>Ga0209502_10000346_pt1 | contig 50633 bp, 47 predicted proteins | sample ArcticOcean_MG_C_10_FD_187442 | JGI IMG/M metagenome (GOLD analysis project Ga0209502, IMG submission 187442) | Marine microbial communities from western Arctic Ocean - ArcticOcean_MG_CB11_90 (SPAdes) (version 2) | ecosystem: Environmental > Aquatic > Marine > Oceanic | place: Arctic Ocean... | reverse complement strand
CGTTGGGCGCATCTTCCCTACGATTTTCTGGAGAAGGTCAGCGGGCGAATTATTAATGAGATCGAAGGCATATCCCGCGTCACCTACGACATTTCCAGTAAACCGCCTGCAACTATTGAGTGGGAGTAGTCGGGTAGATTACCCAATTAATTGATATAGGTTTATGGGTTGCGAGCTTGTTGTTAACCATCCCAGTCCTTGCTCGGGGATCAACACGTAATCTATCGCGGCTTGGCGTTGACCCATTCGGTGGCCATGGGTGGGAAAAGATGGATTCTCAAAGAGCTCCTATTCAAAATGGCGAAGAGTCCTAATTCGCCACCGTTAAATAGTAATCTCTTGATTGGCTAGGCGACTTGTAAAACTACCGCTTTGCGAACTTTCTTGCGCTGAATATAGGCGAATACTGAAGGCACCATTGAAAGAGCGATTACGGCAGAGCCGACGACTCCGCCAGCGATGGCCGTGGCTAGTGGTGGCCAGAATTCGCCACCGTTAACGATCAGGGGTACAAAGCCGCCAATAGTAGTTAGGGTGGTGGAAATAATGTGCCTGGTGGAATCCACTACAACACTTGCTATGCCTTCGCTGTCGCCCGATTGACTGCGTGGGTCCGCCTTGAGCGCGGATAAAACAATAATCGCGCCATTAATCGCTAGGCCCATCATGCCCAGAGAGCCAATTAATGCCATATAACCAAATGGGTAGCCAAATATTCGCACGCCCAATAACGCTAGGCCGAAACTTAAAAAGGCGACAATGCCGATGAGTCCTGCATAGCGGAAAGAATTCAGCGACAGAATGATGATGCCGGCCATAGCTAAGAGGAAAAAGATAAATACCTGAACAATGCCGCCAATAGATTCGGAGCTGCTTTCTGCTTCGCCGCCAAGCTGTAATCTATAGCCGGGGGGTGGTTTATAGTTTTGTTGTTCGAGTTTTTCTGTGAAGTCCGCTAACACACCGCCTGCTAATGTGAATGGGATTAGGTAGCCGCGCACGGCGCTGATGCGTTCACCTTGGCGTCGGGTTATCGACGATGCGGTAGGCACCAATTGCCAATCCCCAAGTTCGCTAAGGGGTATGCCGTCTCGCCCGTTGGCCAAGATAGGCAGTGAATTGAGATCTGACATTTGGTTTCGAGAATCTGTTTGAAATTTAACTCTCACGTCTATTTCTGTATTGCCTTCTAAAACAGTGCCTGCACTATCGCCCATTAACGCGGAGTTGATTCTCTGTGCCAGGCCGCCGGTGCTTAACCCAGTGGCCGCTAAGGCGTTCTCTCTTGGGATGAATGTGAGTTTGGGTTCCGCTGTAGACAATGATGCCCGGGCGTAGGTGACGTTGCGTACACTGGCTAATATGGCTCTAAGTTTCAGTGCTTCTTGGCGGAGTACGTCTAAGTCTTGACCAATGATGCGGATTTCAATGGGCGAGTCTGTGGGTGGTCCCTGCTCAAAGGGAAGTGCCAATACTTCTGCGCTGGGGAAAGCGACAGATAGCTCGCTTTGGATTGCGCCGAGTATTTCTCCTGTAGCTTCTGCTGATGTTGTATTGACCCAGGCGGCCGCAAAGCTGGGTATGCGCTCGTTGAGAGAGATTACGTTGTAGTAGACCCGTGGCGCGCCTTTGCCGATGGTCCAAAAGGTATCAGTGACTTCAGAATTACTGCGCAATATTTCATCGGCTTTGACAATAGCTTGCTGTGTTTCCCATATGGACGTTTGTGCGGGTAGGGATAGCTGCACTTGAAATTGGTTCCGATCTACCGACGGGAAAAATTGTTGGGTTAACGTGGGCGCCAGCAAGAAACCAATGAGCGGCATAATGCAGGCGATAGTGACGCCAATTATTGGGCGTTTAAGTACAGTAACTAGTGCCGCGTGATACTTTTTTGTCAACGCTGGGCTGGAAAAACCGGTCTGCCACCAGCGGTTGCCCGCTTTTGCCGGCCAACGATTTTCTAAGTAGCCAGCGATGGCGGGCACCACAGTCATTGCCAAAATAAACGAGCTTGCAACAGACAAGGCGACAGTCACGCCCAGGGTTCCGGTGAAATCGCCAACGCCGCCTGGCGCCATTGCAATGGGCATAAAGGCAAATATGGTAGTGGCGGTAGATGCGCCTAGGGGCACCAATAAATGTTTGATGGCTCGACTGATGGCTTCATCAATTTGCGCGCCTCGACTGCGCCGTAGCTTGTAGTCTTCTACCACCACAATGGCATTATCGATGAGCAGGCCTAAGGAAATAATCAAGCCCGTGACCGACATTTGATGTAACGGAATATCTAACACCTGCATACCCACCAACACCATGCTGGCGGAAAGGGGTAGGGCGATACCCACGGTTAGCGCTGAGCGAATACCCATAAGCCAAATCAGAACCAGCAGCACAATAACCAAGGCGAAGATCAGGTTGTTGGCTAGAGAGTTCATGCGCTGATCGGTATAGATATTCTGCGAATAGACTGTTTCTAAGCCAATTGAATTGGGTAAGTTAGCCTCGAACTTTGCGACAAGGGCATTGGCATTGCGGGTCCAATTCTCAATTTGTAAACCGCCCTGCATTTTTGCGTTAACAAAAATGACCTGCTCGGTGCCGTGAAAAGCCAATGAACGAGGCGGGTCTAATTGAGTTTTACGCACAGTTGCTATATCTGAAACACGCAGGGTGCTGCCATTGTTGGCCATCACTAGGGGTATGCTGGCTATGCGCTCAACGGAATCCAGCTCAGCGTCTACGCCTACCAGAATGTCATTGCCACCTGCGCGCAGTCTGCCAGAGGCAATTTTGGTGTCTGCTGCGCCGATGCGCTGGGCAATAAAGGCTGCAGATACGCCACTGGCCACCATACGATTGGGGTCGAGGGAAACGACAATCTCTTCTTCAGCTTCGCCCCATGACTCGGCTTTTTCGGTGCCGGACATGTTGGCTAGCTGTAATCTTAAGGATTCTGCCAATCTCGAGAGGATGCTCATTTCAATGTCTGAGCTATGTCGCCAACTCAGGGCAATAATTATTGTCGAGGCAACCGGCTGTACAATTCTTAGGTCAGGCGCAACAGTGCCTCTGGGAAATGTGGCTTGCATTGCGCCCAATTGGTCGCGCACCTCGGACCAAACATTTTGTGTATCTTCTGGGCTGATCCGGTCTAGGAGTTCAATGGAGATGACCGATATACCTGACTTGGAGGTAGACTCGATTTCTTTGATCTCTGGGATTTCTCTGAGGCTTGTCTCTAGCGGTTCACTCACCAAAGACTCCATCCTTGCCGCAGATGCGCCGGGTAAGAAAGTGTTCACCTGAGCGTAGCGCTCGGTCATGGTGGGGTCTTCTTGGCGCGCTAGACCTGCGAAAGAAACGCTGCCCAAAACAACAATAAACAGCATAAACAATGCTGTTAAACGTGGGTTGGTATAAAAGCTATCTGCCTGCATTTGCTTGCTCGTTTGCTTGCTTGATTGTGCTCTTGGTTACGGGATGGTTGAGACTCTTCTTTAAGCGCTCGTTGAGACTCTCAGTTACGGGATCGTTGAGGCTCTTGTTTACGGGACTCTTGTTCGTTTTTTCGGCGATATTCTCTTCTGCTCTCAGAGGTAGCACAGCTTGCCCCGGCACTATGCGTTGCACTCCGCTGTTAACGACGCGGTCCCTGTCTGAGAGTAGGCCGCGGGCATAGGCTCTTGAGGCTTCGTTATGAATCACCTCGACCAATCGGCGTTCGACAATGTCTTCGGTATTGATGACATAGACCGCCCACAAACCGCGGTCGCTGGCAGTGAGTGCACTCACCGGTAGCCAGAAACCGGGTGTCTGTACCCGTTGTTCTAATAACAATTCAACTACCGCGCCAATAGGAATAATGCCGTCGCTTATTTTGAACACTGCGTTAAGGGTTCGGGTATTGGGGTCTACTTCCGGGGAAATGGCCATTAGGCGAGCGGGCTGTACTTTGCCATCCCAGCTGAGGTTGTAGGTGCTACCAATTGTTAGGCTGGCTAGGCTCTTGCTAGGCACGCCAATGTGGGCTTTGATGGGTCCCAGTTCGATAAGTTTAAGCGCCGGCATACCGCCGAGTATCTGCGTGCCTTCGTCAAAATAACGCGACTGTATTATGCCGTCGAAGGGTGCTCTTATGGCCCCTTCAGCGAGTGCAATTTTGTTCGCGTTGGCCGCCGCCAATGCGCGCTTTAGATTGGCTTGAGCAACCTGATTTTGTGCCTGCTTGATTTGGACGCTGAGTTTTGCTTCGTCATAAACCTGCTTGGAGATGTTGCCCTGTTCAAGCAGTGTGCGAAAACGTTTTTCAGTCTTTTCCGCCAACTGAACTTCGGCTTTGGCAGCGCTGAGGTTGGCTTGGGCAAGGGCTGTATTGGCTTCTGCCTCATTAAGGTTAGATGCCAGTGTCTGGCTGTCTAGGCGTGCCAATACCTGGTCTTTTTGCACGACGTCTCCGATGTCCACAAGTACTTGAGCAATTTCTCCGCCTCGCTTAAAACCCAGTTCAGAACTGCGTGAGGCTAAGGTTTTACCGGCATAGAGGCGCTCGCTGGCAAAGCTTGCTTGGCGCTGGACGTTGATGTAGGAAACGGTTAAATCTGCAGTGGCATTTGCTGATGTAAACAACAGCCATGCGCAAAGCGTGGCGGCTAATGCGCGGGGTGGCGAACCTATGGACAGGCGGTTATGGCTCATGTCGTTGTCGAGTCCTTTACTGATTGGCTTTAAAGATATCTGAATGCACGTTAATTACATGTAATCATTGCTTACATGTACAATGATGCCAAATTACATATTGCGAAGCAATGCAAAAATTAGCCATTGTGCTAACTTTGGTAGATGATCAATTTAACTAATACTGGTAAACGAAATTGGCAAAACCATGACTTCACCTATTTCTGCACCCACTTCTGCGAGTACGGCAATTGAGCCTAGCAAGGGCAACTACCATCATGGCGAGCTGCGCGAACTTTTGATGGGCTTGGCCCTAGCCCGCATAGCCATTGATGGGACTGAAAAGTTCAGTTTGCGCGCACTTGCCCGTGAGGCTAATGTTTCTCCTACTGCACCGTTCCGCCATTTCACCAATAAGCATGCGTTGTTTGCCGCCTTAGCGACCGTCGGATTTCAGCAGTTAGGCGAGAGGGTAAGTGCGGTTACTCAGTCCTCAGAGCCAGTGGACCAGCGGTTGCTGGCCGCTGCCATGAGCTATGTAGAATTCGCCGAGGATAACCCTGTTGCCTACCAGTTAATGTTTGGCGCCATTTTGGGTGATTTCTCCGAATTTGAGGGATTGAGTGCTGCAGCATCCGGCGCCTATAGAGCGTTAGATAAACTGCTGGTTGAGGTGGTGGAGGCAAAGCAGCTGCATTTCGATGAGCTGGTATTGGGCGGTTTAATTTGGTCTGCCATTCACGGCGTTGCCTCTCTTAGACTCAACGTCGCCCAGCAAGATGCATCGAAAAAGACTTCACTAGATCTGAGGCCGAGCCAAGCAATTGTTGCCATGACTGACCATCTGGAGGCTAATTTAAAAATAATGATTGATGGTCTGCTGGGCCAGCGACCGACGATCCCTTGGTACTCGAGCGCCTAATCATGGCTGGGGTCAATGTAGTCAGGCTTAATTTTTCCCATGGCAAGGCTGAAGACCATATTCAGCGTGCAGATATAGTACGTGAGCTCGCCACAAAAAATGGCCTCACAGTGGGGATCCTTGGTGACTTGCAGGGCCCTAAAATTCGTATTGCTCAGTTTAAAGATGGGCCGATTTTTTTGGCTATTGGCGATCGTTTTATTTTGGATGCGAGTTTGGACAAAAATGCTGGCAATCAATATCAAGTTGGCCTCGATTGCACGACGTTACCGGAAGAAGTTGAGTTGGGTGATCGACTACTATTGGATGATGGTCGCGTTGTGCTGGAAGTAAAACATGTTAAGGGCTCTTGTATAGAAACCGCTGTCATCGTAGCGGGAAAACTATCCAAGAATAAAGGTATTAATCGTGAAGGCGGAGGTTTATCCGCCGCCGCATTGACGGAAAAAGATTACCATGACATTCGATTAGCCGCTGACATTGATGTGGATTATTTAGCAGTTTCCTTTGTTCGTAATGCCGCAGACTTGAATCAAGCGCGAGATGCTTTTGAACAAGTTCGTCTCAATGTCGGTAAAAAAACGGTGTTAGCGTGAGTACCCATGTGGCCATTGTTTCTAAAATTGAGCGAGCCGAAGCCGTTGCAGACGAAGATTTGCTTGACTCCATCATTAAGGCTTCCGATGTGGTGATGGTGGCGCGGGGAGATTTGGGAGTAGAAATTGGCGATGCCGCACTGATCGCTGTACAAAAAATCTGATATCCCGTTCCCGTGTTTTACAAAAGGTGGTCATCACTGCAACCCAGATGATGGAGTCGATGATCTAAAGTCCTTTGCCCACTCGGGCGGAGGTGTTTGATGTTGCCAATGCCGTATTAGACGGTACCGATGCGGTGATGTTATCCGGTGAAACCGCAGCTGGTTGTTTTCCGGTCGAAGCTGTTGAAGCCATGGATCGCATTATTATGGGGGCGGAATGCCACCCGCAATCACATGTGTCAGAGCATCGCCTGCATGAAAGTTTCAGTGCTGCGGATGAATCGGTAGCAATGGCGATGATGTATACCGCTAATCATTTGTCAGGTGTTACTGCGATTATCAGCTTAACCGAAACGGGCAATACTCCGTTGATAATGTCGCGTATCAGTTCTCGTATACCTGTATTTGCCTTCACTCGTAATACAAAAACGGAAAATCGAGTAGCGCTCTATCGTGGTGTCGTGCCGGTGCACTCGAACTACCCTTTGTGCCCAAACGCATGCTCATTATCGGCGGCGGTATCATCGGTTTGGAGATGGCAACCGTGTACTCTGCCCTGGGTGCACGATTGGATGTAGTAGAAATGCTCGACGCCTTGATGCCGGGGGCGGATCCTGACCTGGTCAAAGTGTGGCAAAATAAGAACGCTGCCCGATTTGACAATATCATGCTCAACACGACCGTCGTCAGTGCCGAGGCCACGGAGGAAAGCATTCGTGTGGTATTCGATGGGGCTAACGCACCAAGTGAGCCGCAGTATTACGACCTACTGCAGGCGGTTGGGCGGGCCCTGACAGCCAGAATATGGGTGCTGAACAAGCCGGTGTGGCCGTTGGCGAGCGGGGTTTTATCGCAGTGGACCGGCAGATGCGTACCAACGTTGCACACATCTTTGCTATCGGCGATATCGTCGGTCAGCCGATGCTGGCGCACAAAGCCGTGCATGAAGCCCATGTAGCCGCCGAAGTGGCTGCCGGTGAAGTGAGCGCAGATGACCGTTTGAGTCGTGCTGCGTTCGACCCGCGGGTGATTCCGAGTGTTGCCTACACTGATCCCGAAATCGCCTGGGCAGGCTTGACCGAGACGCAGGCAAAGGCCGAGGGTCGGCAGTATAAAAAAGGGTTGTTCCGGTGGAGTGCCTCGGGGCGTGCCATTGCTAATGGCCGAGATGAGGGCTTTACCAAACTGCTGTTTGATACTGAGACGGGGCAATTAATTGGTGGTGGCATTGTCGGCACGCACGCGGGCGATTTGATTAGCGAGGTTGTCCTGGCCATTGAGATGGGGGCAGACGAGGTGGATATTGCCAAGACAATTCACCCTCATTCAACCCTGGGCGAGAGTGTGGGCTTGGCAGCCGAGGCTGCTCACGACAGCTGTACCGATCTTCCATACACTTTACATACAGTTACAAGCTTTGTTACCTAACAAGAGATAGCATGCTGATACATATGGCAAACATTGATTAATAAAGTGGTTGCTATGAGTAAACTGATTTACAAACGAGTTACAAGCCTGCTAATAGCGCTTGTAACCCATTGTTTTTATTGGGCTAAATATAGCCCAACTATTGAGTGGGAGTGAGCGTGTTCCTCGCAAACCCCCATTTTATACAGGTTTAGCACTCTAAAAGTTGTGACAGACTCCTCTGTAGACTCCATTCCTATGAAGCAGTTACAAACTGTGTTGCAAACTAACTCAACTATTGCGATTCATTAGTAGTCAATAAAAAGCGAGTTTTATGAAAGAAGCTATAGATGAAGTAAAAAATGAAGTTAAAGCTAAATTATTACCTTGGAAAAATATTAAAAGCAGAAAAGTAAAAGTTATTTTTCTATTTTTATTTTTAGGGTTAGTAGGATTAAAGGTTTTCACAACAGTTTTAACATTTGATTGGTTAGCAAGGTTACTTAGTTGAAGAGGGTGGGTGTGCTGTTAAGTATTAAGGTTACAAGGTTTGTAACTTGGCACCTGCTAATATGCTGATATTACAAGGTTTTTTCTAACACTACTGTTGAGTGGGAGTAAGTTACTCACTCACTCTGAAATCCTTATAAGCACTGAGTTTCCTTGCCAGAGTTTAAGGTGCCTCCGGCAAACGAACCCGTGTAGCGCGTATAAACGCCGCGAAGCTGCACGTTCTGGTTCGGCTCGCTGGGCAGGGCCTCTGTGGCCATGAAGGCTCCGAGGTCGGAGGGGATTGAATCGACACCGCCTCCCAGAATCACTTTTGCGCCGGACGCTACGGCGAGATCATGAAATGCCGTTATCATTTCGGCTTGCCAGAATCCTTCACCGGCGAGGTTTGAGTAGTGAACGCCTGCTCGAGCACATGCACCCAAAAGAACGGCTCCGTTATTGACAGAGTAGGGGCCAGCGCAATTGAGAATCACTGTGGTACGCAAGACCATCGCGGTCACTGCGTCGGTATCCTCGAGGTCAACGCAGAGAGTCTGGGGTCTATCCCCGAGTTTGGCAGACAGTTCGACAAGCTTGCTTTGAGTGCGGCCCGCAATAGCCCAAGGTTTGCCATGAAGTTCGGGGTGGGTGTCTAGGTAGGTAGCGACCAACTGGCCGGTAAACCCGGTCGCGCCATAGACGATTAATACCAATGGTTCTGTCAACATAATGTTAGTTCACGCTATTTTTAGTGACACCCAGATAGGTGGCGGAAGCAGTAATAACATCACCACTTGTCAGATAGAACGCTGGGTTCCAAATAGTGCCAAGATGGAACATTACGCCTTCGGGAGTCCCCGTTAGAAATAATGTCTTTGCTGGTATTTTCTCGCAATTGTCTAGAATGCCAAGATCCTCATCGAGCCTTTTATAGACAGACTCGCAATCTCTTAGCGTATGTTCCATGATTTCTGATGGGTTCCAGATCATTAAGTCCGCTTTGCTATGTTGGCGAAGCGTGGAATTTACATAGAGCTTCAAATCAATTTTTTTGTAAAAATCGGGAGTTGAAGGGAAAACGAGGAACGGCCCCACAGGCATGCGAGTTGCCCCGCCTTTTCCTAGTGGAAACCCTGTCTTGCCCATTTCACCACCTAGATCCATGTCGCTCACTAGCAGCCATCTATCCGTAAAATCGCCACACAATAGGTAAGCCATTTCAACGGTATCACCCGCGCTAAAATCGGCTAATGGAAGCGCGCATAGCTCAACCTCGTGATCCAGTCTTACCCCGGATGTGACTTCGGCATCCCAGGAGGTAGCACGAGATAATTTAGGGAATAAAAACGGCGGATTGCCTTCCAGCCCCATTTCTTCCATATGTGCTTTGTAGTTAGTGCCGGCAGCGATACTTTTGTCTGTCACCGAGATCGGGATGGAAAGCTCTTCCCACGGCGTGTTTTTTGTTTTTTCCGTGCTTGCAATGTCAAGCAAACGATTACGACCCAGATCGACAAAGGCGTCTGCTGCGTCAGGGTAACGGTTTGGCGTCAGGTCATTAAGATTAATGGTGTCTATACCCTGTTCGCCCGCGTTCAGTACCAGTAAAATTTCTCCTGCATCATTAACAGCCAAAGTTATCGCCTCTGTGAGGGGGGCAACATTAACTGTAGACATTATATTTCCACTCAAGCCCTCATTAAATTTTGGTTGACTCAAACTCCAGCTGTACAGGAATGCACTGGTTAGCAAAAATGCACTGGCGATAGAGAAGATCTTTATTTTTGACATTATTAGGTGCTTCTTCTGCTTGCTAACCAGTTTCTTGGAAATATGCGCGGTCCCTTTTCGAGAAGCAAACAGCCTTCATTCGAAATGCTTTAACGTAATTTTTAACACCATAGATGGAAGAAAGTTTTCCCTGCAACATTTTTCTACGGAGTCTTTCGCGACATCTTTAGGTGAAACCCGAGTTTTTGTCCGTAAAAATTATTGTCTTTACTGACCCCCGCGCGGTCAAAAAATTCTGTATCTGTATGCCCGGCGAATAACATGACCCTGAAACGCCATCGTCTTCTAGTTTTTCCTCGAGAGCCCGCGTATGCACTTTAGATCTGAATTGGCAAAGCAGGGGTACACCATAGGCTGCGAGTGACCCACTAAGAATCATTCACCGAATGTTGCCTGTTCCGCTGCTGCTTGATCAGTTCTAAGCCAGGTTTGCGTTCGATAGAAGAACCCGATGTACCCACGCATCTTCAAGTCACCATCTTCTACCCAAATTTCTGCCTTATATTTTTTACCTTGGCCAGAATCAATGATGTAACCGTCTTTCCAGACTCCATCGCGATTTTTGCTAAGATTTATCCAGGCGGTACCCCTGATAGGTTTTTCAAGGAATTCCTGTAAATCGCCCCTGCATGCCATACAGATATCATCCGATTTCATGCCAGGGTAGTTGACCAGATAACCCATGAGTTGGCTGTCCACAAGCTCCAGCTTCCAATATCCGCTAGCCTTGTCTGTTTGCTCATCAACACTTTTCCAATAGCCCTCTACCGATGACGCTGCAGAAGCCGTCATCGCTAAAAGCATAAGAATGGAAAGAAGTGCAGTTCTAAGTGCGACTATTTTTGACTCGCTGCTAAGCATGCTTTTTTGCTTACCTACCACTGCAGCCTTTTCATTGCCTGTGAGAATGTGTTTCATTACCTACTATCATGTAATCTAAGTTAACATTAATAGTGCAGGCAAATGTTTACTAAATAAACACGTTTTTGTTATGAGTTACCACAAAGAAAATCTGAAAGAGCGACTTGTAGAAATTGCTTGGGAAATTTGTAAGGCAGAGTCTTGGCAGAAAGTTAATATGCGATTAGTCGCACAGAAGGCTGGGGTTTCGACAACAGCCTTTTACAGGCACTTTAAAAACAAAGATGATCTAAAAGCTGAGTTGATGCGAAGGGGCTTTCAATTTTTATACGAAGGCATTGAGAATTCAAATACTGACGATAAATTATCAAGTTACGGCGCGCATTACATAAGGTTTGGATTGGAATATCCGAATATTTACGATTTGATGTTTGGGAATACGGGCTTAGACATTTCTTCTTATCCAGATTTAGAAGCGCTATCAAATGCATCTTTTAGTGGGTTAGTTAACGGAATAAAAGCTTTTATGCCTAACAAATCTGAAAAGGAAATAATGATAAAAGCCTACAATCTTTGGGCATCTGTTCATGGGTTAGTGGGAATTTTAAGGCGTTCGGAACGGGAGGGAAATAGAACTGAAACCCTCGAATGGATTGAAAAAAACCTGGAAGAGTATTTGGAGAAGACAACTTTTAGTTGAGCAACCCCACATTGTTTGTAACTCGTATTTGTCTGTTATCAATAAAAACAAGCATCCATCGAAAATGAAACCAGTAATATAAGGCCTTGAAGTTCCAGGCGAGCTACCAACTAGGATGTAGAGTGTCGCAAGATATCGTCATTAAGCGAAAACCCACCAACACCATTATTGCGTCGGCGTGATGCCTGAAAAGTGGATGCAGGTTGCCCTGGGTCTTGCCGCAAAAGCCGCCCAGCAGGATGAAGTGCCAGTGGGGGCAGTGGTCGTCAGGGATAACCAGATAGTAGGCCGGGGGTTCAACCAGCCCATCGGGCGGCACGACCCGACGGCCCATGCAGAGATTATGGCGCTTAGGGATGCCGCGAGCGCACTCGGAAACTACCGTTTACCGGGTTGCACGCTGGTGGTCACTGTCGAACCCTGTACCATGTGCGCTGGCGCGCTTGTTCACGCCCGAATTGAGCAGTTAATATTCGGCGCAAGAGAACCAAGGGCGGGAGCAGTATGCTCGTCCGCGCAGGTGTTAGATAATCAGGGCCTTAACCACAAGGTTACTGTGGTCGAAGGTGTACTAGAAAAAGAATGCAAAGCGTTGATGTCAGCTTTTTTTAAGGAGCGTAGAAAGTAATGGTAATGTTGGTTTTTCCTGGGCCGACTGCTTTGTCGTCGTTCAGGGTTAGCAAACTTCGTTCTGAACTTGCCGCAGACGGGGTGAATGTCAGCAGCATTGATACACAGTACCTGCATTTCGTTGACCTGAACGAAAACCTCAGTCCGCAGGAACTCGCCGTTTTGACCGGATTGTTGCGCTATGGCGCGCACGAGAACCAGCGCGACGACCTGATTCAGTCTGATCATCTGTTACGTCTGGTTGTGCCAAGACGTGGCACGATCTCTCCCTGGAGTTCAAAAGCGACTGATATTGCTCGAATTTGTGGTTTGGACAAGGTTACCAGGCTTGAGCGCGGCATCGCCTATCGCATTGACGCAGACAACGCTCAGGCAGCCGATCCGTTGATCCACGATCGAATGACCGAGGAAGTTGTCGACACAACGGAAGTTGAATACCTGTTCCAAGTGCAAGCGGCTGGTCCACTGGGACAGGTTGATTTACTTGGCCAAGGAACGTTGGCGTTGCAGACCGCCAACACCAAGCTTGGTCTGGCGCTGACCAGTGACGAAATCAGTTACTTAGAAGATGCTTACCATGAGTTGAACCGCAACCCTACCGATGTGGAACTAATGATGTTCGCGCAGGCGAATTCCGAACATTGCAGACACAAAACGTTTCGGGCCAACTGGACGATCGATGATGACGAAAAAGCTCATTCGTTGATGGACATGATTCAAAACACCTACGCCAAGACCAACGGTGAGGGTGTATTGTCTGCCTATGAGGATAATGCGGCGGTCATTTCGGGGCATTCATCCAGCCGTTTCTACCCGGACCCTGACAGCAAGGAGTACAAAGAATATCAGGAAGACGTTCATATCCTGATTAAGGTGGAAACTCATAACCACCCGACAGCAATAGCGCCTTTCCCCGGCGCAGCAACCGGTGCTGGTGGTGAAATCAGGGATGAAGGCGCGGTCGGCCGGGGCAGTAAACCAAAGGCAGGCCTGAGCGGCTACACAGTGTCTAATCTTAATATTCCCGGCTCAAAACAACCCTGGGAGATGGGAGAGAGTAAGCCAGACCGCATTTCGTCCGCGCTGGATATCATGATTAATGCGCCTATCGGCGGTGCAGCTTTTAATAACGAATTTGGTCGCCCTAATATCAGCGGATATTTCAGGACCTTCGAACAGGAAGTGAATGGCGTTATGCGAGGCTATCACAAGCCCATCATGATCGCTGGCGGGTTGGGTAACATCCGTGCAGAACATGTTCAGAAAGACGGTATTGAAGTAGGCGCAGCTTTAATCGTACTCGGTGGTCCTGCGATGTTGATCGGGCTGGGTGGTGGCGCAGCTTCTTCTATGGCATCAGGGGACAGCACCGCGGACCTCGACTTTGCCAGTGTGCAGCGCGGGAATCCGGAACTTCAGCATCGTTGTCAGGAAGTTATCGACCAATGCTGGCAATTGGGGGGTGAGAATCCCATTCAGTTTATCCACGACGTTGGCGCGGGTGGCCTATCGAATGCCCTTCCCGAGTTGGTTAAGGATGGTGGTGTTGGTGGTTCTTTCGAACTTCGAAAAATCCCAAATGCTGAGCCGGGTATGACACCTCGCGAAATCTGGTGCAATGAAGCCCAAGAGCGCTATGTGCTTGCGGTCCCGGTCAAGGATGTTGAACGTTTCGCGAAGATCTGCGAAAGGGAACGATGCCCTTATGCCATTGTTGGCGAAGCTAAAGAAGGCGATCAGCTTGAAGTAACCGATTCCATGCTTGGGGGGTCGCCGGTTGATATTCCGCTATCGGTTCTGTTTGGCAAGGCTCCGAAACTACACAAGTCGGTTTCTCGTGAATCTGTAAACACAAAGCCGCTTCAATCCGGGATTGATTTGGGTGAGGCGCTGCTCCGGGTGTTAAGTCATCCAACTGTCGCCAGTAAGAAATTTTTGATCACTATCGGCGACCGCTCCGTCGGCGGGCTTGTCGCCCGTGACCAGATGGTTGGTCCCTGGCAAACACCCGTAGCCGATGTTGCGGTGACCTCTTCGGGGTTTTCCGGGTATACCGGTGAGGCAATGGCTATGGGAGAGAGAACGCCGCTGGCGATCTTGTCCAGTGCAGCATCGGCGCGCATGGCGGTTGGCGAGGCAATTACCAATATTGCTGCCGCAAGCATTGATCGAATCGAAGATATTTGTTTATCGGCAAACTGGATGGCCGCGATAGGCGCCTCGGGTGAAGATGCAGCGTTGTTTGACGCCGTTGAAGCCGTCGGCATGGAGCTGTGTCCAGCACTTGGTATCACTATACCCGTGGGCAAGGACTCCTTGTCGATGCAGACCCGCTGGCAGGAAGGTGGCGATTCAAAAGCGGTGACTTCACCGGTATCGCTGATCGTCTCAGCTTTTGCCCCCGTTTCTGATATTCGGGTAACCCTAACGCCGGAGCTGCGTCCGTTGCCGGATGAAACGGTGGTACTTTTGCTGGACCTTGCGGAGGGTAAGCAGCGTTTAGGTGGCAGCATTCTGGCGCAGACCTATGCCAGAATGGGCACTGAAGCGCCCGATCTGGAAAACCCTGAGCTGCTCAAAAAACTCTTTCGATTCCTGCACAAAAACCGCGACCAGGTTCTCGCATATCATGATAGGTCTGATGGAGGTTTGATCACGACCTTGTTAGAGATGGCATTCGCAGCACGTACCGGCCTGGATATCGCTGTTCCCTCTGGGAATGACCCGCTTGATTTTCTTTTTAATGAGGAGCTCGGCGTAGCGATTCAGGTACAAACCGAGACTTTGGAAGTCGTGATGGAAGAGCTCGCGAAACATGGTTTGACCGGGCAGGAAATCGCGCGTGTCAGACTTGATCAGGCCATAAGGATCGAACAAGGAAAGAAAGCGCTTTTTTCGTCGTCAAGAAAAGCGTTGGAACAGCATTGGGCCAGGGGCAGTTTCCAAATTCAAGGGCTGCGCGATAATCCCAAATGTGCGCAGGAAGAATTCAATACTGTTGGTGAAGAGGGTGATCCCGGCCTATCAGTCGAACATCAATTTGATATCAATCTGGATATAGCGGCGCCGATGATCGCAACCGGTATCAGGCCCTTGGTAGCGATACTCCGGGAGCAGGGTGTCAACAGTCAAGTGGAAATGGCGGTGGCCTTTACGCGTGCGGGATTCACGGCGGTTGATGTGCATATGAGTGAGTTAATCTCGGGAAAAACAACGTTGGAACAGTTCAAGGGCTTAGTGGCCTGTGGCGGGTTTTCCTATGGGGACGTCTTGGGCGCAGGTGAAGGTTGGGCGAAGTCCATTCTTTACAACCCTATTGTTCGGGGCGAATTCCAGCGGTTCTTCAATAGAACCGACACCTTTTCCCTGGGCGTTTGTAATGGTTGCCAAATGCTGGCAACGCTAAAAGAACTGATTCCGGGGACAGATTCCTGGCCCAAGTTTATTCGTAACGAGTCGGAACAGTTTGAGGCACGGCTGTCCCTCGTGCGGATCGAAAAGACACGATCGATTTTTCTGACGGGTATGAGCGGCGCGTTGCTGCCGATAGTCGTGAGTCACGGTGAAGGTCGCGCGACCACGACGCGTTTGGCCATGGACGAGCTACAAAGCAACGAACAAATTGCGATGCGCTTTTCCGACCATTTTGGTAACCCTGCTAACAGCTATCCCTACAACCCGAATGGGTCTCCCGAGGGACTTACCGCGGTCTCGAGTGAGGACGGTAGGGTGCTGGCCATGATGCCACATCCTGAACGTGTGTTCAGGGCGGCCCAATATTCATGGCGGCCGGATGACTGGAAAGAAGACGCGCCCTGGATGCGCCTTTTCAGAAATGCTCGGGTCTGGGTCGGTTAGCCTGCAATGACTGCCGGCGAAATGACTATCGGCTAAAGGACTGCCGGCTAAATGACCAGTCGCTAGTTGATTGGGTGTCGTTTGCGGTCGATCACGATGTCCTGTGATCTCATGGGGAAGTGGTTCTTAGGCAGGTCTTGAAAGTAATGCTTGAGTGTTTCGGTGATGACCGGGAAAGCCAGTTCGTTCCACGGAATCTCCTGCTCGGAAAACAGCCTTGTTTCCAGGGTCTCTTCGCCAGGAAAGAAATCAAGATCCGTTAGCCGTGCCCTGTAAAACAGGTAGACCTGGGAAATGTGCGGCAAGCTGAACAAGGTGTAAAGATCCAGGAGTTCAGCGTTGGCATTGGCTTCCTCGATGGTCTCTCGAAGCGCTCCCTGGGATGTGGTTTCGCCGTTTTCCATAAACCCGGCAGGCAACGTCCAGTAGCCCTCGCGAGGGGCAATAGACCGTTTGCACAGGAGGACCTTGTCTTCAAAAAATGGCAGACAACCGGCCACCACCTTCGGGTTCTGGTAATGGATGGTCGTGCAGGATGTACAAACATACCTTGGGCGGTTGTCGCCTTCGGGAACGGTGTGCGACACGGTGTCGCCGCATTGGCTACAATATTTCATGTGACGCAGTATATAGGATGTTTCGTGATCAATGATATTAGACAAAACCTGCAACGGCACGAAGCCACTGAACTGGATTCCAGTCACGATGCCCGTAAACGTGCTGCCGTGCTTGTGCCTATCCTGGCGGATGCTACGGGCCCCAGGATGCTATTAACGGAAAGGGCTGGCGGCCTGAGCAGTCATGGTGGTGAAGTTGCGTTTCCGGGGGGAAAAGAGGATCGAACAGACCCTTCGTTGGAGTTCACCGCGTTGCGGGAAAATGAAGAGGAGTTGGGGATCTCTCCTGATGATGTAGAGATTGTTGGCTCGCTTCGGCCTTTTATTTCCAAGCATGGGTTGCTGGTTAAGCCCTACGTGGGGATTATTTACCCCGGAATTCAATGGCGACCGAGCCCTGACGAAGTTGCCTCAGCGTTTGAAGTTCCTTTGTCCTATTTTTCTAACGCAATACCGATCCGTGTTGACGATATTTCAAGACATGGGGAATATCATCAGGTGCCAGCATTCGAGTTTGATGGTTATGAAATATGGGGGCTGACTTCAATGATAGTCGTGGAGTTTATGAAGGTTGGGTTGAAGTAGCAGTGGACTCACGTGGCAGTGTGCTAGAGTTTCCGGAAATAGTGATCGTAAGAAAAACATCAGGAGTTAATAAATCATGATCTATGCGCTTGGCGACAGAACGCCGCAAATGAATGGCGACTGCTGGGTTGCAGATAGCGCAACGGTGCTCGGGTCTGTCGTGCTGGAAAACGAGGCAAGTGTTTGGTTCAACGCGGTACTGCGTGGCGACAACGATGTTATCACCGTAGGTGAAGGTTCCAACGTACAGGACGGCTCGGTACTGCATACTGATCCGGGCATGCCTCTGACGATCGGACGCGGCGTTACAATAGGTCATAAGGTGATGTTGCATGGCTGCACAATTGGCGACAATTCTCTGATTGGAATTAATGCCGTCGTCCTGAATGGGGCCAAAATAGGTAAAAACTGCCTGATCGGTGCCAATGCGCTGATCCCTGAAGGTAAGGAAATTCCTGATGGTTCCCTCGTAATGGGGTCTCCCGGAAAGATCGTTCGTGAGCTTAACGAGGCGGCCATTAAGGGGCTTTTAATGAGTGCTGCGGGGTACGTAAGAAACTTCAAGCGCTTTAGGAAAGACCTTAAACCGCTGAAATAGTATGGGCCCGAGCAGGATCGTTAGACTTGCAAATTATGCTGAGCGAGCTATAGTTTTCGTCTTGAATGAATAACGTCGATTTTTATCGATAAAGCAGACAATGAACACCGTTAAAAATGACACGGTACCAACATCCAGCAGACCCGATCTGCTGCTTGTGTCTGCGCCTAGTCTTCTGGCGCTGCTAAGACTGCCGTTGTAGGCGGCCTTCCAAACTCCTGCATTGCTCGACTTCTGCTTAAACAGCAGCTTCCCAACTGAATACTCGAGATACCAACGATGAATGCTGAAGATCAATCGATAAATCCTTCTCAACCGAATGGCTCAGGCACGCGAAAGACGATGCCGTTCCAGAAATACAAGGCTTTTAAGCCGATTGCCTTGCCTGACAGAACCTGGCCGGACAAGGTCATTACTGAGGCGCCGCGCTGGTGCAGCGTTGATTTGCGAGATGGTAACCAGGCGCTGATTGAACCCATGACGCCAAATGAAAAGCAAAAGATGTATGACTTGCTGCTGGAAATTGGCTTTACGGAAATTGAAGTAGGTTTCCCTGCTGCATCACAAACCGACTTTGATTTTGTGCGAAAGATCATTGCAGAAGATAGAATTCCGGATGGTGTCACTATTCAGGTTTTGTGCCAAGCAAGAGAAGAGCTAATCAGGCGAACCTGTGAGGCAGTTGCAGGCGCGAAGCGAGTGATCTTTCATTTGTACAACTCGACATCAACCCTGCAAAGAAAGGTTGTGTTTAATATGAGTCGCGAGGAAGTGATTAAGCTGGCGACCAACGCGACTCAGGTCGTCAAGGACAACACTCGTGCCCTGGTTGAATCAGGCACTCATCTCACGCTTGAGTACTCGCCTGAGAGCTATACGGCGACTGAAATGGATTTTGCAGTGGAGATTTGTGCTGCTGTGATGGAAGTATGGCAGGCTACCGAAGATGACAAGGTTATCTTAAACCTGCCCAGTACCGTCGAGATGGCAACGCCCAACGTCTATGCGGATCAGATTGAGTATTTTACGCGACACTTACCCCATCGTGAAAACGCTGTCATCAGTTTGCATACCCATAATGACAGGGGAACAGGCATTGCAGCATCTGAGCTTGGGTTAATGGCCGGAGCGGAAAGGATAGAAGGCACGCTGTTCGGTAATGGTGAGCGCACCGGTAACCTGGACGTGATTACGATGGCGATGAACCTGTTCTCGCAGGGTATCGACCCGCAACTCTACTTTGGTGAAATGTCGAAGATTGTTGCCATATCTGAAGAGTGCACCAAGATACCGATCCATGTCAGGCAACCGTATGCTGGTGAACTTGTTTTCACCGCGTTTTCAGGTTCTCACCAGGATGCAATAAAAAAGGGTATGCAGTTTGTTGAATCCGGCAGTGATAACGCTTGGGAAGTGCCCTACCTCCCCATCGATCCTTCCGATGTCGGTGGCTCGTACCGTGAAACAGTCAGAGTGAACAGCCAATCAGGTAAGGGCGGCGTTGCCTTTATCCTTGAGAACTACTTCGGCGTTTCATTGCCGAGATCAGTGCTGCTCGAATTCAGCCCCATTGTGCAGGCGATCTCGGAAGCTGATGGTGGAGAGCTCAAACCAGATGTTATCTGGCAGGCCTTCGTCAACGAGTTCATTGAAGTCGATGGTCCCTACCAGTTGCTTGACTACCAGCTTCAAACTGAGGGAAATGATAGCCAGAGTTGCCAGGCGCAGATTCAGGTTGCCGACAATGATGTGGAAATTAGTGGCGTTGGTTCAGGTCCAATTGATGCGTTTATTAACGCGATGGTTGAAACGCTAAACGAACCGTTGAACGTTGCAGACTATCAGGAGTACGCGCTGAATGAAGGATCCGAGGCTCAGGCCATCTGTATCCTTGCGATTACCGATGAGGATGGCAACAAGCACTATGGCGTTGGTATCAGCCAGAACACGACTACTGCTGCTTTCAAATCTATTATTGCCGCCATTAATCGAAAATGGCGCTAGCGTAACGCGCTAAAGGAAACTTCTTAAAGGTAAAGAAGGTAAAAAAGGTAAAAAAGGTAAAAAAGGCGGAGGACGTTAAATCTAACTGTCTCCGTCCCCTTTTATACTGTCATCCGCTTTAACGCGTTTTTTAGAAGGGTTCCGGAGGTTCAGAGAGTTTGGCCGTCCGGATCATATTGTCCTGTATTTGAACGATTTCGAATCGGTAGCCTTCGATGGTAAAGCAAACGTTTGCGTCTGGGATGGTCTCTAGATACTCGGTGATTAAGCCGTTTAGAGTCTTCGGTCCTTCAACGGGCAAAGTCCAGCCGAGTGATCTGTTAATAAGCCTGATATGTGTGCCACCGTCTATGAGGAAGCTTCCGTCTTCCTGGGGATGGATATCCACACTGGTCGCTGCAATATCACTCGTAAAGTCGCCTACGATTTCCTCAAGGATGTCTTCAATCGTAACGATTCCTTGAATGTCTCCATACTCATCAACGACCAGAGCGATACGTTCTTTCTCTTTTTGAAAGTTGATCAGTTGTTTTTGCAGCGGTGTGCTTTCTGGCACGAAGTAAGGCTCAGCAGATTCCTGAAGCAGAGCAGCTTTTGTTAGCTCACCATCAATCAGGAATCTCGCGGCATTTCGAATATGTAGGACGCCGATGATACGGTCTATATCCTCTTTAAAAACAGGCAGGCGCGTGTGCTGCACGGAACGGAGTTGGGTTACTATCTCATCCATGTCGTCTTCAATATCAATGCCAACAATTTCTGTTCGCGGTACCATGATGTCGTCCACGGTGACGTTACCCAGGTCGAGTACGCCAAGCATCATGTCCTGGTGGTGACCAGCGATCTGGGACCCTTCATAAACGACTGTTCGCAGTTCATCCACGCTAAGGTGATCTGCGCCGGCATCAGCGTGACTGACACCAAATAACTTCAGGAACCCATTCGCCATCGTGTTCACCAGCCAGACAAACGGATAACAAATCCATAGAAGGAATTGCAGTAGGTAGGAAGACGGAAGTGCTACCTTTTCCGGATAAAGCGCGGCGAGTGTTTTTGGCGCAACCTCGGCAAAGACAAGAAATACGATTGTGCAGATAATGGGTGCTGCGGCGATGCCGTCCTCGCCCAGGAGTTTTATGGCCAGCACGGTGGCTAACGATGCCGCAGTAAAGTTTGCCAGGTTGTTGCCGATCAGGATCACGCCCAGGAGTCGGTCTGGTTGCTCCAATAGTTTATTGGCGCGGGAGGCACCGCCGTGTCCTTCATTGGACAGATGCTTCAGCTTATATCGGTTGAGCGCCATCATGGCGGTTTCAGATCCAGAGAAATAAGCAGAGATAATGACAAGTAGGGTAATGGAGCCAAATAAGGCCCCGGTCGACAGATCGTCCAAGAATGGAGACCTCGCGGAAGTTCAGGAGTTGCAGTTGTACGGACTACGCTTTTCGGTGTCAAGTCCTGCAAAACTTAACTATTCCCCGAGAATAACCTCGATCACGAGTTTGCTGCCGAAATAGCCTAAAACTAGCAGTACAAAACCGAACAACGTCCATCTTGAAGCGATCGCGCCTCGCCATCCCAGTTGATAACGTCCCCAGGCTAGCACCATGAACACAATCCAGGCAGCCAGTGTGATTGCGGTGTGGTGAATCAGGCCCGGCCCTGAAAAGTCGTCCAGGAAAGCAAATCCTGATCCTATGCTCAGGGTCAGGAAAACAAGTCCGGCCCAGATCATCTGGAACATCAGGTGTTCCATCGTTTCGAGCGGTGGCAGGTTCCTCAGGATGGCTAGTTGGTGGTGCCTGAGCATCTTGTCACCGAAGGAAAGGAGCAGAGCTTGTGCTGCTGCTATTGTCAGTAAACTATACGCAATAATAGACAAGGCAATGTGGGTGAAGATGCCACCGGTAATATCCTGTCGGGGCGTGTAGTCGCCTTTTAGGGCGATTTGAAGAATGATGGTGCTGATTGCGATGGGAAAGACAAAAACGAGCAGGTTGTCGACCGGCCGCCGTAGACTGCTGATTAGAACGATGGCGCTGATGGAAAGGGACATCAGTGAAAGCATCGGGTAGATTCCCAAATCATAACCGCTGATGTTGACGAAACCCTTGTATGCGGTGAATCCATGTAAAATGATGGCAACGGCGGCGAGCGGTTTAACCCAGACATCGGTGCCGTTACCTTTTAGTATCTTTTTTAGCTGTAACCCGGTTGCAGCCAGGTAACAAAGGCAGGCGGCAACGCCAGAAGTGACCATTATCATATTGTCAATCCAATCAATTTTTCACCACTTCACAATGGGCGGGCGGTATTCGTTATACTAGCCGAAACCAGTAACAAGTATCAGGTAAATCAGTGTTCGAATCATTAACGGAGAGGCTTGGCTCGGCGTTTTCCTCGATTACGGGGAAAGCGAAATTAACGGAAGAAAATATCCAGGAAGCGCTGCGCGAAGTGCGGGTTGCTCTGCTGGAAGCTGACGTCGCATTGGTCGTCGTCAAAGAATTTATTGAAAGCGTAAAAGTCAGGGCCCTGGGTACGGAAGTCGCAGCAAGCCTGTCTCCGGGGCAGGTTTTCGTCAAAATTGTCAATGACGAACTGGTCAGGGTGATGGGGGCCGGGGAGGGCGAGCTTAACCTTTCTGTGCAGCCTCCCGCGGTCATCCTGATGGCCGGACTCCAGGGTGCGGGTAAAACAACGTCGACGGCTAAACTTGGCCTATGGTTGAAAAACAAAAGCCAGAAGTCTGTGATGGTAGCGAGCACAGACGTATACCGTCCTGCTGCGATCGAACAGCTTCGAACGCTGGCCGAACAGGCAGAGGTTAAGTTTTTTGAGTCGAATATCGACCAAAAACCAATCGATATCGCCAGGGGAGCTTTGGCTGAGGCGAAAAAACAATTTGCCGATGTGCTTATCATCGACACCGCTGGTCGGTTGGGTATCGATGAAGAAATGATGCAGGAGATTCGTGATCTTCATCAGGCATTGACCCCAACGGAAACATTATTTGTGGTTGATGCCCTGACAGGACAGGACGCGGCGAATACTGCGCGGGCGTTTGGCGATGTGTTGCCGCTGACGGGTGTGATTTTAAGTAAGGCGGACGGAGATAGCAGAGGTGGTGCAGCGTTATCTGTCAAATCGATTACCGGAAAGCCCATCAAGTTTATGGGTATGGGAGAAACGATTGATGCGCTGGACGCGTTTTACCCCGATCGGATTGCATCGCGAATCCTCGGTATGGGCGACGTTATGTCCCTTATCGAAGATGCCGAACAAAAAATTGACAAGAAGAAAGCTGAGAAACTCGCCAGAAAAATAAAGAAAGGCAAGAAGTTCGACCTTGAAGACTTTAGGGATCAGATTCAGCAGATGAACAACATGGGTGGCATTGCGAGTATGTTGGATAAGATGCCTGGTATGGGCAAGGTGTCGCAGGCTGCCCAAGAAAAAGTCAACGACAAGTCGTTCGTTCAGATGGAAGCTATCATCAATTCAATGACACCGGGAGAAAGACATTATCCTGACAGTATTAATGGATCAAGAAAGAAACGTATTGCGGGTGGTTCCGGGACGCAAATACAGGATATCAACCGTTTGTTGAAGCAGCACAAGCAGATGCAAAAGATGATGAAGAAGCTGGGTAAAAAAGGCGGGATGACCAACATGATGCGAGGCATGGGAGGCATGCTGCAGCAGCCAGGTGGCGGATTCCCGGGAAGGTAGTTTAAATAATCTATAAAAAACAATGACTTATTAATATTAAAGCGCGACTTTCATGTTGCGCTACGAGTTGTTTTATTTTCGAGGCCTTTCCCGTACAATACGCACCCTTTCGGGGACCCGCGGGGCTTCGAAACAAAAATTATTAAAGGAAAACAATTAGATGGTCACTATTCGCTTGGCGAGAGGTGGTAGCAAGAAGCGCCCTTTCTATCACGTTCACGTGGCTGATAGCCGCGTATCCCGAGATGGTCGATTTATAGAGCGGCTGGGTTTCTTCAATCCAATCGCCCGTGGTGCTTCAGAAGGCACTCGGATTGATCTGGACCGAGTCGACTATTGGGTACGACAAGGTGCGCAGATGTCGGACCGAGTCAAGAAAGTTGTTAAGGATTACCGCAAAATCACTGCGGCCGCGACTACCGAAGAAGCTGCATAATTTAATACCTGAATACCAGACGTGAACGAAATACGCCTGGGCAGTATTAATGGCACTCACGGGTTGAAAGGCTGGGTTAAAGTCTATTCCTATACGGATCCGCTGAGCGCAATTCTTGATTACACACCCTGGATACTTCGAAGGGGTGGCGTTGACAAAAATGTCACAATCAGGGACGGGCAGACCAGTGGTAAACGTTTACTCGTCCAACTTGAGGGGGTCGACACCCGGGAACAGGCAGAAGAACTGATCGGAAGCGAAGTTCATGCCAACGTCGATACGATGCCAGACCTTGAAGAAGGGCAGTTCTACTGGTTTCAGCTCGAAGGGTTGACCGTTAAGAATGTTGACGGCGAGGTTCTTGGAAAGCTCGACCACATGTTAGAGACCGGTGCGAATGACGTGATGGTGGTAGAACCTACCGATGACAGCATCGATAAGCAGCAGAGGCTGATCCCTTATTTAGAGGTTGATGTCGTTAAGCAAGTAGATCAGGAAGCCCGTGTTGTGACAGTTGACTGGGATGCAGACTACTAGCACTAACAGATAATTGGGATTCAGATTACGAGTTAGAGAGAAAGGGTAGCGTCATGTGGATCGGTGTCGTGTCGTTGTTCCCTGAGATGTTTGAGGCCGTCACAAATTACGGTATCTCTCGAAGGGCAGTCGAAAATGGACTGCTTACGCTTGAAGTTTGGAACCCTCGTGAGTTTACGAAAGATAAACACCGTACGGTTGACGATAAACCTTATGGCGGCGGCCCGGGGATGCTCATGAAGGTCCAGCCGCTGAAAGACGCAATAAATGCGGCGAAAAGCAAAGCACGGGCGCAGTGCCCGGTAATATATTTGTCACCGCAGGGAAAGCCGCTTGAACAGGCTGATCTCGCGAATTTGGCGATGCTACCAGAAGTGATTCTGGTAGCAGGAAGATATGAAGGTATTGATGAGCGATTAATTGAATCGGCCATTGATATGGAAGTGTCTATTGGTGATTTTGTCGTCAGTGGTGGAGAGTTACCCGCCATGCTGTTGATAGATGGTGTGACGCGGCTACTGCCAGGTGCAGTGGGTGACGTAGACTCAGTTGAGCAGGATTCATTCTCGGATGGTTTGCTGGACTACCCTCAGTACACTAGGCCGGAGACCGAGGATGGTTTGGCGGTGCCGAACGTACTGATGAGTGGCGATCACGGTCAAATCGCACGTTGGCGGAAGATGCAGTCACTTGGAAGAACGTATGAGAAACGCCCTGACCTGATATCAGCCAGGGCGTTAACAGAAGAAGAGAAACAACTACTAGATGAATACCTTGCGAAACGCGAGACTTGAAGGAACCGGAAATGAGCAAGAATAAAATTATTGAACAAATCGAAAACGCGCAGATGAAATCAGATCTACCTGAATTTGGTAGTGGCGATACTGTTGTTGTGCAAGTACGTGTTCGCGAAGGTGATCGTGAGCGACTTCAGGCTTATGAAGGCGTCGTGATCGGTAAGCGTAATCGTGGTCTGAACTCCGCTTTCACGGTCCGTAAGATCTCTCATGGTGTCGGGGTAGAACGTACTTTCCAGACACATAGCCGGCAGATTGACAGCGTGACGGTAAAACGTCGTGGTGATGTTCGTCAGGCCAAGCTTTACTATCTTAGAGAGCTTAGTGGTCGAGCAGCTCGAATTAAAGAAAAGCTTAAATAGAGCAGCCTTATCAAGAAAAGCCCGGTTTAGCCGGGCTTTTCTTGTTTTAGGGGTAAGATAGCGTCATGACTACCGCATCCGACCAGGCGCTTATCGATCGATTTCTTGATGCGCTTTGGTTAGAGAGAGGCTTAAGTGACAACACACTCATGGCTTATAGAAGCGACCTCGAAAAATTTGGTGATTGGGCCGAAGCGCACGCGAACCCCATCATCGCCATCCGTCGTGAAGATGTACTTCGGTATTTGTCACACAGAATGGATAAAGGGCTAAAGGCCCGGTCGACAGCTCGATGTCTCTCATGTCTTCGTGCACTGTATCGCTACTTGCTGAGAGAGAAAATGCTGAGCGATGATCCGACTCTTCAGGTAGAAAACCCAAAGCTTGGGCGCCCGCTGCCGGAAACACTAACAGAGCGGGATGTCGAACGCCTGCTTGCTGCGCCTGATACAAACACCTCATTGGGTGTGCGTGATCGAACGATGCTAGAGGTCCTGTACGCCTGCGGGCTTCGGGTCAGCGAACTCACTAACCTTCAACTCGATGAAATTAACCTTCGTCAAGGCGTGATTCGAATTGTGGGAAAGGGTTCAAAGGAACGGCTCGTGCCTATGGGGGAAGAAGCTATCAGTTGGGTTACCCGGTACTTGGCCGATGCCCGGATTGAACTGCTTAAAAGAAATCTTGCTCAGGACTGCGTCTTTCCTAGTAATAGAGGCGTTGCAATGACGCGGCAGACTTTTTGGTACCGCGTTAAGGTTCATGCGCTGACCGCGGGCATCCAGAAGAGCCTGTCGCCCCACACCCTTCGACATGCTTTTGCGACACATTTGTTGAATCACGGCGCCGATCTGCGGGTTGTTCAGCTTTTACTGGGCCATGCCGATTTATCTACCACTCAGATTTATACACACGTAGCCCAGCATCGAATGAAAGAGCTTCATCAGATGCACCATCCACGGGGGTAATGGGCCGGCGACCGCAACCATTCGTTGCAGACCAGGGGCTCTTGATGCAAAGTACCTCATTTTTAACAGGCGTCTTGAACTATGGCTTTAACTAGATTTCTTATCATGGCAATGTTGTCGCTTCCTATTGCGGCAGTAGCTCAAGAAGTTTCTGCACCCATGACTGCTGCCGAGGCGAGAGAGAAGCTACTAACAGTCAGGCCTAATTTTCCCGTGCTGGGTGTCAAGCGAAGTGTTTTGGACGGATACTTCGAAGTGCTGATGGATGGTGGCATGACCCTATACATGAATGCGACCGCGGACTATTTTATTGCTGGTGACTTGTTCTTTATTGAGCCGGGTGGGCTGGTCAACGTTACGGAACAAAGCCGAACAGAGCAACGTAAACAACTGCTGGCAAGCCTGAAAGAATCTGACATGGTGGTGTTCTCGCCGGCGCCGGAACTTACTAAGGCAACGATCACAGTGTTCACGGATATTGACTGCGGTTATTGCCGGAAGCTGCACCAGGAAGTCCCTGAGCTTAACCGATTAGGGATTGCCGTAAGGTATCTTGCTTATCCACGTGCTGGCATTGGCTCGGACTCTTATAACAAGGCTGTCTCTGTATGGTGTGCTGACGATCCACAGAAGGCTTTGACGAATTCGAAAGCAGGCAAAAACATCGAGACCAAGACCTGTGAGAATCCGGTGGCAGCGCACTATGGACTGGGTGATGCTTTTGGGGTGACTGGAACACCAGCAGTCGTTTACGAGGATGGGAATCTGCAGGCAGGTTACTTGCCTGCTGCCGAGACGGCTCGCCGATTAGGCATAAACTAGGTCTTGCAGAAACCAGCGAAACAGCGCGTGCGTTAGAAAATGGGGTCGAGAAATTGGGGCCGAGGAGTTTTGGGGTCGGGGTAAAGTGCCGGAGGTTATCCTCCGGCACTTTACCCCGACCCCAAAACTCTGACACACTTTACCCTGACACTTTACCCTGACACTTTACCCTGACACTTTACCCTGACACTTTACCCTGACACTTTACCCTGACACTTTACCCTGACACTTTACCCCGACCCCAAAACTCACTGACACTTTACCCCGACCCCAAAACTCATGAGCGAACTATCGCGCACTGATCGACACGCCGAGCAGCGTTACGAAATATTTGTCCAGCGAAACCTGAAGCGAAACTTCTTCGCCCACCTGGTTCATGGGATGCTTGGTCAAACGGGTTTTCGCTTCATTAACGCGCCGACGTTTATTCCGGCCTATCTTTTAATGCTCTCGGGCGGTTCCAATTTTATCGTTGGTCTGGCGCTGTCACTGCAGGGTTTCGGTCAGATGCTGACCCCCATGGTTGGCGCTAATCTTATTTCCCATCGCCGCAGAGTCTTGCCCATTGGCTTTATGGTGGGCACGGCGATGAGGCTCTGTGTCCTATTGATGGGCGTTGCAGGGCTGCTATTGGGAGAACAGGGTACCTTGATTGCCATCATCTGCCTGATGGCATTGTTTGGCGTGTTTGAAGGAATGCAGGGCGTAATTTTTAACTTTCTGATGTCGAAAGTGATTCCGGTTTCCAAACGCGGTCGATTAACCGGTTTACGGAATTTTCTTGCAGGCATAACATCTGCGGCGGTTGCCTATCTTGGAGGTACCTATCTGATTGGGGAAGAGTCCTCGGTTACCGGATACTCGCTTACCTTTATTCTGGCGTTTGTCCTGACGTCCATTGGCTTAGTGTCCCTAATCGCGGTGCGGGAACCGGAGCCGCCGACTGTTCGTCGGCAGGTCTCTCTTTGGGAGCAGCTCAAGGAAGTGCCAGCTTTGCTTCAGAGTGATCCTGCATTTACCCGTTATTTTATCGCACGCGCAATAGCGACGATGGGAAGGATGGCAATGCCATTTTATATTCTGTACGCGGGTAACAGCATTGGTCTGTCAGGGACGACGCTTGGTGTCATTACTTTTGCGTTTACCATGGCAGGAACCATATCGAACCTTGTCTGGGGAGCGATAGCGGATGCGCGGGGGTTTCGGCTCGTGTTCCTGATATCTTCCATGCTGTGGGTCGTGGCGTCTGCAATGCTGTTAATAGAACCTACCTATGTCATGACGGTGGTCGTTTTTGCTGGTATTGGTGCTGCTTCACAGGGGTTTGAAAACTCTTCCCGGAGCATCGTGTTGGAGTTTGGTGGCCGGGATAACCGCCCTGCCCGAATTGCGATTGCCAATACTGTGGCCCAGGTAGCAGGATCGATAGGTCCTCTTTTGGGTGGCGCAATGGCCACGTGGTACGGGTACGAATCGGTTTTTATTACAGCTATCTTTTTTTTGGTTGTTGGGGCGATGTTGGTTTATTTTTATGTGCCAGAGCCACGGGCACAGCGAACCGGTGGCACGGGGCGCGTGACCTGAGTGCGTGACTTAGGTAAGATGTCGCGAAATTAGATATCCGGGCAACCAGTGTGGTCGTTCAACTACCTACAATCGCTCCGCCCATTGCAGCCTCTGCAAGGGGAGAGTGTACATACAGGTTAGCGACCTTCGCGACGACAGCAACCGCAGCAGCAGCGGCGATTTAGATCCCCGAACGAGTGCCGGGTCTGCACTCTGGTGCAGGCTCGGCTTTTTTATGGATGCTTTTTAGGAAGAAGAAATTGTGATGGACGATTTTCCCCGAATTAAACGTTTACCTCCCTACATCTTCAGCATTACGGATCAGCTGAAGCAGGAGGCGCGCGCGCGCGGTGAGGACATCATTGACTTTGGTATGGGAAACCCGGATCAGCCAACGCCGCAACATATTGTCGATAAACTGGTGGAAACCGTGCAGCGGGGTGACACCCATCGTTATTCGCAGTCCAAAGGCATTCCCCGCCTGAGAAAAGCCATCTGTGACTGGTACAAAAAAAGATTTGATGTTGATCTAGATCCGGAATCAGAGGCTATTGTCACGCTTGGTTCCAAAGAAGGCATTGCGCATCTTGCGATGGCAGTGCTTGGTCCAGGAGACGCCGTCCTTGTGCCGAACCCGTCTTACCCTGTGCACCCGTATGGTTTTGTTATCGCGGATGCGGACGTCAGACATGTTCCTTTGACCAAAGAGCTGGATTTCTTCGACGAACTGGAGAAGGCCATTGTTAATACCTGGCCGAAACCCAAAGTACTCGTGATCAATTTCCCGGGGAACCCAACCACGGAGTGCGTAGACCTGGAGTTCTTCGAAAGGATTATCAAAATGGCAAAGGAGCATAGCATCTGGGTGGTCCAGGATCTTGCCTATGCCGATATCACCTTTGACGGTTATGAAGCGCCAAGCATCCTTCAGGTGCCGGGCGCGAAAGATATCGCTGTTGAGTTCTTTACGATGTCAAAGAGCTACAACATGCCGGGCTGGAGAATCGGATTCTGTGTCGGCAACCCAACACTGGTCGGTGCGTTGGGGCGAATCAAGTCCTATCTTGATTATGGAATGTTTACACCTGTCCAAGTGGCCGCGATCACTGCGCTAGAGGGTGACCAGACTTGTGTTGCAGAAATTCGCGAGATGTACAGGAAACGCCGGGACGTATTGTGTGAAGGATTAAATTCCATTGGTTGGGACGTCACCCCGCCTAAGGCCACGATGTTTTTGTGGGCGAAAATACCGCCTCAATTCGAGCACATGGGATCTCTTGAATTCAGCAAGCACCTTTTGAAAGAAGCGAGAGTAGCTGTTTCACCGGGGGTCGGGTTTGGTCAGTACGGAGACGACCATGTGCGATTCGCCCTGATCGAGAATGAACATCGAACGCGGCAGGCCCTTCGCGGTATTCGCAAGATGTTCAAGAACTATTCAATGGAGTCATAGCTTGCGTATTGGGATTTGTGGACTGGGGACAGTCGGTTCAGGCCTATTCAATTTACTTGAAGGTAATCGCGCCGAAATTGAACGAAAGGTTGGGCGGGACATCATTCTCGGGCAGGTCGGTTGTCGTCGTGATCATCCCGATTGTGACTTGAGTTCTGCCAACGTCACCCGAGATATCTTCGAGGTCGCAAATAACCCGGATGTTGATGTCCTGGTCGAGCTGATTGGTGGCACCGATGTCGCGAAGGACCTGGTTATGCAGGCGATCTCGAACGGTAAACATATTGTCACGGCTAATAAGGCTTTGATTGCGCTGCACGGTGATGAAGTGTTTTCGGCTGCTGAGCAAGCCGGTGTTTCAGTTCACTATGAAGCTGCCGTAGCGGGTGGTATTCCCATTATCAAATCAATTCGAGAAGGCCTTGCAGGTAACAGCATCGAATGGGTAGCAGGGATCATTAACGGGACCACCAACTTCATTCTTACAGAGATGTCACGAGCGGGCAGTAATCGCTCGTTCGATGATGTGCTTGGTGAAGCACAGGCGCTTGGATACGCCGAAGCTGACCCGACTTTTGATGTTGAGGGGATCGACGCAGCGCACAAGCTCACGATTCTAGCGGCCATAGCATTCGGTGTGCCGCTTAACTTCAACGCAATGTACACCGAGGGAATATCCGCAATCAGTTCAGACGACATCAAGTTTGCTGATGAAATGGGTTACTGCATTAAGCACCTCGGCATCGCACGTCAAACCGGTGATGACCTTGAGTTGCGGGTTCACCCCACCCTGGTGGAAAAAGATCAGATGCTCGCCCAAGTGAATGGCGTGATGAATGCGGTGATGGTCGGTTCGGACGCCGCGGGTTCCACCATGTACTATGGTGCTGGGGCTGGAGCGGGGCCAACGGCCTCTTCGGTTATGGCGGATATCATCGATATTGCGAGAGGTGGAAAGCTTCCCGATCTGGGTTTTGTATCCCTGACACCTGTCAACGTTCTTCCTATAGAAAAGATCAGGTCTTCCTATTATCTGAGACTCGGCGTTGTGGACCGAGCCGGCGCGATGGCGAATGTGTCAACGATACTAGGTCGGCACAAGGTCAGTATTGAAGCGCTTATCCAGAAAGATGCAAGGCGAGGTGATGCGCAGATAGTCATATTGACGGATGAAGTGCTGGAATCTGAAATGGTGGCTGCTATTAGCGAGATCGAATCAAACGATGTCGTGACGTCGGAAGTCTCAATGATCCGTGTTTCAAACCTGTAGTGCTTTAAACCTGTAGTGCTTGATAATCGTAGTGCTTGATAACCGCAGTGCTTGATAACCGCAGTGCTTGATAACCGCAGTGCTTGATATCAGTAGGTTTACAAATCACTAGTTAAAGTCACCTTCGCAAACCTGGCGATATTAAATGACGAAGCGGATTGTTCGACGTAAAGGCCAGCAGCCCTTGGGTTTTGCGTCACCGCTTCTCGCCAGAATTTTGTCTTCCCGTGGCGTGGTTAATGCTGATGATCTTGATCATTCCCTGAAAGGGTTGTTGGCCCCTGATTCTTTGCTTGGTATCGGGAAAGCGGCAAAGATGCTCGCTGAAGCGCTGGAAACCGATTCGTCGATCCTTATCGTCGGTGATTTTGACGCCGATGGAGCCACGAGTTGCACGTTGATGGTAACCGCTCTTCGGGCTATGGGCGCCCGTCAGGTTAACTATCTGGTGCCGGATAGGTTCAAATTCGGTTATGGGTTGACGCCAGAAATTGTTGATGTTGCGGTCCAGTTTAAACCAGATGTCATAGTGACTGTGGATAATGGGATTGCCAGTGTTGAGGGGGTTGCTCACGCAAATACACTTGGCATCTCAGTGGTGGTGACAGACCATCATTTACCCGGCAAGCAACTTCCTGCTGCGGCTGCGATCGTTAACCCAAACCAGGTAGGCTGCAAGTTTCCCAGTAAAGCCCTGGCTGGGGTGGGCGTTGCGTTTTATCTGCTGTCGGCCCTTAGAACCGAACTCAGAAGTAGAAACTGGTTTGCTCATCATCCTGAAATTAACCTGGCTGAGTGGCTTGATCTGGTGGCGCTGGGCACGGTGGCCGACGTTGTGCCCATGGACCAAAACAATCGCCGCCTGGTCGAAGCAGGTATTCGCAGGATAAGAGCAGGGCGTTGTCGCCCGGGACTGAAAGCCATGCTGCAGGCCGCTGGTGTAAATCCGCAGTACCTGACGACACGTGACCTGGCGTTTTCAGTTGCACCGCGACTTAACGCCGCTGGGCGCTTGCAGGATATGTCGATTGGCATCGAGTGTTTGCTTGCAGATGAAGGCAGGGCGGCAGAACTGGCAGGGCAGCTTGATGCGCTGAACAATGAGCGCAAGGAAATTGAAACGGATATGCGTGATATGGCTTTAGCGCACTTGCAGCAGTTATCACTGGATCAAGAGACGGCCGCGGGTCTGTGCTTTTATCGGCCTGATTGGCATCAGGGCGTCGTTGGTATTGTGGCCTCAAGAATCAAAGAGAAATCGCATCGCCCCGTGATCGCGTTTGCACCTGCAGGTGATGGCGAACTCAAAGGCTCCGGGCGCTCTATCCCGGGATTTCATCTGCGTGATGCATTAGATGCGATTGCGACCAGGCACCCTGGGCTGCTGCTCAAATTCGGTGGTCATGCGATGGCTGCCGGTTTGTCGTTGCTACAGGCTGATTATGATCGCTTCCGGGAAGCGTTTGACCAGGAAGTGAGGCGCACGCTGGGCGAGGCCATAATTGAACAGGTGGTGATGTCTGACGGTGAAATTGCGGAACCGGTTACCGTTCAGCTAGCGAAGGAGATTGAGCGGGCTGCGCCCTGGGGGCAGGGCTTCCCCGAGCCAGAATTTGACGGAAAGTTCGAAATTTTAGACCAAAGGATTGTTGGTGGACGTCATCTAAAGTTACTGCTGCAACCCGAAGCGGGTGATCCGGTGGAAGCGATCTGTTTTAATCACGCAGGTTTGGCGGAAAACAGGAATATCCGTTGTGCCTATCGCCTTGAGGTGAACAGATTCAGGGGTATGGAAAAACCTCAGCTGATCGTTTCTGTCATTTTGTAGCGGCAGGCTAGCCATTTCGATACAATGCGCGTCCGTTAGAACTTAGCCAAAACCGGCCCAAAGAGCAGACTAATCAGCATGTTAGAGACCAACGCAACCTTGGCTCATATAAAAGACCTTAAGGAACGCACTAACGTGCTTCGGGGGTATCTTTGACTATGATAATCGTAAGGAACGCCTCGCAGAAGTAGAGCTCGAGCTCGCGGATTCATCCATTTGGGACAACCCGGAATATGCCCAGAAACTGGGGCGGGAAAGGTCGGCGCTTGAAACGGTGGTCATCACGATCGAAGCGCTCGAGTCAGGTCTGGGTGATGTTGCTGATATTGTCGAGCTTGCAGCTGAAGAAAACGATGACGCCCTTTTTAAAGAAGGGCTGTCCGAACTCGAAGAACTGGAATCCAGGCTAGGGGTTCTCGAGTTTAATCGCATGTTTTCCGGCGAGATGGATAGCAATAGTGCTTTTCTAGATATCCAGGCGGGCTCCGGCGGTACAGAAGCCCAGGATTGGGCTGAAATGTTACTGCGGATGTACCTTCGCTGGGCTGAAGGCCACGGTTTTAAAACGGAGATTATGGAAGTCTCAGACGGCGACGTCGCAGGCATAAAAGGGGCCACTATTCATATTGATGGCGAGCATGCGTTTGGCTGGCTTAGAACGGAAACAGGTGTGCATAGATTGGTCAGGAAATCGCCATTTGATTCGGGAAGTCGAAGACATACTTCATTTGCCTCGGTGTTTGTTGCTCCTGAGCTGGACGATGACATTGAAATAGATCTTGATATGTCTGATGTCCGGGTAGACACCTACCGGGCAAGCGGCGCGGGTGGTCAACACGTCAATAAAACTGATTCTGCTATCCGTCTGACGCACATGCCAAGTGGCATCGTCGTGCAGTGTCAGAACCAGCGTTCGCAGCACAAAAATAGGGATCAAGCGGTTAAGCAGTTGAAAGCGAAGCTATACGAACATGAAGATCAGAAAAGAAAGGCAGAAATGCAGGTGGTGGAAGAGAACAAGTCAGATATCAGTTGGGGAAGCCAGATAAGATCATACGTGCTTGACTCGGCGCGTATCAAAGATCTGAGAACCAATATAGAGACCAGTAATACCCAGGCAGTTCTCGATGGAGACCTGGATCAATTTATCGAAGCCAGCTTAAAGATGGGCTTATAGCCATGACGACAAGTAAAAATAAAGACCTAGACAAAAAAACAGACGAAGCCGAACTGGACGAAAACGACATCTTCTCGTTGCGTAAAGCGCGGTTGGACGAAATAAGGTTAAAGGGTAACCCCTTCCCGAACGATTTTCGGAGAAAACACCTGGCGTCCAGGTTGCATGATCAATTTGGGGGAAACTCCAAGGAAGAACTTGAGGGCGATGCGACAGAAACCGCAGTATCTGGACGCGTTATACTGCGCAGAATGATGGGCAAAGCCAGTTTTCTGACTCTTCAGGATGTGTCCGGGAGGATTCAGCTTTATGTTCGTCAGGACGATGTAGGAGAGGACGTCTACGAAGAATACAAACACTGGGACATTGGCGACATTGTGGGTGCGGAAGGCTCCATGATGAAAACTAAAACGGACGAATTAACCGTTAAAGTGAGTAAGATTCGGTTGTTGACAAAATCCCTGCGTCCGCTGCCGGATAAACACAAAGGGTTGACCGACACAGAAACGCGATATCGTCAGCGTTACCTTGATCTGATGGTGAACGAAGATACCCGGGAGTTGTTTGTTCGCCGGTCAAAGATTGTCGATGGCATCCGGAGGTTTCTAATTGAGCGGGAGTTCATGGAAGTGGAAACCCCGATGATGCTGAACACACCAGGAGGCGCGACCGCTCGGCCATTCACGACCCATTACAACGCCCTTGATACAGACATGTACCTGCGTGTCGCGCCGGAATTGAACCTGAAGAGGCTGGTTGTTGGAGGGTTTGAGAAAGTATTCGAAATTAATCGCAACTTTCGGAATGAGGGCATGTCCACGAAGCATAGTCCGGAATTTACGATGCTGGAATTCTACTGGTCTTACGCCGACTACAACGACCTGATGGATATGACAGAAGAGATGTTCAGGGAAGTGGCTATTTCCGTTTTGGGCACCACAGAGTTTACCTATAACGGTGTTCTGATCGATTTTGGTAAACCCTTTACCCGTACAACCATGGCTCAGGCGATTTGTGATTTTAACCCGTCAGTTGATCCAGACGATCTTAAAAATATTGATAAGGCCCGTGCACTGGCGACGAAATCCGGCGTAGAAGTCCGGGATGGTTGGGGTCTTGGTAAGTTGGTGATGGAGGTGTTTGAGGCCTTGGTTGAGGACAAAATCGAACAACCAACATTCATCACACAGCATCCTACCGAGGTGTCACCGCTTGCACGGCGTAGCGATCATGATCCGGACGTAACCGACAGGTTTGAACTGTTTGTGGTGGGCAAGGAAATCGCTAATGGTTTCTCCGAGCTTAACGACGCAGAAGATCAGGCGCAGCGCTTCAGGGATCAGGTGGATGCAAAGGAGGCTGGTGATGATGAAGCCATGCACTATGATCATGACTATATTACGGCGCTGGAATATGGACTGCCTCCGACTGCCGGTGAAGGCCTTGGTATTGATCGGTTGGTGATGCTGCTCACAGATTCATCTTCAATTAGAGATGTTTTGTTGTTCCCGCATATGCGTTCAAAAGTTTAAAGGCTTGTTCTAAAGGGATGGCTAGAGACAAAGACGTCCAGTTGGCACCAGATTGGCTTGAACAGCTAGCGCCCGAATTTGACCTTCCCTATATGAAATCGCTAAGGGACTTTCTGGTCGCAGAGAAGGCTGCCGCGAAGGTTATTTATCCGGACGTTTCCGAATATTTTAATGCCCTGAACAGCACGCCATTTGAATCCGTAAAAGTGGTGATCCTTGGCCAGGACCCCTATCACGGAGCCGGTCAGGCTCATGGTTTGTGTTTTTCTGTGAGACGGGAAGTGCCGCTGCCTCCCTCATTGAAAAATATCTATTTAGAGATCCAATCAGACCTTGGGTTCAGCAACCGCGAGTTCAACCATGGCTGCCTGGAAAGTTGGGCTTCGCAAGGTGTGTTACTGCTAAATAGCGTGCTGACTGTCGAACAGAACCATGCAGCCTCCCACCGGGGAAAAGGCTGGGAAGTATTTACTGATCGCGTTATTGAGCGCTTGTCCAGACGCCAGAAACCCTGCGTGTTCTTGCTGTGGGGAAGTTATGCGCAAAAAAAAGGCGCGATGATTGACCGTGGGAAGCACAAGGTGTTGACCGCGCCCCACCCTTCACCCCTATCAGCGTACAGGGGATTTTTTGGCTGTAGGCATTTTTCGCAGTGCAATAGCCTGCTTGGCGAGTTGGGCGAAACGGCGGTTGATTGGCGTGTCTAAACTTATTATAGAAAGGAAAACTAAATGGAATCGTTAGTTCAGTTTGAATACCTTGGGGCTGGTGGTGACATTGCAGTTGCACGAATGGTGCGGGAGAAGCCCCTTAACAGCCTGTTGTTGGATACGATCGACCAGTTGGCGGAGAAAATCTATGCCTGGCTGGAGGATGACAATATTGCCTGCATTATCCTTGATAGCAGCAGCGAGAAGGCGTTCTGCGCAGGTGCGGATATTACCGCGCTTTATCACAGTATTAAGGAATCCGATGGGGGAGATAATCTCTATGCGAGATCTTTTTTTCTAAATGAATACAAACTTGATTATGCAATTCACACAGCAAAGAAACCGGTCATTGCCTGGGGAAACGGTATTGTGATGGGCGGCGGGTTGGGCCTGCTGGGTGGATGTTCGCACCGTGTGGGGACGCCTGCCACTCGGATCGCGATGCCGGAAATCACCATTGGTCTGTTCCCCGATGCAGGAGGAACCTATTTTTTGTCGAAGCTCCCGGACCAGCTTGGGATCTTTGTGGGTTTGACGGGCTGTATGCTTTCTTCAGGTGATGCGATCGCCCTGGGCCTGCTCGATGTCGTCGTCGCACAGGAGGATAAGCAGGCAATTATCGCTAAGCTTTCCGAGCAGAACTGGGTGCAGGACCCGGCAGCGAATGCCCAAGCGATCACTCAAATTTTGTCTGGTTTTGCTGTTGGCGAAACTCTTCCAACGAAGCTGCTGAAGCACCGAGAGTTGATATCAGAGTTTATTCAATCCTGTCTGGATGCGGAGCACTTTTTTGAAGCGTTTGATTCAGGATTGTCCGCGCTACAGATTGATGAATGGCTTGCCGGCGCTGTTGCGACCTATCAAAGCGGTTCAGCCACCACAGCCAGAATATTTTTTGAGCAGATTCGCAGGTCTAAGGGAATGTCACTCGAGGAAATGTTCCAGATGGAACTCGTCATTGCCTACCAGTGCATACGACACCCTGACTTTCCGGAGGGGGTGCGTGCTTTACTGGTCGATAAAGATAAAAACCCTGCCTGGGTTTACCCATCTGCTTCCGGTGTGCCTGAAGAATACCTAAATGAGCATTTTGAACCGGTGTGGGAGGGCATTCATCCGCTTGGCGAGCTAGGTAAAAACGGCTAACCGGCGCTGCCGGTGTTGGGGCCCGGCTTAATCTGCTATTTCAAGATTGGCTGCAGCTCCCAGGGGCGATGCCGTATCAACGGTCTTGTCGCTCCAGACAACGGCAATGGGGTCTGCGGTCGGGTTAGACAGAACAGCCAGGCAAGCGCGGGAACCTGCGACGACAATGGTGCCTGCCGTCAGGTCTCTACCTTGGGCTCTGGATTCGATCTGGTGTAGTCTTTTTTTCAGTGCACCACGGTACTGCATTCTTGCGACGATCTCCTGTCCCAGGTAGCAACCTTTTGTGAAACTGATGCCGCCGAGTTGATGATAATTAAGCGTTTGTGGAAGGTACGCCTCGCAGGATTTTTCGTCGACCCAGGCGACGCCCGCGTCCAGCTCGGCATCAGTCCATTGCTCGATCATCCCTTTGGACCCTGGCGTTTGGTCGTGTTCTGCCCACTGCTCCTGGCGATTACCGAGTTCTATGGTGATGGCACCGTTATCTGTTTTCATGGGGTAAGGTGATTCGCCAGCGGTTGACTCAGTGTTGGGTGAGCCATAGCAGTGGAGGTTTTCAGAGATATCTGCAAGTTCGGCTTTTGAAAATACGATATATTTAGTCAGGAACGCGATGGTTTTGGATATCAGTGATTTGTGCATCCGCAATACCAGATCCTGTCCCTGTCGGATGACAATGAAGCTGGCTATCATTCGCCCCTGGATATTGCAGACGGCACCCAGTTGAGCAGCGTCATCCGTCAGGACAGCAAGATCGCAGGTAGTGTAACCTTGTAAAAATTTAACCGCATCGACGCCTGAAACTTTTAGGAAACCGAAATGATCAAGCTCGATGCTTTTTGTTTCAGTGCTCTGTGACTTAGTGCTCTGTGACTCAGTGCTCTGTGACTCAGTGCTCTGTGACTCAGTGCTCTGTGACCCAGTATTCTGTGACTCGGTATTCTGTGACATGGATATTTATGCGCCATTACGAATGGCTATTTTACACGCTTTTTTGATCGATAGGCCCATTGGTTTTGTTTGGGTCAGGTCGTGCAGATTAAATGGGGAAAACAATTGGAATTAAGTGAACTTGAATATAATCGCTTGCGGTGGCGGTCGCGCAGGGGAATGTTAGAGCTGGATTTACTGCTTTTGCCCTACTTTGACGAGGTTTTCGCAGAACTATGCGCCGATGAGCAGAGCGCGTTCATTAAGTTGCTCGAACAGGATGATCCTGATTTATGGGATTGGTTCTCTCGAAAGAGCCAATCCGATGATCCAGCACTAGCAGCGCTGGTTGAAAGGATTCTGGATCGTGTCCAGCCCTAAAGTTTTTTCTGCAGATCGTTTGTATCTGAGCCTGAATCGATCACGCGCGCATAGCTTGTTGAAACTTGCCACACACATGGCAGCCCTTGTTGCGTTGTGGGTAAATCCGATTTTTTGGTTACCGCTTCAATGGGCGCTGACACTGGCCTTATTCACTTCCCTGATTCATCTGGCGCACAACCGGAATCATTTGGGAAAAACGTTGGTTGTCGAACAGATTGTTTTTCGTGATGAAACATGGTCGCTTGGCTTCAGCGATGGCCGGTGGCAGGAAGCCGAGCTTCGAAGCCCGCTACATGTTGGCTATTTTTTTGTAGTGCTTAGATTCAAGCTTAAGGATGAAGAGCTTGCCTTAGTGGTAGCCAGGGATGCCTGCGAAAAACACACCTATCGTCGACTCACTGTCTTCATCCGCCACCATGGTCCCAAGCTGCTGAATCTTTCCTTATCATCAGGAGCCTAACCAAAAAAAGGCGGGGTCAGTACCGTGTCAGTTGCCTGCTCGGTCTGTTCGGGATAATCCAGGGTGTAGTGCAGGCCCCTGCTTTCCTTGCGTCGTATTGCGCATTGAATCATAAGGTCTGCAACCTGGATCAGGTTACGCAGTTCCAGCAAATCGCTGCTGATCCTGTAGTTGCTGTAGTACTCGGTCACTTCCTGCTGTAAGAGTTGTACTCGGCGTCTTGCGCGCTGCAGACGTTTGTCGGTTCGCACGATACCCACGTAGTCCCACATAAATCGACGAAGTTCTTCCCAATTGTGCGAAATGATGACGTCTTCATCTGAATTGGTCACCTGCGTTTCGTCCCAGAAGGGAATTTCCAGATTGGAATCAAGTGATTCAGGTTGAGAATTGATGTGCTCTGCCGCTGCAGTTGCAAATACCATGCACTCCAGCAAAGAGTTACTGGCCATTCGGTTCGCACCGTGGAGTCCGGTGAAACTTGATTCACCAATAGCATACAGATGTGGCAAGTCGGTCATGCCATGGGTATCCGTCATGATTCCACCGCAGGTGTAATGGGCGGCTGGAACGATCGGTATTAATTCTTTAGTAATATCGATGCCAAGTTCCAGGCAACGTGCATGAATAGTGGGGAAATGCGACATGATGAAGTCGCTGCCTTTGTGACGAATATCGAGATAAACGCAGTCACAGCCAAGCCGCTTCATTTCATGGTCGATAGCACGGGCAACGATGTCCCTGGGAGCAAGCTCAGCACGCTCGTCGAAATCGGGCATAAAGCGGTGTCCGTTCGGGAGTACTAATTTCGCGCCTTCGCCGCGCAGGGCTTCTGTGATCAAAAAGGATTTGGCTTCCGGATGATAAAGACAGGTAGGGTGAAACTGATTGAACTCCAGGTTCGCGACCCTGCATCCGGCCCGCCAGGCCATGGCAATTCCGTCACCTGATGCCGTGTCGGGATTGCTGGTGTAAAGGTAGACCTTTGAGGCGCCACCGGTAGCCAGGACAACGTACTTTGCCCGGAAGAGTTCGACCTGCTGGCTTTCAAGATTCAGTGCATAGGCGCCAATACAGTCTTTCCCGCGCAGTCCTATCTTGTCTCTGGTGATCAGATCCACAGCAACATAACGGGGAAATATGGTCACATTTTTCAGGGTGTCCAGGTGGCTGCCTAAGGTTTCAGCAATCTCGCGGCCGGTTGCGTCAGCGGCATGGATAACGCGTCTGTGGCTGTGGCCTCCTTCCATGGTGAGGTGAAACTCTGTGTTACCGTCCCCGGTAGTGTGGGTGTCGAAGTTCACCCCCAGTTCCACCAGCCAGTTGATGGTTTGCGCACTTCTTTGTACGGTAAACTCTACGACATCTCTGTGGCACAAGCCTCCTCCGGCCCCTAGGGTGTCCTCGATATGGGATTGAACACTGTCGTATTCGTCCAACACGGCGGCGACACCACCTTGAGCGTAGTAGGTTGAGCCCTCTGTAGGGTCGTCCTTGCAGAGCATTGCGATTCGATAATGTCTTCCCAGTTTTAGTGCAAGGGTCATCCCGGCAGCTCCGCTACCGACAATTAATACATCATACTGGTGCTCGATTTGAGTCATTTTTACCCACCAAGGATCGTTAGATCCGGAGATTACACTTTCTAATTAGGGGGGTACAGGGTCAGCTACGCTGAGTGTTTGTTATGATGGAATTCGTTGAGTCCGATTGAACTAATGCTTAATCGAGTAATCAGATGTACGTAGGACTAGAAGTAGTGAAAAAGCCGGGGGTTAATCCAGTGTTCAGCCAGGCAGTGGGGGTAGATTGAACACGACAGAAACAAACGATAAGCAGCTGGTAGAGCGTGTCCAGCGTGGTGATAAGCGAGCGTTTGATATTCTTGTGCTTAAGTACCAGCATAGGATTGCAGGCCTGATCAGTCGTTACGTTCGTGACTCTGACGAGGTGCAGGATGTCACTCAGGAGGCGTTCATAAAGGCCTACAGGGCATTGCCGCGATTCAGGGGTGATAGTGCGTTTTATACTTGGTTGTACAGAATAGCCATTAATACGGCTAAAAATTACCTTGTTTCCAAGTCACGAAGACCGCCAGACACAGATATTGATGTTGATGGGGAATTTCAGGCGGATTCTGCTGTCTTAAAGGATGTAGCGGGGCCCGAGAGCCGTCTTGCGACGGAGCAGCTACAAAAAGTGATTTTTGATGCTATTGAGAATTTGCCCGAGGAATTAAAGGTCGCAGTCACTCTTCGAGAGTTTGAAGGGATGAGCTACGAGGAAATTGCCGAGGTGATGGAATGCCCGGTTGGAACGGTCCGTAGCCGCATATTCAGGGCTAGGGAAGCGGTTGAGAAAAGCATTGAAGCGATTGGTTGATAGCCCTATATTGTGGGCATTCTGAGGGAAACGAGTGATTAGAAGCACACTGGATACAAAAAGAGAGTCCTTGTCGGCGTTCATTGACGGCGAGGCAAGCGAAATCGAGTTACACCGATTGGTCCGGGAGTTTCGTTCCGATGAATCTTTGACGTCCAGCTGGGCTACTTACCAGCATGTCGGTTCAACATTAAGAACGGATAGTGGCGCTGTTTCCATTGAGGATCACCAGCAGTTATTCGCGCGCATTACTGATGCGATTGGTTCTGAAGACAGCCATTCCAAAGAAGTCAAAAAACGGGTCCCTCCTAAAACCGTTGTCGCTGGAAGCCTGGCGCTGGCAGCTTCGATGGTGGTTGCCATCTATATCGGTATTCAGCAGCCATCGGAATCATCTTCATTTGCCGATGCGCAGAGGGGTTCTATGGGTACTGTTTCAAGCAATCAGTCTCGAACACTCGATGTCCAGCCAGTCGCAAATCAGAGTGATGTTCAGCCCCGGACTTCGGAACTTGTAGAGCTTGATGAAGAAAAGCAGCGTCGACTCCGCGCCTACCTTAATCAACACGACCAGATGAGTCGAATGAACCCCAGCAAGCAATTTGTGAACTATAAAGAAACGCCGAAAAAATAATATATTCCTCATGAAAGCATATATCGCAACAAGATGGCTTGCGGGCACCTTAAGTGTGGTGTCTGCATTGCTGTTACCAGGGTTTGTCTATGCTGAACTTGACGGCTCTGCGTCCGCTGAAGGCTCTTTATCCGCTGAAGGCTCTCTATCCGCTGAAGGCTCTCTATCCGCTGAAGGCTCTCTATCCGCTGAAGGCTCTCTATCCGCTGAAGGCTCCTCCCCGACCGCGTGGCTGGAGAAGATGGGTCGTGCGCTTCGCAGTGAAAACTATGCGGGTAACTTCACTTTCATCCGGGGCAGCCGTTTTGATAATGTTCGTATCGTCCATGTTGTAGAACAGGGTAAGGAACTTGAAAGGCTATATAACCTGAATGGTGATGTTCATGAGCTCTATCGCGAAGATGGTGAGGCACATTGTTACCATCCCAGGTCTGATCTATCTGCGGACGACTTGTCGGATCACGATGTACATATTGGCCCATTTACACCTGCATTTTCAGATCGGGTTTTATCGACCCAAAATTTATACAACCTTGCTATGCAAGGTGAGGGTAGAGTCGCGGGGCGTCATGCGGTCGTCTTAACGGTTTCACCCAGGTTTAATGATAGATATGGTTATCGAGTCTGGCTGGATCAGCAAACCGGACTGCTACTGCAGTCCCATTTAATAGAGCGCGGCAAAGTTAAAGAAATATTCCAATTCACGCACATCGAAGTGGGTGAATCTGTTAATAAATCAAGCATGCAGACGGCAATAAGGGGGGGCACCATCTCACATCCTTTGGCGCTCGATGTCAGTGAAAGGAAAGAGAAGCCTGTTTGGAAAGTTAATTGGCTACCTGATGGCTTCAGGCCCGTTCGAATTCAAGGTAACCGTCTCCATTTCACTGATGGTCTTGCCACATTTTCGGTCTTCATCGAAACAACCGGCCGCGCGCCGATGCCCGACCTTGCAACGACGGAAGGCGGCACCGCTGTCATTACTCGCCGCCACCAGAAAACCGGCCGACAGATAACGGTCGTTGGAGAGGTTCCTGTGCGAACCGCTCGGCGGGTAGCTAAATCAGTTGAGCCAGTTATTTATTAGTTCGACTGGATGATCCTAACGCTATGACCTTACTTAATGTAAATCGCATTTCGCCAGACAGAGATTATTTTGCGTCTCAAGGTCCAGCCTGCAGCGGGTGTTCTGGGTGTGCTGATAAGCTTAAAGTCGTTAACCTGCCGCAGGTTCGCGGCGACTCAGCTATAGTTGAATTGTCGCTCCACGCACAGTGGGGAATGCTCTGGAACAGCTGGATCAAGCCCCTTCTCGCAACCGTTATTGCGGTTGTAGGCTGCGATAGTCTTGGGCTTTCTGAAGTCCTGACGGTTGGTATCGCCCTGACGGCATTCCTGGCCGGATTTCTTGTTTGTTACTCGGTGCCACAGAGCGCGCTAAAAATATCGGAAAACTTATCATGAAGAAATTAATCATCGTCGCAATGCTGCTCGTGGTGGGTACTTTGTCTCTATTCTCGGTGCGAGCCGATTACCCTGAATTCACAGAGCTGGTAAAAAAGGCATCGCCGGCCGTCGTTAACATTAGAACAACCCGGGCAAAAGTTGATCGGTTCGAGGGCTTAAAAGAGCAGGATGTGCCAGAGATGTTCAGGCGCTACTTTCGCGAGATGCCAGAGCGCCAGCAACCAGGCCCCGGTGCGGGTTCCGGTTTTATTATCGAGTCAGATGGGTACATTTTGACTAACAATCATGTTGTTGATGGCGCGGACGAAATTATGGTGGCCCTTAGCGACAGGCGAGAGCGCGAAGCAGTGATTGTTGGGCAGGATCCCCTGTCGGATCTGGCGTTGTTAAAAATAGAAGGTGAGAATCTTCCGACGTTGGAAATGGGCTCGTCTGAAAGCCTTGAAGCAGGTCAGTGGGTTGTTGCCATCGGTTCACCATTCGGTTTCGAACATAGCGTGACGGCGGGTATTGTCAGCGCAACAGGCAGAAGTTTGCCGGAAAACAATGGCAACTATGTTCCTTTTATTCAGACTGATGTGGCGATCAATCCAGGTAATTCCGGCGGACCTTTGCTGGATCTAAATGGCAAGGTCGTTGGGATCAATTCACAAATATTGACTCGGTCCGGCGGTTTTATGGGCCTGTCTTTCGCCATTCCAATTGATGTCGCGATGGAAGTTGCGGAACAGCTAAAAGATAAGGGTGTGGTTTCCCGCGGATGGCTTGGGGTCTTGATCCAGCGAGTGGATCGGGATCTGGCTGAGTCCTTTGGCCTGGATAGGCCTGCGGGTGCGCTTGTCACTCAGGTATTCGCCGATAGCCCCGCTGAAGACAGCGGGCTGCGTGAAGGCGATATCATCTTGTCTTTCAATGGCAAAATCATCGATCTTTCGTCGGACCTGCCCCATCTGGTTGGCCGGACCAGAGCCGAATCAGTTGCGACCCTTGACGTAATGCGCAGTGGTAAACGCCAGGAAATAGCAGTGACTATCGGTAAGTTGGATGATGGGAGTCTTGATCCACGGAGTAACAGCTCACCTTCGGCAGTCAATGGAAACCGAATAGGCATTGATATCGTTGACCTAAAAGACGCAGATAAACGTCGATTGGACGTTGGAAAAGGTGTCATTATCAGTCAGGTGTACGCTGGTCCGGCTCGTGACGCAGGGATTCAGCCCGGCGATGTGTTAACTGACGTTGATGGTGAAGCCGTTACCAGCGTAGCTCAGTTGGAGAGGCTCGTTGCGGCTCTGCCAGGTGACATTTCGGTTCATATCAGGATTGTCCGAAATAAATTGCCTCAGTATCTGGCGCTGAAGGTGCCTGTTATGTAGGGGCCAATGGCGCGCGGGGACGCTTTCCTATAGACTTCTTGCGCGCGAAACACCTCCAACCCCCTCACTGATTTCCTAAAATTGAGTTTTTGTGACAGAGCCCGCACGTATCAGAAATTTTTCTATTATTGCCCATATTGATCATGGCAAGTCCACGCTGGCTGATCGTTTTATCCAGCTATGTGGAGGGTTGTCTGATCGCGAGATGGGGGCCCAAGTACTGGATTCGATGGATATCGAACGTGAACGGGGTATCACCATCAAGGCACAGAGCGTGACGCTTATGTATGACGCCAAGGATGGGAATACCTATCAGCTCAATATTATTGACACGCCTGGTCACGTGGATTTCACCTATGAGGTTTCACGCTCGATGGCAGCCTGTGAGGGCGCTTTGCTGGTAGTGGATGCCGCCCAAGGCGTGGAAGCCCAGTCAGTGGCTAATTGTTATACGGCGATAGAGCAGAATCTGGAAGTGCTACCTGTCCTAAACAAAATCGACCTGCCCCAGGCGGAACCCGATCGTGTCATTCAGGAAATTGAAGAAATTATCGGTATTGATGCGACAGGTGCCCTGCAGGTCAGTGCGAAAACCGGTCTTGGTGTGGAGGACCTGCTGGAAGAGATAGTCGCGGTCATTCCGCCGCCGGAGGATCTGCGCAAGGAACCATTTCAGGCGCTTATTATTGATTCCTGGTTCGATAATTACTTAGGTGTCGTTTCTCTTGTCAGAGTTATGCAAGGGAAAATTTCCAAAAAAGACAAAATCGTTGCGAAGTCCCTGCGGAAAGTTCACCAAGTGGACTCAGTCGGGGTTTTTACGCCAAGAAGAACAGAAACAGACAGTCTTAGTAGTGGTGAAGTTGGTTTTATCGTCGCGGGTATCAAAGATGTGAAAGGCGCACCTGTCGGTGACACGATTGTGCTGAGTGCTAATCAGGAATCTGTGCCAACGCTGCCGGGTTTTGAGAAAATAAAGCCGCAGGTTTATGCAGGGATGTTCACGGTTAGTTCGGACGATTTTGACAACTTCCGGGACGCGCTTGAAAAGCTTACCTTAAATGATGCTTCTCTTGCTTACGAGCCGGAAAGCTCAGATGCGCTGGGAAGTGGATTCCGCTGTGGTTTCCTTGGCATGCTTCACATGGAGATCATCCAGGAGCGTTTGGAGCGGGAATATAACCTCGACCTGATCACTTCGGCTCCCACGGTAGTTTATGAAGTGCTGACTAAATCCGGTGATGTCACTAAGGTTGATAATCCTTCTCAATTGCCCGATCCATCTACGATAGAAGAGATGCGCGAGCCAATAGTGCGAGCAAACATTTTGGTGCCATCAGAACATGTGGGCAGTGTCATTACGCTTTGTATTGAAAGGCGAGGTGTTCAAAAAGACATGCAGTTTGTCGGTAAACAGGTTTCTTTGGCTTATGACATGCCGATGAATGAAGTTGTACTCGATTTCTTTGATCGGCTTAAATCGGTCTCTCGGGGATACGCTTCGCTTGACTATTCGTTCGATCGATTCGAAGCGTCCAATCTGGTCAGGCTCGACGTGCTAATTAACGGTGATATCGTAGACGCCTTGGCAGTAATTGTTCACAGGGACGACGCCAGGGGGAAAGGTTTTTCACTCACGAAAAAGATGAAAGAACTGATACCACGGCAGATGTTTGATGTTGCCATTCAGGCGGCCATCGGCGGGCAGATTATTGCGAGACAGACGGTGAAGGCATTGCGCAAGAATGTCACTGCCAAATGTTATGGTGGCGACATTACCCGAAAGAAAAAATTACTAGAGAAGCAAAAAGCAGGGAAAAAGAGAATGAAGCAGGTCGGTAGCGTTGAGATTCCGCAGGAAGCATTCCTGGCGGTGCTGAAGGTAGAAAAATGAGTATTAATTTCCCCCTTATCCTCGTTCTTGCCACCGCGTTAACTGGTATTGTGTGGTTGGTGGACCACTTGGTGTTTCGTCCAAAGAGGCTCAGCCGTGTTGCTGCAGCCGGTGATATCGATGGAAAATCTCGTGAGGCGATGCTCAAAGAATCGATCTTTGTTGAATATTCAATTTCATTTTTCCCTGTGCTTGCTATTGTTTTAGTATTGCGTTCTTTTTTGTTTGAGCCCTTTCAAATTCCCACAGGTTCGATGATTCCGACGCTTGCTGTCGGTGATTTTATTCTGGTTAACAAATTCACCTATGGCATCAGATTGCCTGTTGTTGGTACTAAAATTGTTGATATTACAGCGCCAAAGAACGGCGAGGTGATGGTCTTTATCCCCCCCCATCAGGACGAATATTTCATCAAACGGGTGGTGGGAATACCCGGTGATGTCGTTCGGTATCAGGATAAGACCGTGTATATCAACGACAAGCGACAGAATCAGACTTTTGTTGCCCAGATACCTCCCGTGAACCCCACGGTTCTGCAATATACGGAGAAGCTGGGAGCCGTTGAGCACTTGATTCAAAGGAACCCCTATCGTGAAACAAGTGTTGATGAATGGGTGATTCCGGAAGGCCACTATTTCATGATGGGAGATAATCGCGATCAGAGCAGCGATAGTCGATATTGGGGATTAGTGTCAGAACATAATATCGTTGGCAGGGCGGTAGCGATCTGGCTGCATAAAAAGCCGGGACTTCGATTGCCGGAGTTTTCGCGCAATGGTTGGATACAGTAAGGAGTCAGAGGATGAATAGAGGAACCTTGCTAGGCAAGCACCGACAGAGAGGGAGCATCGGTAGCGTTATGATTACCCTCCTGATCATCGCGTCACTGGTCTCAGTGGGCTCGCGACTGGTGCCGCTTTATCTGGATCACAACACTATGAGCAGCGTCATGGAGAAGATGTCGAAGGAAAACGGCTTGGCTCTCCAGAGAGAGGCTCATATCAGAGAGACCATGAGTAAACGGTTGAAGATAAATAACATCCGTGATTTTGACCTTAAGAAGCATCTGACAGTTGTTCGTAGCAAAGCTGGGACCGAATTAGTCCTGGATTACGAGGAGCGGGTTCATCTGGTTAACAACTTGAGCTTAATCGCTGTTTTCGACAAGAAAGTTCCCCTTAGAGATTAGTGCGGGTCAGCGTGTCCGATTTAAAGAAACTTGAGTCGCGTGTTGCATACACATTTAAAAATGCATCGTTACTCGATCAATCGGTAACGCACCGAAGTTTCGGTGAGCGGAATAATGAACGTCTAGAATTTCTTGGAGATTCAATCCTTAACTTTGTCGTAGCCTCGGCGCTGTTCAAGCGTTTTCCCGAGGCAAAAGAAGGTGACTTGTCCCGTCTAAGAGCTCGGCTGGTCAAAGAGCAAACACTTGCAGAAATTGCCAGGGAGCTGGATCTTGGTGGTTTCCTGACAATGGGAAGTGGCGAGCTTAATAGTGGCGGTTTCGAGCGGGACTCGATCCTGTCAGATGCGGTAGAAGCGATCATAGGGGCAGTTTTTCTGGACGGGGGAATCAACGAAGCAACGGATTGTGTCCTGGGATTATATAAAGAACGGCTGGCAGCACTAACGACTTCGAATATAGCGAAAGATGCCAAGTCTCAACTTCAGGAGCACCTTCAGGCTGCAGGGAAGCCAGTGCCGGATTATATTTTGGTTGGTATGACGGGCAAATCTCCTAATCAATATTTTGAGATCGAGTGTCGATCTTTATCCTTTAACAGCACAATCAGAGCAATTGGAACTTCACGAAGGCGAGCCGAACAGAAGGCCGCCGAACTTGCTCTTAAGCACCTGGAGGTGATCAATTGAATACGCGGTGTGGCTATGTCGCTATAGTAGGTCGTCCCAATGTTGGTAAGTCGACGTTATTGAATGCGCTTCTCGGCCAAAAGATCAGCATTACTTCCAGAAAGCCGCAGACCACTCGGCACAATCTTTTAGGCATCAAGACGACGGGTTCTCATCAGATACTTTTCGTAGATACGCCGGGTATTCACTTGAATGAGCCCAAGGCGCTGAATCGCTACATGAATAAGAGCGCTAAAAGCGCGCTGCGTGATGTGGATGTGCTGTTGTTCATACTCGACAGGGGAAAAATAGGTGAAGACGATCAGGAAGTTTCCCGCCTTTTTAATCAATCGAAAGCCAAGAAGATTATTGTCGTTAACAAGATTGACCTGATCGAAAACAAGAATACGTTGTTCCCTATGCTCTCCGGGCTTCAGGAGAAATATCCTGATACGAACCTGGTGCCCGTATCGGCTGAAAAGAACGCCAATCTTGAAGAGCTTGAAAAAGTGATTTGTGAAGCGTTGCCGGAATCACCATTTTATTTTGACGCGGAGCAGGTAACGGATCGAACCGAACGGTTTCTTGTTTCTGAGATCATTCGTGAAAAGCTCATGCGTCAGTTAGGCGATGAACTTCCTTACGCCCTTACCATTCAAATTGAGAAGTTTGAGGAAAGAGAGAAGGCAACCCACATCGATGCAACAATCTTTGTTGAGAAGGATGGCCAGAAAAGTATTCTGATTGGGAAATCAGGAGAGCGACTAAAACGGGTCGGTACAGATGCCCGGAAAGACATGGAAAGGGTGCTCGGCGTAAAAGTTATGCTGAATACTTGGGTGAAGGTCAAGTCGGGTTGGTCTGATGATGAGCGCGCTATCAGGAGTCTTGGTTACGACGATGTATGAAGCTGGAACACTTGAACCTGCTTACATTCTGCATGCCAGAAATTATCGTGATACCAGCTTAATACTAGACTTGTTTACCCGTGATTCAGGGCGATACTCA
>Ga0209502_10000340_pt1 | contig 50925 bp, 38 predicted proteins | sample ArcticOcean_MG_C_10_FD_187442 | JGI IMG/M metagenome (GOLD analysis project Ga0209502, IMG submission 187442) | Marine microbial communities from western Arctic Ocean - ArcticOcean_MG_CB11_90 (SPAdes) (version 2) | ecosystem: Environmental > Aquatic > Marine > Oceanic | place: Arctic Ocean... | reverse complement strand
TTGTTAAGTTGTTCGATTATGTTGGATTTCTGATTTGGAAAAAGAAAACTGTCTTGTTTTGAATTAAAGGCATTATGGGTAGTAAGATAGGCAACTTCATTATATCTCTTATTGCATAAATCTTTTAAACCATTACACTGTCCATAAAAGTTAAACGAAATTAAATATAAAATAGAAAATATATATTTATGCACTAATCTTTCCATAATTTTAAGTATTATTTAATTTATTATAAACTTTCTATTGGTTTGCCCCACACCATCTGATATTCTAATCACATACACACCGCTTGGAAATGCTTGTACATTAATGTTGTTTGTGTTCTTTATAGAAAGTACTTCTTTGCCTAATACATTGCAAATAGCGACCGTTATTGGAGTTTCATTCCCCGATATAAACAAGGTGTTGCTTGTTGGATTTGGATAGATAAAAATGTTTAATTGGGTTTGGTCTTCTAATCCTGCGGTTGAATTCATAAAACACACTTCCTACACCTCTACAATATTCATTGTAAGTCAAAGACTTGACTTCTGAATATATTGGACTATATCAAAGAATGATAGAATTGGTTTTTGTCTTGTGGATAATCTTTTGTGCTAATGAAATAAAAAGTAAAAACGGTTACACTGTATAACAGTATAACCGTTTTATTATTTTAGTAGATAACTCTATCGAGATATCGAACATAATTATTAAGTCAAAAGATTTTGAGTTAAGAATTAATGAATAGTAAAAAATAATTTAAATCATTTACTTTTCAGGTTTTGAAAAAATCACTCCTGCAATTGAGCTTAAAAACAGTAAGTAAGCTCCAATTCCTAATACACTAAAAACATTGAAATCGGCTCCAAGACTAGCCAATTTAGATTGAGAATCTCCCATTTTGAATGCTGCATATAAGCATGCCAATAAAACAAGTCCAGAACATATTCTGGCAAATAAATATTTATCCATAAAAGTCAGCACTCCAAATGCGATTATCAAAAGTACTAGCAAAAGTAATTCTGCACTACCACCTACTGTTATACCGTCTAATAATGAAACGCTGATTATGCCCATTTTAGCAGCTGGAAGGAAAATTGAAATAATCATTGCTACAGCAATACCTAACCTGATTTTTTTGTTTTTGTTCATAATAGTTTGTTTTTAATTAATTTTATCGAAAAAAATTTATTTTAATGACTTTTCTATAATTAATATAGTAAAGTAATTTTATATAAAAATAGTCAAAATTATCTTAATTAAACAATAAAATGTTTGATATAAACTATATACACCTATATTTTCACCTATTCTTAATAACAGAACTTATCGGTAAAGGAACTTTAACTGTTGTTAATTTGAGTTTGTTATTAGCTGAATTTAAACCTCATTTAGTTCAAGGTATAAAACTAAAAAAACCAACCTCAGAGCGTTATTTATTAAAAGACACATTGTTGTAATTAAAAAAAATTTCAAAATTTAAAAATCTAAATGATAATTAAATTCTATTTCATACAATCCGCAGCTTTTGCCAAATATGCTTTCAACCATATTGCAGCATCTTCTGGATTGTCTATGCTCGCCTGTGCCTCACTCATAAACTTTTGTGCATCTACCTGACTAAAGTTGCCAGATTTCATTTTTTCACATACTTCTTTTGCTGCTTTCTCACCAGCTTCTTTAGGATCTGTACTTTCACAACCTATTAAAACCGCTGTAAAAACAACTGCCATTAAAATTTGTTTAATCTTCATAATATTGTTTAATTTAAGTTAAGCCGACAATTTAAGACTTTTTTTTAATACATATAGCCCAAAAACAGCCCATAAAAGAAACATAAAGGTTTTTAAATTAAATAAATGAGGTAGTGGTTCGTATTTGTATTAGGATATAAATGTCTGAAAAAGAAGTCTTACATTTCAACATGTTTTTAATAACAGAACTTATCGGTAAAGGGACATTAACTTTTACTACTTTGAAAGAACCGTTGATATCAATCCGCTGCTTTTGAAAATATCCAGTATTAATAAGGGTTTTGACAAAAATAAGAAACGAGACAATCCTTATATTAAGAATTTGTCCCATTTAGTGACCCAGAGTTTTGGAAGTTCGAACTTTTTTAGAGATTATAATAAGTTAATCACATAATTTCATTTAATTGAGTTTACTTTTATATTGGCTCCACAAGATTCATATTTTATTTTATTCATATGTAACACAATTTATGATATTTGAAAATTAAATAAATTAATATTCTATACCATTTACGTAGTTAGAGATAATATCAATTTTTGGTGCTGTATCATGACCTAAAAAATCATTTATATCTTCGTGAGAAATAGAATCATTAAAAAACTTCAAACATTGATATGATATGGGTTTAAATGACCAATGCCATTTTTCTTCGTTGTAACCTGTTCTGCCATTATTTTTTGAAGTATATGGCTGAAAAAAACCAAATTTGTGAGCGTTTTCAACAAGCCAAGTATACTCTTTTAAACCTTTACCCTTAGAAAAGTAAGAATTATTTAAATTATTTACATCAATGTCAGTACCCCAATGATGTCTTGATGTTGAAGGCATGGAACTAAATTCCAATATTTTCTTAGCTTTTTCACTATCTGTAAATCCTGATAAACTGATCCACTTTCTTTCCCAAATACCCTTTTGTTGAAAAAAATTTCTAGTTCCAGAAATAATTTTTAGGTTAATTTCTGATTTTTTTGCCTCATCAGCCATTTTGATAAATGAATCCAAAACAACTTTTTTTAAAAAAATAGTTTTAAACGTATAAATTGAAGGTACAATACCAAATGATGAATCAGTTTTATAATCAAATTTACCCATTAAATAATTTTTATTGTAATTTCTTAAATTTACAGAGTCAACAGAAAGTATTTCTAAATTAATTATTGTTTCAGGGGTATTTTTAGATTTAGAGCTGCAACAAACAATAAGAGAAACACAGATGAAAATATAAATAAACTTGAGCTTTATTCCATTTGAATATTGAAAAAAGGAATTATTTGAGTCCATAAACTTCGATTATTTTACCACTACTGCCAAAAACAAATCTTACCTTTGATTCTACAGTTTTCCATTTATTGTCTTTGTTGTGAAAGTACTCAAAAACATTTTCTACATCGAAAACATATTCTGATTGACGTGAAATGTTATTTATTTTGTTACTAGATCTACTTACAATTCCCCATGATTTAGTGTATGCCTTTTCCAAATCAATAAAAGACGGATTGTTTATATCCCAGTATCTTTTAATTTCAACAACATCATAATGAGGAATAATCGAATTAAAGTCTCTATTGTCTTCAGCTTCCAATAGAGATTTTATTTCATTTTCAAAATAACTATCATTAAATTTGGATTTATCCGCAGAAATTGAGCAAAAATCTGATAAAATCCAACCATTTTTTTCATATAACTTATACCAAATAGTATTATCTGAAAATAAAACTAATTCCTTAGGAACAATTATTGTATAGGTTGTTTGATCTAGCTTGCCTACATTAATTACTAAATCAGCTAAATATGTATTTGAAAATGAGCTATCTTCAACGACACTTCTTTTATTATTCTCATAAATATTATCAAGTTTTAAACCTTTTGAGAATGTAAAATTAGTTGAATTGTTAGTTAGTGATTCATTTATAGCTATTGGCTTTGTTATAAAGTCATTTCTTAAAGTTAAAAGGTTTGAATTAACAAGAGCAATTTCAACTACACTGTAACTTTCATTTTCTGATACCTGAGAAATTACTTGACTATTTGCAATATCGTAGGTATCTCGAACATTAATTCTTGTTTTACCATCTTTAATTTTTATCGAAAAATCTTGAGGAAAAACATTAAATTGATCTCTACTAATTGATTCTAAGCTTTCATAATTATTATCAGTTATTATATCAAGTAGTGTCTTTTTTTCTGGAAAAATAGCATACTGACGGATCCAACCTGAGGTAGTTGAACCACTATTATTTATAAACTTACACTTATAAAATCCGTTGATTAATGATTCTTTATCGTATTTAATCTTATCCCCAATAATAACATAAGATTTTAATCTACTTTCTAAATTAGGACTGGAATGAAAATATGCACGTTGAGATTTAATGTATGTACTTGAAAAATTCAGTTCTTCTTGTGTGTTATTAAATGATGTTTTTATTTTTCCTCGACCTCTAATCTCGATTCTATCAGATGATTTTGAAGACACTAACAAACCGTAAGCAGAAGCATTCACTTTTCTATACTTTTCAACAGCTATTGAACAATCATCTAAATTAAAAAATGGACCTATAAATACTGAGTAAAAGTTTTTCCCACTAAGTGATGGATACTGGGGAATCCAAAGAAAGTCTGAATCATAACCCTTAAATCTGAGTTTTGATATTTTTTTTTGTGCTTCATCTTCACTTGATGCAACATCAACAGTAATAATGTAAAAATCCTTACCTGAAAACTTATAATTTATATCCTCAATCATTTGACCGCTAGAATCCTCATTCTGTGGACTAATATTGTTTTTGGTAATGCCCAATTCTTCCCTAAAAAGGTAACCTAAAACTAATACAATAGGTAATATTAATAACCATAGGTATTTTTTTGGAAATGAGCTTTCCTTCTCAAGTGAAGCATTATTTTCATTTTCTTTTTGAATTTCTGATTGACTATCATGATTGTTATCGTTATTTGAACTGATAGACTCTATTGGAATCATCCCCTTACCCTCTTGTATTCTCTTTAAGATTTCTTTTCTACGCTGTTTTGATTCGCTAATAATTTTATTTTTTTGATAACTGCCAATTCCATAAAGAACTGCTGATAATACAAACAATCCAATAATAAATGGCCAATATTCAGATTGTTCATTTTCACTCAAATCACCAAAAACTACAAAACAAAAGGCAATAACACTAGCTACTAATGCTACATGACCTTTAATAAATTTTTTATTTACTTCTTTTTTTCTGTCTTCATCAACAGGTTTCTTTCCTTCAATTCTAGAAATTGAGGAGCCATCCATATGGACATGATATTTTTTATTTTTGTAATTATAATATGTTATCCAAAATGGCACGTACACTCTGAGAAAATTATCATCAGATTTAGAAACGTCACAGTAAAAGTCTTTATGCTTATCGCCTGGCACCCTATTTTTTGCATCTAATTCAGTTATCAACTCTAACTGTGGAAAACCATATTTATCCCAAGCCTCATACTCATCTTTTTTGTATTCTAAAAGTGAAAATCCTTGGGTAAATTTAATATCATATGATTTCATTTCACCTCTTTTGAATGAGGTGCCATGAGTATAAACAGCTATAGATTCATCAATATTTTCACTGTTCCCTGCGTATGATAAAATCGCATAACTCCCAGCGACTGAACCACTACTAGGCCTCCAATCTGTTACAATTCTTGATCTTTCAACACGTTTTTTTTGAGTTTCACTCCATTCCGTATAATATTCTCTCCTTTCGTATCCACTTGAAGCACTCCAATTCCCAGAGTATTTACCTGTAAAATAAAACATAGGTAGATAAAGTCCATTTGATGCAGAAAATTGGCTACCTCCTAAAATATCATCTGGTGTGTAATCTCCTTCACTTAACCATTCGAGGACTTTTTTACTATATTCGTCACTTGTTACGGAAAAAGGTAAAACCCCATCTGGTACTATTATTGACTTATCATTGGCATTTATAATTTCAAATAAACTTCCACAAAAATTACAATTCGACATTTGTGTTCCGGGATCAAAAAGTAATTCAGCGCCACAATTTGAGCAGCCAATTTTTTTTAAACTTATATCTTTAGACATGATTGTTAAATGGTATTTAGTAATTGGTTATTTTGAAATTAGTTTATTTATTGTATCATCCAAAAAAAGAGTTTCAATTTTTTCTGAAATTGCTAGATCATGATTGTAAATTACATCCAATTCATTAGAATCAATTTTTTGATCTGAAAAGAAAGCATTTGAACCATAGGGAGCAAAAACAATTTTACTAGACAAATTACTTGTTTTTTTTCTGAGAGTCTCTAGATATGCTAAATTTTCGAGTTTAGACTCATTAATAGTGTCTACAATCTTTTCACTAATTAAGTCTTCAAACTTCTTTAGCCTCTCGCTCAAAAAAATTCTTAATTTCTTATCACAATTTTTTCTTGAGTCTCTTTCAGAATAACCAGGAATTAAATTTCCTATCTTATTAAAGATATTAATTTTTCTTATCGACATACTATTCTAAACGTATTATTTTGCAATTTATAAAAAAAATTTTAAAAATTTATCACATAATCCTATTTAACTACAATACCAGTTTTTTTGGGTTTTTACTCAGGATAATTCAAGTTAGTAGTGGAAGTGTGGCAAAAAAAATATTAATATTACTAACTAAGCCCCTAAATTGGGGAATTTTATCAGGAAAATGTCTGTCAAATGTCTGTCAAATATTTATAAATTTTGATTAATTAAAGTAAAAAGCTATTTTTACAAAAGCTCTTTTAAAAAATGATTTCAATGTAGAGAAGCTCTGTATACCCTGTCAATAAAAGGGTATAAACAAAAAAGCCTCACATTTCTGTGAAGCTTAAAGTGACCTCGACTATCAAAAGTTCTAACTTTTTGGATGATATTAAGCAACTATTAAATTCGTGAAAGCTCCAATTATATAAACAAAAACAACACTCAAACACAAAATACACTTAAGTCTTGTTTAGTAGATAACTCATTCGAAATATCGAACATTAGTTTTACTCCAAGAGATTTTGAGTTGACAATTCAACTGATAGAGTTTATTACAAAAAAGAAATTATAAAAGGTTCTGTGAATAACACATTTTTTTATTGCTTGTGTTGTTGGACACAGATATTTTTTATTCTGTTTTGAATAAAGATTTAAAACTTGACCAGTTAAAATACATTAATAAAACATTAATAAAACATTCAATGTAGCGGCAAATAATGCTACTTCAATACCATTAGAATCTAAAATTATACGATATAAAACTATGTTTACTGATATAATAGCAGCAAAAATTAAAGCTAAACCCTTCCATTTGTTTGCCAATAGCAATATTCCTGCAGCCACTTCAGTAAATCCAACCAAAGGCCACATATATCCAGTATTTATTAATGCTTCTATAAATGCATCTGGTGGCGGAGTAGGTAAAAAGTAAAAAAAATTATTCAGGCTAATTACAGAAAAAAGAAGACCAAGAAGTATGCGTAAAACTAACATTAATTTTGATTTCATTGTGAATGGTGTTTTTATGTTTATAATTGGGAAATTTAAAACTTAAAGGAAGGAATCCTTTTGACATTTGTCAAAAAATCTATTTTCTAATTCGGCTTAATGTTTCTTGTGTTATTCCAAGGTAGGAAGCGATCATTCCTAAAGGTACGTTTTGAATTACTTTAGGACGATTTTGTAACAACATTTCATAGCGCTCTTTAGCTGAGTAAAACATCATATCATCAAATCTTTGTTCCATAACGGAAATACCATAGTTTGCAAATAGTCTTACTGCCCTACTTAATTCTTGATTCATTTCGAACAATGATTGTAGCCTATTGTATTCAAATTCCCATAAAACAGACTCCTCAATAGTCTCTACAATTTTATTGCTTGGTTTTTGCATAAAAAAAATTAACCAATAAAAACAACTCACTCTCTCCGCTCTTTTTAATCATCTCTTGTTTAGATAATAATGATAACAACGACACTAATTCTGAAAATCCATTGAATAGAAAATAGTCTGGAGACTTCAATGAAACTAAAGAATTATCATATTAAAAACAACTGTATATAATTTAAATTATAGTCTGTATACCCTAATATAAAAAGCGCCCCAATCTTCTTTATCCTTATTAGTAAACCAAGCACTCATATTTGTTTTACCCTGGGTAAAATTACCTTCAAAAACAATTGAATTAGCATCTTTATTTACTTTTTTCTCTTGTTTCCAAGCTCCAATTTGGACTCCACCTTCTGTAAAATTCATACTTCTACCTTCGCTAATTTCTTCTGTTGCTAATGTTGCAGGTCTTCCTTTTACGACATCATTTATTGCTAAACCCGACTCAAAAGGCCATCTGCTAATTTCTATTTGATATTTTCCTGTTTGTTCAAATTCTACTGTAAAATTTCCTCCCATAGGATTCTTTTTAGCCTCTCTAATAAAATCTTGATTCCAAGGAATTTTAGAATCGTGAATATGAGTATCATGACAAGTTAATTCAATAGGATTTTGATGATCTGAACCTAAAACAATTACTGGAAACTGGTTGAATTTCGTTGAAACTGAACTCCACCATTCATCATAATAACCTCTCATTTTTGCGACAAGAGTAGGATTTTGTTTTGCAATATTATTTCCCTGCGCAGGATCTTTGGCAATATCATATAGTTCTTGACCATTTACTAATCTCATTTTATCACTCATTACAGCACTTTTTCTCCATTTTATGGGTGTTTGCACTCTTTGTGAATCTGTAATTACATATTCTCTGTTAATCGTTTTTTTATCACCTAAAATAACAGATGACATATCTGAACCATCAATCTTTAAATTTGGTAAATCAATATTACAAAGTGCTGTTAATGTTGGTAAAACATCAATATGCGCTGCCAATTCATTTATGTCTTTTCCTCCTTTAATATTCATATCAGGATAAGAAATGAAAAAAGGAACTCTATGACCTCCATCATATTCGCTATTTTTTGTACCTCTCATTCCCGCATTAAACCCATGTAATTTTCCTTTAACAGTTTTATAACCAGATGCAGTTCCATTATCAGTCATAAAGATAACAATGGTATTATCATCAATTTTTAAATCTTTTAATTTTTGTTGGAGCTTTGCGAAATTATCGTCCACATTTGTAATCATTCCGTAGAAAATTTTTTGAAATTCTGGAATGTCTAAATCTTTGTATTTGTTGTAATATTCTTCTGGAACGTTGTAAGGTAAGTGCGGAGCATTTGTTGAAATATAGGCAAAAAAAGGCTCGTCTTTCTTTTCTTCAATATACTTTATAGCTTCATCAAACCAAACATCGGTACAATAACCTTTGTATCGTTTTGGCTTTCCATTTTCAAGATAAACATCGTCAAAATAATCATTATTCCAATAATCTGGCGTTTGCCCAACACCTCCTCCTCCATGAGCAACTGTGTATTGAAAACCTTTATCTTGTGGTCTAGATGGATACGTATCCCCCAAATGCCATTTACCAAACATAGCAGTTTCGTAACCGTTATTTTTAAAAACTTCTGCTATAGTAACTTCCTCTTTTCTAAGGATAGAAACACCACCAATGGTATGCCAAACACCAACTCTATTTGCGTATTTACCTGTCATTAGTCCAGATCTTGATGGTGCACAAGTTGGCCCTACATGAAAATCTGTTAACCTTACAGATTCTTTATAAAACTTATCTAAAGCTGGAGTTTTTACAAGTGGGTTTCCATGCGCAGCAAGATCTCCATAACCCTGATCGTCTGTAATAACAATAATGACATTAGGTTGTTTTTTTGATTTAGTTTTTGATGGAACTTTTGATTGTGCTTTGCAGGATAAAATAAGTCCTAAAAAAACAAGTACTGCTAAAATTATTTTTTTCATTTATAAATATTTTATATATTGATATTCTATTGTTATGTTAATTAATTCTTTAGATTTATTCTGGAAGTTCTCTTTTCCAATATATCCAAGTCAGTTTTAAATCTCTCACTATTTCTTGGTTTTCTTTTGATTTATCAAAATCTTCAAAGGGATCTTTAGTGATGTTATATAATTCTATTCTTTCAATTTTATCATTAAATAAGAGCTTCCAGTCTCCTTTTCTAACGGCACCTTCTGCCCAATGATTTGTATTTATATTTGGAAAACGCCATTCCCAAAATAGTGGTTTTTTTCTTTTAAAATCTTTGTTTTCTAAAATTGAAGCGATGTTTTCTCCATCAATATTATAATCTTTTGGAACTTCTATTTTTGCTAATGCTGCAAACATTGGTAATAAATCTACTGTAGAGAGTACACTTGTAGAATCTATAATATTTTGTTTAACGTGGTTTTTCCATTTTACTATAAAAGGAACAACAACTCCACCTTGTAAAATATCAACTTTTCTACCCTTTAAACCAGCTGTAGAACCTGCTTCTTTTGAAGGACCATAATTTGCAGGCCCATTATCGCTAGAAAAAATGATTAACGTATTTTCGTCTAAACCAGATTTTTCTATATATTCTAATAAGCGCCCTACATGATAATCTGCATCTTTTAAAACTGCATAATACATTTCTTTGCTTGGAGATAATCCATTAAAGGGTTCTTTTTGTGCTGAAGATGGCCAAAGTGGCGTATGAGGATCTTTTAACCATAAATTTATAAATAATGGTTTATCGTCTTTACTTCTTTTTATAAAATCGATGGTTTCATCAACAACAATTCTGCTAGAACTTTGTACCCATAAAGTATCATCATCCATATATCTTGTAGATTCCCATTTCTGGTCACCTTTCCAAGTAGGTCCATTTCCATTCCAAACTCTAGTTTCATCATAACCATATTCTTTTGATTCTGGTGCAGTTGGATCTCCATGAGGTTTGCCACCACCACCTAAATGCCACTTCCCAAAATGAGCAGTTTTATAACCTGCTTCTTGCATTAATTTCGGCAAATAAATAGGTAAAGAATCATTTAGATAATTTGGCATATTTCGTTTTGCATTCATTTCGTTAGCTGCAAAATGTGCATGAACTTGATGTCTTGCAGGAAAATGGCCAGTTAAAACTGATGATCTACTTGGAGAACAAACGCCACTTGTAACATGAAACTGTGTAAATCTTGTTCCTTCAAAAGCCATTTTATCTAGAAATGGAGTTTGCACTTCTTTATTTCCGTACACTCCTAAATCTCCATAACCCCAATCATCAGCAAAAATAAAAATGATGTTTGGACGAGATGCTTCTTTACTTTTTTTTACAGTTTTACAAGAAAAAAAAATACTTAATCCAATTATAAAAACTGTGATTAAGTATTTGTTATTAATTCTTTCTTTTATCAAAATATGGAGCTTTTTAAAGAGCAATTAAAAATACTATTTTTTCCAGTCTATTTTAGAAGTTTTATTTTCTAAATCAACCCAAACATCTGCATGTTCATATTTTCTAGTTAATACCCAACCATTTGTTTGCATTTCATTTAATGGTTTACCTAATGGTTTGTCAAATTCTGGATACCATTCTAAACCTCCCATATCTAGGCGATACCCCCAATTATAAATAAAATAAGCGTGTTCTTGCGCACCAACTAAAAAGGATGCTAAAGGAAATTGTATATTAGTTGCTGCAATTTTTCGTTTTTCTTTGTATGACTTTGCCATTGCTTCTTTATCAACCCATGCAAATCCTGGCCAAGCTTTAAAAATAACAATTTTTCCAGATTTACCCGCTTTTTCCATTTCCTGCACATCTAATAACATACTTTCTTTGGTTTTACTATTAAAATGACCAAAATGCTCAATCATAATAGCATCTGTATTTGCTGGAAAATTATTACCTGTACTTCTATTATGCGTAGATCTTATTCCATTATAAACCAATAATTTATCACCCCCTATTCTTTCTCGGGTTTCTTTGATTAAATCTTTTAAACCTTGTTCTATAGCATCGTATTTTTCTTTACCCCATTGTTTTTTGTTAGATGGTGCTAATACTTGTAATAAAGCGTCAAAGAAGACACCATCTATATATTTGCTAGCTACATTTTTTTCTGCAACGTCTATCCACCATTTTCTAACCGCTGGATTCGATAAATCGTAACGCTTTATTCTTCCTCTTTTTAAATCTAAAGTTCCGTCTGCATTTTTTAACCACCAATCAGGATTTTCTTCATATTCTTTATGCGCCTGATACATCGAATAATCTAAAAAAGCATTCCAATAAAAAATGATTTTTAAGTCATTATTATACTTTTTTAAAACCTTTGCATCTCTTAAAATGGCCTCCTCAGAAAATTTATATTTTGGAAAGCCGTGTGCTTTTTCTAGCACCACAAAATTGGTTTTACTCGCAATAAATTTAGCTTCATTTGTTGTTAATAAATTTCCTTTTTTACCAAAATGATATGCTACTGAAACTTTGTCCCAACTAAATTTTGGATAATGTTTTTGTCCAAAAGTAACTTGAGATAAAACAATAATCGCAATAAAAATTTTAATTTTCTTCATTAGATAGATGATTAAATAGGTCTAAATACTATTGATTTTAAGCTTGATGTTTTTGGATTTCCTTCTACTAAAGAAGTTTTTATAATATGATTTCCTGATGTTTTGAATTCTATAATTCCCATTCTTCTATAATCATATTTATTGGTAGCTGCTTGTTGATTTTGAACCATTACACCTTCATCAGTTGTAGTTTTCCAAACTAATCTTCCATCTCCTTTATGTTCCACATCTAAATAATAATAACCTGGTTTTTGTACATTAATTTCCCAAGTTACTTCTCCATTTTTCTCCCAGTTACTAGCTTGATTTGCGTGTTTCCATTCACCAAATTTTTCCATCCATCTTACATTCTTTTGCTCTGCATTTGTCGCTTTTCCAAATTCAGTTAATAATCTTACATCTGTATTTGGATAAATACCTAAATTGGTTTTTACTGAAGGTTTTTCATCTTTATCTATTTCAACTTCAATAACAGCAATTAAATCTTTAGGAGTTTCAAAGGGAACATCAATAACATGCCAACCGTTTTCCATTTTATATTTTAATTTGCATTTCTTTTTTCCGTCTAATAAATTAATTTTCTTAATTTTTGCACTTAATCCTGGTAGATATAATTTACCGTCTTTTGGCCAATTAAAAACTGCTAAAAATAGTTTATTATCTTTTGTAGTAACGTCTCCCCATGGAAGTGCGTACCCCCAAGGAGATCTACCTGCACCATACACAACTTGTGGATATTTTTTTAACCAAATACCAGCTTCTTCTAAAAATTCTGCTCCAATTGAAGGAACAGTTCCTTGTGCATTTGGACCAACATTAAATAAATAAGAACCACCTCTACCTACAGTTTCTATTAATCTGGCTAAAATTACTTTAGGTGATTTAAAATTATTATCATACCAAGCGTAAGACCAAGAATCATTATTTGTATCACAAGTTTCCCATAACCCAGCAACATTTCTGGTTGGCACTTCCATATCACCAATACTTGCGTAATCTCCCATTCCATAACCAACTCTACTGCACATCATTGCTTTTGGTTGTAATTCCCTGACCATATTTGCTAATTCTACTACATATTCTTTTGGCATATCTCCGGGAGTGTCAAACCAAACAAAATCAATTTGACCATAATTTGTGCAGATTTCCTTTACTTGTGGTTTGCATTTATTGTAAAAGTATTCTTTAAAAGATACTTTATTTCCATTTTCATCCGTTTCTGGACCCCTTCCACCTCCTGGAGCTGTCCAATCTTGATTATGAGAATAGTAAAAACCAAAACCTAAACCTAATTCTCTACAAGCTTCAGAAAGCTCGTTCATTGGATCTCTACCAAAAGGAGTTGCATCTACAATATTAAAATCGCTTGCTTTAGAATCAAACATTGCAAAACCTTCATGGTGTTTACTAGTAATAATGATGTATTTCATACCAGCATCTTTTGCCAATTTTGCAATTGCTTTAGCATCAAACTCTGTTGGATTAAAATCTTTTGCAGCTGCCATATAGTCTTTAGGAGGAATATCCGCTACTCGCTTATTCATTAACCACTCTCCAATTCCGTAATAAGTTTTACCTTCCCAAACACCACCTAAATTAGAAAACAAACCCCAATGTATAAACATTCCGAAATTACCTTCGTCAAATAATTTAGCTTTACCACTTATAAAAGCATCACTCATTACTGTGGTTTCTCCCCACATTTCATCCATTCCTTTATCTTTTTCTTGAGAAAAAGAAATGTTTGCTAGCATAGAAAAAACTAACGAGCAGAGAATTATTTTATATGTATTCATTTAATTTATTATTTTATCAATGTCATAGCTGTGCTATAAACAATTCCTTTGTTATTTGTTGTGTTTAAAAAATAAGCAACTGCTTTTTTAGGCAATGTTGCAGTAATTTCGTTTTTAGTTACGTTCGCATCAGTTTCAATCCACGTATAACTTTTGCTTCCCCAATCATCAACATCTGTTGAGTAATATAGATTTGCACTTTTAACATCACCTGAAAAAGAATACGTTAATTTATTGTTTGAATCTAAATTCTTAAGATTTACAGTTTGTGGTTTTTTATCATTCTTAATCACATAATCTGCGAAATCATAAATAGTTTCTGATTCCCAACCTGGCCAATGACCATGTTTCATATTATATTTTACGTAACTATATTTTTCTGAATTAGAAGCTTCAAAAGTTTTAGTAAAACTGTTCATGGTAAAATGAAAATCGTTCGTACCATTTACAAATAAAGTAGGTTGTTTTTGAAAAGGAATATATAATGATGGTTCCCAGTTTTTTAAATAAAATTCTTGTTGTTCTTTAGATAAACGCATCAACATTTTACTATAATGAGGCGTTTCTTGTAAAAACCCACAGCCATACACAGGCACTGAAAAAGCAAAATCGTTGTCTAAACCTGTAATTACATTTGTTAAAATTCCGCCCCAAGAAATGCCAGTGATTCCTATTTTAGTTTCATCTACTTGTGGAAATGATTTTAATAAACTTTTCGCTATTAAAACATCTGCAACTGCATGAAAAAACCACTGATCTTCTAGTTTTTCTGTAACTACATCTTGAAAAAATCTTTGTCTTTGTGGACCAGAAAATTTAAATGTGGGATGTTGTAATTTATCATCTTTATCTTTAATTCTTTCACCAGGAATTTGACCTTCTAAAGCGACTGAAATAGCGATATAACCTCTATCTGTCCATTGTTTTACCCATTGAGGAAAAGCAGTTCCTCCACCTCCGTGAACTAAAACAACAGCAGGTGTTTTTTTGCTTTTATCCATATTTTTAGGCTCTCCATACCAACAGAAAACTTTAGTTGATTTTCCTTTGTAATCTAAACCCTTAAAAAAAAGCCCTTTTATATTGCTTTGAATACTTTGGTTTGAATACGCATCTGTAAACTCAAAACTGGGTGCGTTAAACACGCCTTTCTTTAAAAGTTCGGATGTTATTTTTTTTGGACCTTCAGAAGTATTTATGGTACTTTTTACAACATTAGCGTCAGTTATTTTACAAGCAACACCAAAAACTAGCAATAATAAAATTGCTGCTACTTTAAAATTTGTTTTAAAATACATTTTATTTTTAATAACCTTTATTTTGCAACCAACCATTAATTTCGTTTAGCTCAATTTCTGATTGTGGAATAGGCAGTAACCATTCGTTATCTGGCCAAGCTTGAGTTCCTGAAAATTGAGAAAAACTATTTTTATAATCTGTAGCAGAATCCTGCTGAGCAGTCCATGTTAATGTAATATTTAAAGTTTCTGTGACGAGTTGATTTGTTCTTATTAAATCGAATCTTCTTTTACATTCTGCATTAAATTCCACCCGTCTTTCATTCCATGCTAATGCTCTAAAAGCATCTTGTGATAAGCCTGAAACGTTTGCTAAACCAGCTCTATTTCTAATTCTGTTTAAAGCATTATATGCATCTAAAGAAGGTGAACCATCTGCTTCATTTGCTGCTTCTGCATAAATTAATAAGGCATCTGCAAAACGATATATGATAAAATTGTTGTTTGTATTTCTAAAACTAGTTCCTTCATCACCTAGAAAGTAATTTATATCTACATATTTTCTAAACGTTGGTTGTGATACATAAGTTTTTCCACCAGAAGTTATATATTTTGTCATTAAACTCCAATCTCTTCTTTCATCTCCATCTTCAAAAGCATCATATAAATCTGGTGTTGGAATAAAAGATCCTTGTGCTGGAGGTCTTCCTGGGAATCTCATATCTAAAATCCTGTCATTATTTCCTTGTGCAACAAATGGTCTTATACCAGCAGCTCTTCCCCAATAACCTGTTCCAAATGGAGCTGGACTGCATTCTCTACTTAACCAAGAACCAAAACCTTCTACAGGAACAGCAGCTAACTCAAACATAGACTCTTTAGTAAAAGGGCTAGATTCTGACCAAGCAACACCATAAGCTGGTGTAATATTTTGACCATTTGTTAAAGCTACAGTATTTAAATCGTGAGGTGAATTCTCTATAACTTCTTTTGCTTTGTCTCTTGCTAAAGCCCAGTTTGAAGGATCTCCTTGAACTAATACACCTTGAGAAGTTCTTCTCCAACCAGCTCTGTTTAAATACACATCTGCTAAAACTACTTTAGCTGTCCATTTTGTAATTCTACCTAAATGCAATGCATCTTTACAAACTGTTTCTGCATATTGTAAATCTGGAATTATAATTTGATTGTAAATTTCATCTACACTACTTCTTGGTTTATTAAAATCTGCTTCTGTACTTACGGCTTCTGTTACGAGAGGCATATTTCCATAAGTTCTTACCAAGTGATAATAATATAAGGCTCTTAAAGCTCTTGCTTCGCCAATAATACTATTTTTTTCATCCTCATCCATTTCTATTTGAGGAACATAAGCAATTACATTATTTGCTCTAGATATTCCTATCCAAAAATTAGAAAACTGCCCAAAGTTTTCAAACCATGAATTTGTTGAACTTACAGTATGTGTTAAAAAGTCGTTATATAAATTACCTTGTGTTCTACTTGTAACATCATCCGTTCCTAGATCTATTACTGGCCAAAACCTACCATAAGTTGAGTTTGATGAACCATCACTAAAGTTTTCATAAATACCATCACAAGCAGTACGTGCATCTGAAGCTGTTTTATAAAAGTTAGTAGTAGATATAAATGTTGGTGGATCTTCTTTTAAATAATCTTCACAAGAAATTGCTATGATTGATAATAACAATAAACCTAATATATTTTTGATGTTCATGATTTTATATTTGTTTGTTTTCATGATTTTTTAAAATTTTAATTTTAAACCCATTCTAATACTTCTAGCTATTGGATAACCTCCATTATCATGACCTAATGCTAATGTATTAGATCCTGTAAGTGATACATCAGGATTAAAACCTGAGTAATTTGTCCAAACATGTAAGTTTGTACCAGATACAAATACATTTAGTTGTGATAGATTTAATTTATCTAATACTACTTTACCAAAATTGTATCCAAGAGTTACGTTTTGTAATCTTACAAAAGAGGCATCTTCTACATATCTATCACTAAATCTAAATGGACTTGCTCCACTGTTTAATGCATTTAAACGAGGATAAACATTATTGCTATTTATTGGTGTCCAAGCATTTAAAACTGTATTTAATTGTTGTGCTGCATCAAAAGCTAATAATTGGAAATTAGCTACATTAACTAAATCTTGTCCTAATTGACCATCTATAAATAAACCAAATTCAAAATTACCGTAAGTAAAATTACTATTGATACCGAAAGATATATCTGGTTGCGCAGTACCAATTACTCTTTTATCTTCTTCATTTAATTCTCCATCTCCATTATCGTTATAAAGTTGCTCTCCTGGTTGATGTCTTGTTGAATTTATTGGTAAACCTCTATTAAAATCATTTACAAAAGTATAAGTAGCAGAAGGATCAGCTTCGTATAATGCTATTTGATCTGCTCTTGATAAATTTTGGAATTCTACAAAATCATTAAATTGAGCAATTCCCGCTGTTTTATATCCGAAGAAAGCTCCAACTTCTTCACCAACAATTAATCTTTGTGTTCCACCAGCAATCCAACCTTGGTTGTAACCACTATTTGCATTATTAAAAGTTAACGATGTTATTTTTGTTTTCCCTGTACTAGCATTAACTCCTAAATTCCAAGAAATATAATCTGTACTTATAATATCGCCATTCAAAGAAAGTTCATAACCATAAGATTCTAAGCTACCAAAATTTTGAAAAAAGTTTCTAAAACCAGATATAATTGTTATTTGATTATTGAATAATAAATCGTCTGTAGTTTTTGAGTAATAATCAAAGGTTCCATTGAATCTATTGTTGAAAAAACCGAAATCTACTCCTGCATCAAATTGTGCAGTTGTTTCCCAACTTAAATTTGCATTTGGCAGTTGGCTATTAAAATAGATTGTACTTAAACTTTCACCTCCACTTCCATCACCAAAACCAACTTGATCACTTTGTAATTGGCTTAATGATTGGTAAGGTTGTATTACTTGATTCCCTGAAAGACCATAACTAAGACGCAATTTTAAATTTGAGATTGACTCTATATCTCTAATAAATTTTTCTCTCGATAATTTATAAGCTACTGCAGCTGCTGGAAAAAATGCCCATTTATTATTTTCTGCAAATCTAGAAGAACCATCATAACGTCCTGTTAAAGTTACTAAAAACTTATTTTGGTAGTTGTAATTTACTCTCCCAAAAAATGATACTAATTTAGAATTTTGATACGATACAATGTCAGGATCATTAAAAGTAGCACTTCCTGGATCAAAATAAGTTAATAAATCATTCGCAAAACCGTGGTTTGAAGTTCTTAACATTTCAAATTCAAAAGACTCTGTTGATTGACCTAATACTCCAGAAATATTGTGTTTTCCGAATCGTTTTTTAAATTCGAAAGTATTGGTATTTGTAAATAACGTTACTCTAATATCTGATGTTTTAGCCCAACCTCTTCTACTAAATGCTGCTGGAAAAATATTTTTTTGATAAAAACGCTGAGCAGTAGATCTATTTTGATAGGTTATAACACTTTTAAATTCAAAATCTTTAGAAAAGTTATATGTTCCAAAAGCATTTACTAGATATTGAGAAATTTTATTATTAAAATCATTTCCTTCTAAAGCTAATGTTGGTGTGTACACCTCAACTCCATCATCTGTAGAAAGTGCATCTAAACCTACAAAAGAAGGTGTTCTTATAGCTCTTTGTATAATACTATTTAAACCAGCTGTATTTGTAAAATTTGTACTAGTACTTTGCTGATCTGAATCTATAAGCGCATAGTAGGTTCTTGTACCTATTTTTATTTTATCAGAAATATTAGCATCTAAATTAATTCTGCTAGAAGTTCTTGTAAAATCTGTTTTTTCTACAATTCCTTTCGCATTTAAAAGATTCGTAGAAACTAAATATCTAATATCTTTATTACCACCACTAAAATTTACATTTGTGTTAGATGTATTACCAGTTCTAAAAACAGCTTTTTGCCAATTTGTTGATCTAAATAAACCTGCTCTTGCAGAATCTTGTTTTTGTTGACTATATAGATTTGTATTCCCTGCATTTAAATTTGCTTGATTTCTTGTTAACCAAAATTCATTAGAATCTAATACTGGTAAAGTTCTTATATTTTGATTGATACTATAATCATGATCTATGTAAATAACACCTTTACCTATTTCACCTGTTTTAGTTGTAATTAAAATAACACCATTTGCCCCACGTGAACCATAAATAGCTGTTGCAGAAGCGTCTTTTAAAATTTCTATTGATTGTATGTCTGCAGGATTTATCATAGATAAAGGACTAATACTTCCAGAAGCTTCATCTTCGCTGTTTAAAGAGCCAGCACTAGAATTATTAATTGGTGTACCATCTACAACATATAAAGGTTCACTACCATTTAATGAGTTAATACCTCTAATTTTTATATTTGCTCCAGCTCCTGGCATTCCAGAACTTTGAGTTACTATAACACCTGCTGCTTTACCTGCTAAGGCTTGTTCTATAGAAACTGCTCCAGAATTTGTAATATCTTTTTCTTTTATTGATGATACAGCACCTGTTAAGTCTCCTTTTTTTACTTTACCATAACCAACTACTACTATTTCATCTAAACTCTGAGTATCAGGTTTCATTTTAATAGTAAAGTTTGTTTGCAAGCCAACCGTTAATTTTTGATCTACAAAACCAATATAAGAAACAACAAGTTTTGATGATTCATTTGGCACAGTAATAGAAAAAACTCCATCAAAATCTGCAATGGTTCCAGTTTTAGTTCCTTCAATAAAAACACTTGTATTTCCAAGTAGGTTTCCTTCGCTGTCATAAACAGTTCCTGTTACCTTTATCTCTTGTGAGAAAACAAAAGTGGAACATATAAGGAGACAAATCGTATAAAAAATTTTCATAATTTTGGTTGAATAAGATTTATGTTGAATTTTGTTTGGTAAAAATATACTTTTATCAATACCGAGCGCTTCTCATTTAAAGCCATTATTTGCTCTATTCTTGTAAAATTAGTTTTTTACTATAATTTTTCTGACACCATTAATAGAAGCATAATAAACTCCTTTTGCTAATGATGATATATCTATTGCTATTTTTAATTCATTTTTATTTACAATAATTTTGACATCCATAAGTTGTCCTATTTGGTTATATACTTTTATATCTTTCCATATTATAGATTCTAATTTTTCTATAAAAACTCTTGAAGATGATGGATTGGGATATAACTTAATTTTTTTTTTATTTAAATCTTTTACGCTTAAAGTAGCAGGATTTATATCTGTTTGATTGGAAGAATATCCTAATAATTGTATTGATTTTAGTTTACCATCATAAGGTCTTAAAGAAAAGAAATAAGGATTGTAAGAAATTCTAGAATCTCCATTTGTTGCTTGAATTAAAAATACTGGAAAACTATTTGAATATGGAGTTTCTTTTACTTCAAAATTACTTTCTTGCTGGGTTACTTCATCTGCCTTAAATACTCCGTTATCTGCAGAAATTGCATAGTAAATTACTTGAGCATTATTTTCAGAAAAATCTACTCTTTCTGTTTTAGCAGCACTTACCAAACCTTTGGTTTGAATTTTATTTGCAATAGATGATAGATTTGAATCAATCAAAATAAAGTATCTACCTCGCGTAGACTTGGCATCTTCTAAATTCCAATGATTTGCACCAGCGGCTAAAAGTCTGCTAGAAAATATATGTGTATCTCTAATTTCGTTTGGCCCCAAAGCAGAACCATATCTAAAATCACTATAACCTAAAGTTTCCTTTGGAAAAACAAAAGCTAAACTAGCGCCATTTCCAGTTGGATGACTGGATACAGCAAACCAACCATTGGTTTCTGTATTTCTAACAGTAACAGCATTACCCCAATCTGTTAAACTTATTGCAGAATATGTATTATCAGGATTTGATAAAAACGAATAAGCTAAAGAAGATTTTCTAATACCAATAAAAGGCACATTAAAAAAACGGGTTTCTCTTGTTTGGTGATGATTTGTCATTAAAAAATCTACCTGAATAATACCATCACCTAAGTTTTTATATTTTGTGTAAAATAAAGTTGCTGGTTTAAAAATATCTTGATGACAAGGATTACAATCTGACCGACCATCATACACGTAACTAGGATCTTCACTTTGCACCCAATTTACAGATGTAAACTCTTGTTTTTCTGAATCATAATTAGAAGCAACTACTGGAGAGTAAAAAGGTTTTTCTGTATGATCGCTACTTCTATGTGCATTATTATTTAAATAAGAACCTGCTTGATGCATGTTCCTATTTTGAACTTTTTCTACACCATTTTCTGTAATTTTATCATTTTGATCAGAATTTACCAATTGCCAAACTTCATCAACCCATGGTGCCCAATTTCCTTTTTCTGAAAGAATTTTTCCATCGACAATACTTGGAGTTGAGGCATTTACTACACTGCCATTATTGTCGTATTTTTGCCTCCATTGTGGAGGAATAGCTTCACCAAAAGTACTTTTAAATGAATATACTTGCGCTCCTTTACCCAATCTTAATTCAAAAGATTTATTAATATTTGTAGGATGCGTATATTTCATCATATTTAAAAAAACCTGACTTTCATCCCAATCTATTTCCCAATGAGAGCCAGAATTACTATAATCAGTTGAAAATTCAAAAGATCCGTTTGCATCTGTTGCTATTTCTTGCTCAGAAAAAACAGAGAATAGCCCTTTTGGGCTATTTTGTGAAATAAGTTGAGGTGTTACTAGAAATAAAGTAATATAAAGAGCTGTTTTTTTAATCATTTTTTAAGTATGAATATTACTCTTTTATGAATTTGAAAACTTTTTTTCCTGAATCAAAAGTAGCTTCTGCGAAATAAATTCCTTTAGAAAGACTAGATACGTTATAATTAGAATTTTTAGAATTATAGCTCAATACAGTTTTACCAGTAATTGTATAAACTCTTAAAGCGTTTGCTTCTTTACTTAATGAAAGTTGTCTATTTACGGGGTTTCCTAGAAGTTTTAATCCGCTCTCTGAAGTAATATTTTCTATAGATAAAACTGCTGCTGTAGGCGCTTGAAAAGCATCTAAATAAAATATAGTATTTACAGCTTCTGGAGTTGCATCACCAAAATTAAAAAAGATAAGCATGTCATTATACATATTATCTACTTCTGGATTCCCAGCTAAAGTGGCTAAATCTACTTCTATTTCATTCCAAATATTTGGAATAACGCTAATTGTTGGTTTACTAACTTGTGTTGCTCCTAAATCATCTTTTCTTAAAAAGAACCTAACATTTGTTGGCACTCCAATTTTACATTCAGGAAAAATTCTAAATTTAACTTTACCTCCTGTTGTATAGTTTATTGGGTCTATTTTAAATTTTAAATACGGATTTACAGCATCTCCTCTTGTAATTTTCATTACTGTTGGGCTATCATTACCATCTATAGACGGTGTTGCAACATTTTCTTCTGCAACAAGATCTACTTGTTCATAAGATTTATTAATTTCATTAGGACTGTAATTAGCAATCCAAGAATTACCTGTTAACAAATCTGCAATTTCATCTGTAAGATTTGGATCTGTACTAAATGCTAAATCATCTATTAAAAAATCGTCATTAGTAGGTGTTGTTGCTCCATTAGCATTATTAATTACAAATAGGAAAGCATTATAGCCTCCAGCAGTTATAACTGCTTCACTTGCTCCAGTTAAACTAGCTGTTCCACTTTCTGTTTGCCAAGATCCACCAACTTTATCAAATAATTTAAGTTGAATAAAGTTTCCTGCAGATGCACCAACAGATTTATTAAAAAGCCTTACAATAGTTCTACCTGAACCACTATCAATAGTTCCTCCGTTTTCAGTATAATATCTAAATTGCCAATCGATATTATCTGCTGATGTTGAAGATGTTACTGGGATTGTGTAGGGTAAGTTTAAAAAAACAGAAGCATTCTTTGCATTCGGAGAAAATTGTGTAACGTTAGGATTATTTGTATCTGTTGCATCTGGATTAGCTACAGGTATTGTAGTATCTACCAATGCAGCATTTCCTCCAAAAGCTAAAGTTTTACAATCATCATAATCATGAACAATAAATAATGTTTGTGCACCTGTTGTTGTTAAAACAGCAAAAGCAAGTATAGTAAGTAGTTTTGTTTTCATATTTATTTTATTTAAAAATTATGTGTTTATTTTATTCTTCTTTTTTTACTCTAGATGCTTTTAAAATTTCAAAACCTCTTTTTCTTCCAAACTCTTTTACAATAGATTGCGAAAAAGCTTTGCTTACTTTTGTTTTTTTATCATTTAATTCTGGCTGATCTTTAAATTTTTTAGCTACCTCCCAAAAACTTATTGTATGCGTTTTTTTAAGCTCATAAATTTTATCCTTTTCTTCTTTAGATAATTTTATATTATTCTCTATTCTTTCTATATAAGAGGTTACATTTTTTTCTACTCTTTTTTCATAATTATTTTGAGCCACTATTGTTGTGCAAGCAAAAACTCCTAAAAATAATAATACTAATTGTTTTTTCATTTTGATTTGATTTTAATTATTCTTTACAAAGTACCCTATAAATCAATGAAATCGCTTTCTTTAATTCACTATTTTATTGCTGAAAACTGTTATTTCTATACATAAGCTTTAATGAGACTGCTTACTTAAAGAAAATGATGCTTTCAATTTATTAGTTATTTAAAAACCACAACATTTCTGTTGTGGTTCATTTTTTAATTACTGAATATTTTAAAACCCTGCTCCTGGATCTTCTGGGCTTGCAGCTTGTGCCTTTTGAGGATTTAAAATCATATAAGTTCCTAATGCAGTTAAGGCTGCATATTTACCATAATTTCCTATTTTTTTAATAGCATCTTTACGTGAAATATCTTCTACTTCTTTCTTTGTGTTTTTTATATTTTTATTCATGGTGTTTTTTTGGTTGGTTTATTATTACTCTAAAATTATTCTCTTATTCAATTTACTACTATCATTTTCTAATTGAACAATGTAAACACCTTTAGCTAAATTAGGTAAAGTAATATCTTTTACGCCATCAGAAATAAAAGAAGTATTCATAATTTGTTTACCTAGAATATTAAATAATTTGAAATTAGATTTTCCTTGAGATAAGCCAACAATTCTTAAATTAGAATTATTTGTTTTATAGATACTAATATTTTCTAATAAAACATCATCTGTACTTAATGCACTTGATGTCGTGTGTATATAAAAACGACCAATTCCATTTAAGTTTTCTGAAGAAGTAACTTTATAATTACCATTGTTGCTTAACTCTGTAAAAGTATTAGTTAATCTATCTTCTAAATATACTTTAATACCATTAGGTAAGTTTTGAGCATCCGAAGTAAAAGTGATTTCCTTATTTTTAACTGCGTTAACTCCAACAGGAACTACCATATTTTCATAATCTGAATTTGGTAATAATTGTCTCATAAAATCAACTCCCTCACTATCAGTAACTAAATGAGAGTATACACTAAAACTTGAAGGAACTCCAGAAAACGTACCTGCATCTAAACCTCTGTCTAAAGAAGTTGTAGCATTAGAGTTGTACTCAATTTCTGTATTTCTTGTACTTGCACCATCACTTAAAAATAATGTTATTTTTGGGCTACTATTTTTATAGAAAGTAACACCTGTTTGATGGCTTTGTAAAGACTCTGTAATAGTAAAATTATTTACTGTTGAATTCGCTGCATTTACAAAAAATCCTTGACCTGGTGCTATATAATCTGCACTAGGCACAGTAACGTAAGCACTACCATTGTAAACATATACAAATGCATGAGTTCCTGATATACTTGAAGAATTAGCTAATAAAATATCTTCTACTTTTATGTAAGAAGAAAAAGGATTACCAACTAAATTCCAGTTTGTAGAATTTTGATTGATTGTCATCAATAAATCATCAGTTTTAAAACCACCAACAACTGTTAAATCTCCAGCAGAAGCTAACTTAACTGAAAAACCTTTACCTGAGGTCATGATATCATTGGTGTCATCTCCATTTGCATTGTCAAAATCTCCATCAACATAATAAGCCCATCTATCATTCACATTTGCTTGTGTATTATCATAAAGTGCTAAAGCTACATTTTTAGCAGGTGTTGTTCCAGATCCTCCTGGATCTAAAGTATGGTTAGACAAGAAGTCATAAACAGATGCGTTTGTATTTGGTGAAGCTATTAAGTGCCAATTAGTGTCAGTTATTGCTATTTTATGAATTACATTACCTGTTACAGTTCCTGTCGATATTAAACTTGCTCCAGAGTTTACTGTTAAATTTCCTGTACCTTCTAATGTTAAGTTGTTAACCGAAGCTCCTGTTGTTGAGCCAACTACAGGGCTTTGACCTGTTGGAATAGTTACATTAAACAAACCATTTGGTAATGTATCATCACTCCAGTTTGCAGCTGTTCCCCAATCGTTATCAGCAGCACTATTATCAAAAGAAGCTGTAAAAATAGGCATTTGCAATGCATCAATATAGTAAATATCTCCATCTGCTCCAGAATCTACTCCAAAGTCAAATAAAAATAAAGATTGATTATGGTCATTAGCGCCAGTTGTACCATCCATTGAAGCTAAATCAATTTCAATATCATTCCATATCCCAGCTACAAGAGCTCTTTCTTGAGTTGTTCTTTGGGTTGGTACATCATTATCTTTTCTTAAAAAATATCTTAAAACGTTGGTTACAGGAGATTGGCATTCTACATAAACCCTAAATTTAACAGTACCACCTCCAGTATGATCTATGTTTCCATGATTAAACTGTATTAAACTTGTTGTACCAGCACCTCTAGTTACACGTAAAACATTTGGGCTATTATTAGTTGTAGTGCTTGGAGAAGCAACAACATCTAGAGTTGCTCCGGATAAAAGGTAAGGATCAGCTTTAAAATTTCCTTCTCTACTATCATACAACCAAGTATTTCCTGCCAACAAATCTGCTGTAGGATCAGCTATGTTATAATCTTGACTAAAGCTAATATCATCAACAAACAGTGATTCTAAATCTCCACTTGGTACTCCAGCACCATTAGCTGGTAAAATATAAAATGCGTTAAAACCTCCTTTAGCATTAACTCCTGCAATATTAGCTGGATTTAAACCTACAGTACCAGATTCTACTTGCCAAGTTCCACCAGTTTTATTTATTATACCAAGCTGAACTCTATTACTAGCCCCAGCACCCAAAGATCTATTAAACATTCTGATAATCATTCTTCCTTGTCCAGAAGTATTGGATCCAGCACTAGCTGAATAAAAACGAAAACTCCAATCTAAAGTACCTGATGCACTTGCAGGTATACTATAAGGTAAATTAAATTGAATAATAGCACCAGAAGTTGTTGGGTCTATTTCAGAAACATTAACGTTTCCAGCATCAGTAATAGGATTTGCAGCAACAGGATTATAAGAATCAATATTTCCAGTTGAATAAACGTCTAGTAACTTACAATCATCAGGATTATGGACAACAAATTGCGAAAACGCCCCAAAAGATGCAAAAAGCATCACACTAAAAAGTAATTTTTTATTCATAATTTAAAAAGCTAATTATTGATTTTTATTATTGACACAAAGTTAGTTGGAAGTGCGAAAAAAGCTATTTCTCAAATCCACCAATCTTTTGCTTAAACCAATTAAAACCCAATAAATAAAGAAAAACTATCTTTTTAAATATTCTGAAGGAGAAACTCCATGCAGTTTCTTGAAGGAAGTAGAGAAGTAAGAGTTGCTTTCTATACCAATTTGATACATTACCTCTGCAACATTAAAACCGCTATTGCTGTCAAATAATTCTGCTGCACGTTGCAATCTGTAATTTCTAATATATAAGTTTGGTACTTGACCAGTAAGTTGCTTTAGCTTTCTATAAAAATGTGAAGAACTTACACTTATTTCCTTGGCTAATTCTTCTACACCAAAATTTGAATTTGATAGATTGTCTTCCAAAATAATAGCTAACTTCTCTAGAAATAAGATGTCTTTTTTAGACAATTGTAAGTCTTTTTTGTCTTTTGGGGGCAAGCTGTTTTTAGAGAAATATTCTTTAATCTTAATATTATTATCAATTAATTTTTTAAGACGTAGCTCTAAATTTTTTAGTGAAAAGGGTTTACTTATGTATTCATCTGCTCCAAACTCCAAACCTTTTACAACATCTGTATCGCTTTCTAAAGCCGTTAATAGAAGTACTGGTAAATTGCAAGTATCTGGTTCAGATTTAATGCTTTCACATAATTCAAACCCATCCATTTCTGGCATCATTACATCACTTATTACAGTACTAAATTGTGTTTGTTTTATTTTTTCTAAAGCTTCAATACCATTATTGGCAATTGTAATATTATAATTATTAGATAGTGCTGTTTTTAGAAAATTCTGAATATCTATTTCATTTTCTACTACTAAAACTGAATGCTTCTTTTTCATAGGCTCTTCAGTATCTACTATTTCAATTCCTTTTTCTATTTTTAAAGGAAGCCAATTTTTTATAAATGTTTTTTTCTTTTGAATTTCTTTAACATCAATCTGGTCAATATCTTTTGATGGAATATAAACTGTAAATTTGGTTTCTTTATTTAATTCACTTTTTACTTTTATTCTTCCTTTAAATAAATCTATAAGCGATTTACAAAATGCCAAACCAACACCACCTCCACTAACTTTTCCTTCTTCATTGCCTAATTGATAAAAACGTTCAAAAATATTTTCTAAATTTTCTTTAGGAATTCCTTTTCCAGTATCTATAATCTCTACTTTAATGATTTTTTTTTCATCTTTAGTTTTCACATTCGCTTTAATGCTAATGCTTCCTTGATTTGGGGTGTTTTTAAAAGAATTGGATAGTAAATTGAAAAGTATTCTCTCAAATTTTTCAACATCAATAATAATTTCTTCATTTGGTGAGTTTATTTTATAGAAAAAATTAATATTTCTTTCTAAAGCATAATTTTCAAAAGCTTCTGTTGTTGGGTATAGAAATTCACCTAAAGTTAATTTTGTAAAGTTCAATTTTACAAAACCCAGCTCTGCTTGTCTAAATGTTATTAATTGATCTACTAAACTTAATAGCCTCTGTGTATTTCTTTTAAGAATATCTAAAAGTTTAACATTTTTTGGATCTATATTGTTTTCAATAATTCTTTCTAAAGGACCATAAATTAAAGTTAATGGAGTTCTGAATTCATGCGATAAATTCGTAAAATATTTAAATTTTCCTTGATTTATTACCTCAATTCTATCTTTATCTATCTGCTCATAAATTAGTTTCTGTTTTAATTTTTCATGTCTTATAAAATAGTACATCACACTAATTATAATCAGAATAATAAGAATACCGAAAATGGCATAACTCCACCATGTTTTATACCATAAAGGTTTCACTAAAATATGTAAAACTTTAATATTTTCGCTCCAAACTCCATCTCCATTAGCAGCTCTTACTTTTAATTTATACTTTTTAGCAGCGAGGTTTGTGTACGTAATACTTGTTTTACCTTCTTCTGTTTCTACCCAATCTTTATTTAAACCTTCTAATTGATAAGCAAGCCTATTTTTTGATGGAGAACTTGTATGTTCTGCTACTAAATTGAAGGAAATAATAGTTTGTCTTTCAGATATTTCTATACTATCTGTTTCTGATATAGATTTTTTTAATATAACATTATCATTTAAGATATCGCCTCTTTTTAAAGGTTTGTTGTTTACTAATAAAGAGGTTATTAAAACTTCTGGTGGTTTTGTGTTCAATAAGATAGATGCTGGTTTAAAAACAGTTAACCCATTTAAACCGCCAAAATACATATAGTCACTTTTGCCTTTAAAAAATGATTTTTGCCTAAAGTTATTCTGCAATAAACCATCTCTAACATCAAAAATACTAGTGCTAGAATCTATGATATTAAATCTTAAAAGTCCCATATCTGAGCTTATCCAAAGATTTTCTTCTTTGTCAGGTAATATTCCATAGATAGCATCATCTGGTAAAATATCGCTTTTCCTATAATATTTTATGGTTGATGGATTTCCTGTAGAGTCTAGCTCAATTTTATTTAAACCACCACCAAAAGTACCAACCCATAAATTATTATTTTGTTGCAAAAGCGAAAAAACATTATTGTTTGTAATTTTAATATGCTTAGTATTCTCAGTAATTTTTCTCTTAATTTTTATTTCTTTACCATCATAAAAAGTTTGATATACTCCTCTATTTGTTCCGAACCAAAATTGCTGATTTACATCTTTTACAAGGGCTTGAATATTTTCTGCTGAAAAACTTAAATCAGTTTTAACTTTTAGAGTTGGTTTTCGAGCATTTAGATTTTTCCAAGGATTTTTAACAACTACAGCTTGATTTCCACCAAATAGAATTTCATTCTCATTAATTTGTTCAATAATTCTAATGAAACCAAAATTTTTACTTTTTAAATTATCGAAAACAACTTCTTTAAATATGTTTTTTATTGGGTTGTAAACGAAAGCACTTTCATCTGAACCTAGCCAAATAAAGCCTTTTTTATCTTGATAAATAGACCTTATAATATCAGATTTTTTTATAGGAATTTCAGTTTCAATATTCTGAAATTTTAATCTATTTACGTTTTTAGAAGTGATTAAATTTAAACTTCTCGATAGTTTTTTATTATACCCAGAAATCCAAACTTTGCCTGTATTATCTTCTAAAATGGCTGTAATAAGGTTGTCTGGAAGAGATAAGTTATCATAAGGATTGTTGCTGTAAGAATAAAATTGTTTCTGTGAAATATCTAATTTATTAATACCTCCTTGTGCAGTGCCAAACCATAAAACATTAAATTCATCTTGATAAATAGTATTTATTTGATGACTACTAATACTTTTTTTGTTTTTAGATTCGTGTTTAAAATGCTCAAATAAATTAAGCGAAGGATTGTATTTAAAAAGACCATTAGATTTTGTTCCAATCCATAAATTCTTATTATCGTCTTTAAAAATACAATTTACATACACCTTAAAATTAATTTCTTCTCCTTTTACTTTGTTTAATACAAAAGCAGCTCCTTTTTGTAAATTAGAGGAATATAATCCTTCATTTGTACCAATCCAATAAATATTATCATCTTTTAGAATTGTTGTAATTGTCTTTTGATAAAAATCATTAAAATCATTAAAAAGTGTAATTTGAGTTTTTAAATTTTCGTTTTCATTCTTATAAGTAAGTTCCTTTAAACCTTCATTTGTTCCTAAAATTATTGATGATTTATTACATATAGAAAAACTGTTTATCCAAAAATCTCCTAAACTAGAATCAAACTTTAATATATTTTTAGAAACATCAAAAAGACCTTTTTCAATATCAGTAACTTTTAGTCTGTGCAAATTATTTTCTCCAGAAAACCAAATAGAACCCTCTTTATCTTGTGCTATTTTATGAATGTAAAAACGTTCTTTTAAAGAAATAATAAAAAAACGTTCTAAACTAGGTACATAAACGTTTATACCAATATTGGTTCCTATCCAAAGTAAACCATTATTATCATTAAAAAGTGAGGTAATATTGTTACTAGAGATAGTTCCATTACTGTTAGATTTCGTTGCAAATGTTTCAAAATCATACCCATCATATCTTATCAATCCATTTGGGGTTGCATACCACAAAAAACCATATTTATCTTGTTCAATAGCATTTATAGTATTCTGATTAAAACCCTGTTTGTTAGAGAAACGCTCAAAGTTTTGAGAGTTTAAACAAAGGGTATAAGCCAAGCAAAAAATAAATTGTAAGTGCTTAATTTTAATAATCATTTAAAGATTTATTGATAAATATGGCCTAATGTAGCCTATTTTTTAGTTTTCTACACTCATAAACTCATGAAGTTTATTCATCATTTCAGTATTTCCGCAGAAAAAAGGGGCTCTTTCATGAATAGAAGTTGGTTTAACTTCTAATGTTCTTTGATGTCCATCTGTAGCTTGACCACCTGCTTCTTCTGCTAAAAAAGCAATTGGATTGCATTCATATAATAATCTCAGCTTTCCTTGCTTATTTATAGTGCTTGAAGGGTACATATAAATACCTCCTTTTATCATATTTCTATGAAAATCTGAAACTAAAGAACCTATATAACGTAAAGTATAAGGTCTATCTTCTTCAATTTTCTGACAGTACTTTATATAATCTTTTACAGATTTTGGAAAGTGACTATAATTACCTTCGTTTACAGAATATATTTTTCCTTTGTCTGGGAATTTTAAATTTGGATGTGAAAGATAAAAAGAGCCAATTGCTGGGTTTAATGTAAAACCATTTACACCTTTACCTGTAGTAAAAACCATCATTGTTGAGGTTCCATATATAATATAGCCAGCTGCAACTTGATCTTTTCCTGGTTGTAAAAAATCTTTTTGTTGTACTTCTGTTCCTATTGGAGTAATTCTTCTATAAATTGAAAAAATAGTACCCACAGAAACATTTACGTCTATGTTAGACGAGCCATCTAAAGGATCCATTAAAACTACATATTTACTATTATTATTTTCATCCAATCCTTCAATAGAAATGTATTCATCTTCTTCTTCAGAAACAATACCACAAACAATATCTCTATTTTTTAAAGCTTTGATAAATGTTTCGTTGGCAAAAATATCTAATTTTTGTTGCTCTTCTCCTTGCACATTTATATCTCCAGAACTTCCAAATATATCAACTAAACCAGCTTTATTTACTTCGTGATTTACCACTTTGGCTGCCAATCTAATTCCGTTTAATAACGTTGTTAATTCTCCACTTGAATACGGAAATGCTTTTTGATTACTAATAATAAACTCTCCTAAAGTTTTTTTCTCGTTATTCATTTTTGAAAATATTTTGTCTGGTTAAATTATAAATAATCTTTCATTAACAAAGCGGCTCCATAAGCACTTTCGTTTTGTATGTTTGATAATTTGATACGAACGTTTTTTTGCATCAAACTTAAATACTTTATAAAAACTTCATTATTTATAAAACCTCCAGAAATAAATACATCTGTTAGTTTGGTGTTTTCATCTAATATTAACTCAATGCCTTTTACTACTTTTTTAGCCATTTCATAATTCAATTGATAATAAGCCGTTTCATAAGAAACAAAGTTTTTTAAATATTCAGGATGCGCTTCAAAATCATCATCAATGCCCTCTTTCAAAAATATTTGAGCACCTTCACAAATTAAATCTTTACACAATTCCTCTTTTAAATAAAACGAAGTATATCTTTTTTTACTTTCATTAAAATATTTGCTCATTGCTTCTACATACACTTCATGAATTCTCCCTAAAAATTGCATAGAAGATTTTACTTGTCTTTTTTCTGGCGTCATAAAACACAAACAATTGTTTTTTAATTGACTTTTAGAAAGTTTTTCAGTGCTAAAAGGGTTCATTGCAATTATCCAAGTTCCTGTTGAAAGTAAAACATAATTTTTACCATTTTCTTCTTTTAAAACTGGCACTATAGATGATGAACTATCATGCAAACCAGAACCAACAGCAACTTTATTTCCATTTAAGTCTGCAAATGTAATATTATCGCCTTTTGTAGGTTTAGGTAAATTGATACCTTCATCTTTTAACCAAGAATGATATTTCATTTTATCAAAATCCCAAGTAGCGGTATGTGCACCAACAGAAGTAAAATCTGCTGTTATTTTTTTAGTGAATAAATAACTTAAATATTGTGGATAATGTAAAATGGAATCTACTTTACTCCATATTTCAGGATTATTTCTTTTTAAACGCAACATTTGTAAACCTGCGTTTAACATTCCATAAGCAGGCGAAGCAGTTTTTCTGGAAAATTCTTTTTTACCACCATGTGCTTTGTGTACATCTTTAAATTCTTTTACATCTAATGGTTTTAGATAATTGTACAAAGGCGTTAACCTATTACCTTTTTTATCTAAAAATAAAACGGATGCTCCATGCGTAGAAAAATTAATTGCTTTTATTCGGTAATAACCGAATTCATTAATTCTGTCTATTTCATCTAAAATCCAATTTTCTATTTCCTCAATATCATCACAAGGAAAACCATCTTCATCTTTTATTTCTTCAAACTGAACCTTTTTAACAGAAACTACTTCTAGTTTTTTATCAAAAAGGAAGATTTTTTTATTCGTTTTTCCGATGTCAATAATTGCGATGACATTTTTCATAATTATTTATTTTGGTTGATGATTTTTTTATAAGTTTTCTAATTTCTTAATTATCAAAACCATATAAAGGCCCGTAATTTTTACAAGCTCTATAATCTGCTCCTTCTAAATTTTCTCCAAAAGCAGACCAAGCACTTGGTCTAAAGACATCATCTTCATTTACATTGTGCATATTTACTGGAATACGTAATAATGATGCCAAAGAAATTAAATCTGCACCTATATGACCATGAGAAATTGCACCATGATTTGCACCCCATTTTGCCATAACAGAATATACATCTTTAAAGAAACCTGTTCTTGTTGTTCTTGGCACGAACCAAGTTGTTGGCCAAGTTGGGTTTGTTCTTTCATCTAAAATTGTATGAATATCTTCTGGTAACTCTACACTCCAACCTTCTACAATTTGTAAAACAGGACCAATTCCTTTCACTAAATTTAATCTGCACATTGTCATTGGCAACTCACCACGCGTTTTAAATTGTGATGAAAAACCACCACCTCTAAAATATTCTCCAATAGCTGCAGGCCATTTTGTGTTTTCTAAACAACGCTGAACATCACTTTCTGTAATATCCCAAAAAGGTTTCATTGTTGGGTTGCCATCTTTATCTTCTTGTTGTGCAGTTGCATCTAAAGTTGTAGAACCAGAATTTATTAAATGAATAATTCCGTTTTCTGCAATTCCTAATAATTTTTTACCTGTAACTCTTTCCACAGAATCTGGACTCCAATAAGTTCTAACATCAGAAAATAACTGCGCTTTACCCGTTAATAAATGTCCAAACAACATAGAAATAGCATTTAAACAATCGTTTTCGGTTGCAAAACTATAGGCTTGTCTAATACCATTCCAATCGAAAGATGAGTTTAAGATAGATTCAGTAAAATCTGCATTGGGTTGATAATCGGTCCATTGACGTTGACCTTGAAAACCACCCATAATGGCATTTCTACCTTTAGCCTCTTCACCAAAACCCATTTCTTTTAATTTTGGGTTTCCGTTCATTAAATCTTTACAGATTAAAGTCATTTTCACAACTTTTTCCCATTCAGAGTTTTTTATTGTTGCAGATTTTTGAGCTTCAGGACTATTCCAGTCTTTTCCTTCTTTACAGTTTTCTTTTGTCCAAGCTAATGCTTTTTCATATTCGTCTTTATCAAAAATACCTTCATCAATTCTTCTTAAAATCTCTACAGATTCTACAAATTCTGCTCTAATACCTAAATAATCTTGTAAAAAATTTACATCAACCATAGAACCAGCAATTCCCATAGAACTGTAACCAATAGATAAATAAGATTTTCCTTTCATTTGAGCAACTGCTAAACCTGCTTTTGTAAAGCGTAATAATTTTTCTTCTACATCTGCAGGAATACTCATATCTCCTGCATCTTGCACTTCTTTACCATAAATTCCAAAAGCTGGTAAACCTTTTTGAGAATATCCTGCTAAGGCTGCAGCTAAATAAACTGCACCAGGTCTTTCAGTTCCGTTAAAACCCCAAACTGCTTTTGGCAATAATGGGTCAGTGTCCATCACTTCTGTTCCATAACACCAACAAGGAGTTACTGTTAAAGAAACTTCTACGCCTTCTCTCTTAAACTTATCTGCACAAGCAGCTGCGTCTGCAACACCACCAATTGTAGTATCTGCAATTACACATTCTACTTTTTCACCACTAGGAAATCGTAAATTTTCTTCAATTAATTTTGCTGCAGCTCTTGCCATATCCATACATTGGTCTTCCAATGATTCCCTAACACCTGCTTCGCGTCCATCAATTACTGGACGAATTCCTACTTTTGGTAATCTACCTATAAGTCTGTTCATAAACTTTATATTTTTTCTATTAAATAAATTGCTCTAATTCTGTTAATTGTGCATTAGAAAGTCCTGCTGGTTTAAAACCGGCTGTCCAACACATCATTAACATTTTTGCACCTTTGTTTGCTACATCTAAAAAGTCCCATGCTTTCATAACATCTGGTGCTGTAGAAGTTGCACCGTGTTTTTCCCAAAGAGAAACATTTCTTGTTTTAAAAGCTTCTATAGTTACTTTTGCTAAATGTTCTGTGCTAGATAGTGCATAAGGTGTACAGTGAATTCCTTTTGGTACAAATACTTTTACTTCTGGGCACATCATCCAAATTTGCCTATTTAATTCTTCTTCATTATCAAACAATTCATGATGACTCATACAAATCAACTCTAATGGATGTGTATGCACAACTGCTAAATTTTTTGGGTGATGAATACTATTAAATAAGTGAATACTTGAGTGAGAAATTAGCTCACAAGTTGGTCCAAAATTTTCTCTTTTTCCTCCCCATACAATTGAATAACCTGTAGCATCTTCATTAATTAAAAGAATACAAGAAACATTTTCTAAACTATCTACTAAATCTCTTAAATAGCAACCTGTACCTGTAATATATAAGACAAAATTGGCAGCTCCTTTTGGGAAATCAAAAGAAACTTCTGTACCAATTCCTTTTAAATCTTCTATATTAAAGAAAGAGGTAAGGTTCATGGAGATATTACCAGCATTTCTTTCCGCCCATTCACGTTGCCATAAATAACCTGCAACTTTAGACACTTGTTTTAATTCTATTTCTACTTCTTTTGGAAGATTGACTGTTTTCATGATACCATTATTTTATTCAACAAAAATAAAATTAAACAAAACTGTAATAGATATTTAAAATCTGTATTTTTGTATCTAATGTAAACATTTTTATTTTTTGAAATATATAAAAAACATAGAATTAGGAGACCCTTCTTCTCACAATCAAAATTTAATAGACATTAAGTTAAAAATCCTATGTTGTAGGTATTGGCTATTAGAAATGTGGGATTGCCATGATATGGTATTCCCATATTGGCGTATTTATTGGAACAAAAATGATGGCGGAGAATTAACTCACGGAGAAAAAATATATATTATGAATCCTGAAAGTTTATATATAATTCCACCATTCACTTCTTTTTCATCTCGCTTTGTGAAACATCACGCACATTCAAAAGGGATTCATGTTTCTGGCAGACATTTAACTACAAACTACAACGAAGAGGATTATTTAGAGAAATCTTTAGTGCATTTTTTTACACATTTCAATTTAGGACTGCCTTTTGATAATGTGTATCCAGGAATCATCGAAATAAAACTAACAGACTATTTAGAAGATAGATTGCATTATATTACTGAGCAATTAAAAATAGAGAATACCGATTTTAAACTCACTTTTAATTTAAAATTACAATCTTTTATTAAAGAAGTGTTAACCAATATTGGTCCAGAGTTATGGAAAGCCATTAATATTGATGAAAGGGTTTTAAAAATAATTAGACATGTGGAATCTAATATTACTCAAAAATTCAGCAATCCTAAATTAGCCGAAAAAGTAAATATGGCTCCCAACTCTTTTGCGAGATTATTTAAAAATGAGATGAATATTACACTTCATAATTTTATCCAAAATAGAAAAATTGCAAAGTCTTGTGATTATTTTGAACATTCCAACAAATCCATTGAAGAAGTAGCTTTTGATTTAGGCTTTTCAGACAGATACCATTTCTCTAGAGTCTTTAAATCCGTAACAGGCTTAACACCTGCGACTTACAGGTCAGGTAAATATACATAGATTCATCTTTTTTTAACTTTTATTATTGCTAATATTTAATAACCGTAAAATAGATATGTTTAAAATATACATATTGTTGATTATTATGGATAAATTTTTGTCTTAATTATTACAGTAGTTTTGCTTGACTATCAAAAGTTTATTCTTTAAGTTGTGTTATTTTTTATAAGTTTCTGATTTTAAAAAAATACACAAACCACCCAAAATGGTTCATTTTTAAATAATAAATACTGATTTCATTAAAAATCAATATCAACAAATTAACTTATATCATTATGAAAGAATTCGATCAGTTTATCAATGGAAAATGGGTGAAATCTACATCAACAAGGGTTACAGAGGTTTTAAACCCATGTACTGAAGAAGTATTATCTACCATTCCTGAGGGATCTGTGGAAGATGCTAATAAAGCACTAAATGCAGCAAAAGATGCTCAAAAAGGATGGAGATCTATGACTGCTATTGAAAGAGCTGGTTACTTACATAAAATGGCATCCGTAATTAGAGAAAATAGAGTTTTTTTAGCAGAAAATTTAGCTTCGGAACAAGCCAAAGTAATGAGTTTAGCACAAGTAGAAATTGATGTTACTGCAGATTATTTTGATTATTATGCTGGTTGGGCAAGAAGAATAGAAGGAGAAATTATACAAAGTGATCGTAGAAAAGAACACATATTTTTACACAAATCTCCTATTGGAACTGCTGTTGGTATTTTACCTTGGAACTTTCCATTCTTTGTAATGGCAAGAAAAGTAGCTGCCTCTTTAATTACAGGAAATACATGTGTAATTAAGCCAAGTTGTATTGCACCAAACACAATTTTAGAATGGGTTCAATTAATTGATAAAATAGATTTACCTGCTGGAGTTTTAAATATGGTTTGTGGAACAGGGCCAGTTGTTGGAAACGCATTGTCTAAAAATCCTATTACTGGAATTATTAGTTTAACTGGTAGTGTTTTGGCAGGGCAAAAAGTGATGGAAGCTGCTGCTGAGAATATTACAAAAGTTTCTTTAGAATTAGGAGGTAAAGCACCAGCAATTGTTTGTGCTGATGCTAATTTAGAATTAGCTGTAAACGCAGTTGTAAGTTCTAGAATTATTTATAGTGGTCAAGTGTGTAATTGTGCAGAAAGAGTTTATGTAGAAGATAAAATCCATGACCAATTTATGGAAATGGTTACAAAGAAAATGACAGAAATAAATGTACAAGATGCATTTTCTAAAGATAATCCAGACATGAGTGCTTTGGTTTCTAAAGCACAAATGGATAAAGTTGCAGAAATGGTGGAATTTGCTAAAAAAGAAGGAGCAGAAGTTTTAGTAGGTGGAAATAAATCTAGCCAATTTAATAAAGGTTATTTTTATCAACCTACATTATTAACTAATGTAACTCAAAACATGAGAATTATGAAAGATGAGATTTTCGGACCTGTTTTACCGGTGATGAAATTCGGTACTCTAGAGGAAGCTATTTCTTTGGCTAACGACTGTGAATACGGTTTAACATCGTCTATCTTTTCAGAAAACTTTAATAAAGTAATGCACGCTTCACAAGAACTAGAATTCGGAGAAACGTACATCAATAGAGAACATTTTGAAGCAATTCAAGGTTTCCATGCAGGTTGGAAAAAATCTGGAATTGGTGGTGCAGACGGAAAACATGGTATGCAAGAATACTTACAAACCAAAGTAATATATGCACAATATCAATAAGAATTAACTAATTTAAAACAGTACTGTAAAATTTAAAATTACGGTAGTGTTTTGTTTCATGTTAAAAATAATTTTATGGCAACCACCAAAAAAATACCTGTAGTTTCAAAACAGCACTTACTGCCTTTTATCGTTATTACTTCTTTGTTTGCACTTTGGGGTTTTGCCAATGATATTACAAACCCAATGGTTGCAGCATTTGGCACAGTGATGGAAATTTCTACTGCTAAAGCTGCTTTAGTACAATTAGCATTTTATGGAGGTTATGCAACAATGGCAATTCCTGCTGCTTTATTTGTTAGAAAATACAGCTATAAAAAAGGAATTTTGTTAGGTTTAACCTTATACGCAATTGGTGCATTATTATTTTATCCTGCTGCAGAATTTGAAGTTTTTGGTTTCTTTTTAGGGTCCTTGTATATTTTAACTTTTGGATTGGCTTTTTTAGAAACTATTGCAAATCCTTTTATTTTGTCAATGGGAGATGAACAAACTGCTACAAGAAGATTAAATTTGGCGCAAGCATTTAATCCTATTGGTTCTTTGTTAGGAATGTTTGTGGCATCAAAATTTATATTAATAGCTTTAGATTCTGATAAAAGAAATGAAGCTGGCGAACTGATTTTCTCAACATTAAATGACGCCCAAAAAGCAATTATTAGAACACACGATTTAGAGATTATTAGAAATCCATATATTATACTAGGATTTGTAGTAATTACTATGTTTATCATTGTTTCAATGGTAAAAATGCCATTGAAAAAAAAACAAGAAAATCATACCAGTGCTGCATCTTCATTTAAAAGATTATTTACAAATGGTAAATATAAAGAAGGTGTTTTAGCACAATTATTTTATGTTGCAGCACAGATTATGTGTTGGACATTTATCATTCAATATGCAGGTAATTTGGGAATATCAAAAGCAGAAGCACAAAATTATAATATTGTTGCTATGACTATTTTTCTTTGTAGCAGATTTATAAGTACATTTTTGATGAAATACGTAAATGGAAAAAAATTATTAATGATTTTTGCAATTTTCGCAATCTTTACCATTTCTGGAGTTATTTTAATTGAAGGAATGTTAGGCCTGTATTTATTAGTTGCAACTTCTGCATTTATGTCTTTAATGTTTCCTACAATTTACGGAATTGCTTTAAATGGATTAAAAGAAGAAGATACTGCTTTAGGTGCTGCTGGTTTAGTAATGGCAATTGTTGGTGGTGCTTTAATGCCAATTCTACAAGGTTTAATGATAGATATGGATAAAATTGGTCCTTTATCAGGTGTTAATTTTTCATTTATTTTGCCACTCATCTGTTTTTGTTTTATAGCAATTTATGGATATAGAGCGCAGAAATTATATGATTAAAAATAATTTATGAAAAGGTATTGCTACGCATTAGATTTAGTTAATGACGATAAATTAATTCAAAAATATATAAGTTATCACAACCAATTTTGGCCAGAAATTCAAAAAAGTATTTTAGATTCCGGCATCAACCTTATGTAAATTTATTGTGTAGTAAATCGATTATTTATGATTCAGATGTTGATTCAGATTTTTCTTTAGAAAAAAGAGCTCCCGACGATAGCATCAATAAAAAAGTACAGGATTGGGAAAATTTAATGTGGAAATATCAAAAAGCACTTCCTATTGCTAAAAAAGGAGAAAAATGATTATGAATGAAACAGATATACCGTTTAAAAAAATAAAATTTAATGGCACCAAAATTTAATACAAAATACCCATCAATAGACGATTTAAGAGAAAAAGCAAAAAAGAAGATTCCAAAATTTGCTTTTGAATATTTAGATGGTGGTTGTAATGAAGATGTGAACTTGCATAGAAATACTTCAGAATTAAGAGAAGTACAATTAAAGCCAAATTACTTAAGAAATCATGGAGGTTCATCAATCAAAACAAAATTATTTGGGATAGAATATGATGCACCTTTTGGAATTGCTCCTGTTGGTTTACAAGGATTAATGTGGCCAAACTCACCAGAAATTTTAGCAAAAGCTGCTTTTGAGCAAAATATTCCTTTTATTTTAAGTACAGTTACAACTACAAGTATAGAAAGAGCTGCAGAATTAACAGAAGGTAAAGCATGGTTTCAATTATATCATCCCACAGAAAAATCTTTGAGAGATGATATTTTAAAAAGAGCAGAAGCTGCTGAATGCCCGGTCTTGGTTATTTTGTGTGATGTGCCAAGTTTTGGTCATAGACCAAGAGATATTAGAAATGGTTTGGCAATGCCACCAAAAATGAACATCAGCAATATTTTACAAGCTATGGGAAGACCACATTGGGGTTTACAAACCTTAAAACATGGTATTCCTGGTTTTGCAAATTTATTGCCATATATGCCAAAAGGTTTAGATTTAAAACAATTAGGTAAATTTATGGACCAAACATTTTCTGGTCGATTAAATGAAGAAAAAATAAAACCAATTCGCGATATGTGGAAAGGTAAAATCGTCTTAAAAGGAGTCGCTTCTCATTATGATGCAGAGCAAGCAATTCGTTTAGGTTTAGATGGAATTATCGTTTCAAATCATGGTGGTAGACAATTAGATGCCGGAGAATCATCAATAAAACCTTTAAAAACGATTGCAGAAAAATATGGAGACCAAATAGAAGTAATGATGGATAGTGGAATTCGTTCTGGTGTTGATGTTGCAAGAGCTTTGGCTTCTGGTGCAAAATTTACTTTTATGGGACGTTCTTTTATGTATGGAGTTGCTGCTTTGGGTAAAAATGGAGGAAACCATACAATATCATTACTAAAAACAGAATTACAACAAGTTATGGAGCAAATTTGTTGTGAAAAAATAGAAGATTTTCCAAATCATCTAATAAGATAATTTTAATTACAACATTCTAGAATGAATAAAATTCAGCGGGCAAAAAGTTATTTACGCTCTATCTTATCTTTAGTTTTGCTAGTGACTTTTATAAGTTGTTCTTCGAATAAAACATTTAAAAAAAATGAGAAATCTGAAGAAAAAAATTCATTTTTAAAGGAAATTCATGTTGCAAAAAACGGTTCTGATAAAAATTCTGGAACAAAAGAAAAGCCCTTTTTAACGATTCAAAAAGCAGCAGATATTGTCAAAGCTGGAGATTTGGTTATTGTACATAAAGGAACTTACAGAGAAAGTATTACTCCAAAAAACGGAGGAGAATCAAACGAAAAAAGAATTATTTACAAAACAGTTAAAGGAGAAAAAGTAATTATAAAAGGTTCTGAAATTGTAAAAGGTTGGAAGAAAGTTTCTGGTGATATTTGGGAGAAAGAAATTGATGATTCCTATTTTGAAAACACAAATTTATTTAAAGAAGAAATGAAAGGGCACTGGTTTTTTCCTCAAGGGAAAAGTTATCATACAGGTGTTGTTTATTTGAATGGTGTTTGGATGAAAGAAGCCCAGAATGAAAAAGAATTAGATGAACTGAATAAAGAAATTCCTCTTTGGTTTGTAAAAAATGATGATACAAAAACGGTTGTATTTGCTCAGTTTCCTGATGTAAATCCAAACGATGCAACTGTAGAAATAAATACTAAAAAAACGCTTTTTCACGCTCAAAAATCTGGCGTAAATTATATCACTATTAATGGTTTTGAATTTAAACACGCAGCAACTTCATGGTCTGCTCCAACACAACCACAAACAGGTATGATTGGCGCAAATTGGGCAAAAGGTTGGATTATAGAGAATAACGAAATTAGTTATTCCAGAAGTGCAGGTATTTGTTTTGGAAGAGCAGCTATAGACACGACTCAAGTTATGAGCGCTTATGGAATGATTGCTTCTTTTAAATATGCAGAAAATTATGGTATATGGAATAAAGAAAAAGTAGGCAGTCATATCATCAGAAATAATAAAATTTCTAATTGTGGACAAGCAGGAATTGTAGGGAATATGGGAACTGCATTTTCAACTATTCAAGGAAATGAAATATCAGAAATAAATACACTCGAAAATTACAGGGGTATGGAACAAGCTGGTATAAAATTACATGGTGGTGTGGATGTAATTATCAAAGATAATTGTGTTTATAATACTGGTAGAATGGCTCGTGGAATTTGGTTAGATTGGACTGGACAAGGTGCTGTAATTAGCAATAATTTAATTTTTAATACGAAGGCTGGTAGCTTGTATTTAGAAGTAAATCATGGCCCTATTTTTTGCGCAAATAATATCTTGATAAATAATAAACCGTTTACAAATAGGTCTAGAGGAACTGCTTTGGTACATAATTTATTTTCAGCACAAGTATTAATTGCAAATACAACAAGAAGTTCTCCTTATTTATATCCACATTCTACAAAAATAGATGATTATTATGTGAACAGTCAACCTGGAGATGATATTTTTTATAACAATATTTTTTCATCGCCTAAAAAAATAGCGATGAAATTTGGAGCGAGTAAAGGGGATTCAATCGAATATAATTCTGATAAACTTCCTTTAACAATGGGCGGAAATTTGTACATCAATGAAACAAAAGCTTACACTATAGAAAATAATCCACAGGTTATAAGTGATGATAATTTAGATTTAAAAATTATTAAAAAAGAAGATGGTTTTTATTTAGAATGGGCAAATAATCCAAAATGGACTGAAAATACGAATAGACAAATAGTTACAACTGAAAAATTAGGTAAAACTGTTATTTCTAAATTGAAATTTGAAAATCCTGATGGAAGTCTAATAAAAATAGATACAGATTATTTTGGAAATCCAAGAGATGAAAACAATCCAACTCCAGGACCTTTTGAAGGTTTGTCATCAGAAAAAAAACTAATTAAAGTTTGGCCGAAAAGTTAAAATTTGAAAGCTAACTAATTAGTTTATAAATTTAAGGTTATTAATCGCTTTCATATTTCTATCTTAAAAGTTTTTTGATGAAACTATATTTCTTCAAAGTAACATTTACTCTAGTAATTTAAAAGTATTTTTAATCAAAACTTGTGTTTTAATAGTTTTAAGCAAAAAAAAAACTTTTAAGAGAAAGAATATAAAGCATTTTATATATTAATTTGTTATTTATTTTAAAAAGAATAATCTGTATTAAAAAAAAACTTATGATAAAAAAATACATGTTGTTTGCGTTTATTACAATGTTGTCTTTCATAAATATTGCTCAAACTGGTCCAATAGTTGTAAAAAACTCACTGACAAACCAAGGAGCTTTTATAAATCCTTCTTTTGAGTTCACTACAGAATTTGATACTGAAAAAGATTCTAATAATGCAAATAACACAGTTAGAGGAGTTTTAATAAAAGGACTGAACTATTCTAAAGCAGAAAATGCAAATAAAGAAACTAAATTTTTTGGTTGGTATGGAGTTCCAAATAATATTCCTGCAGGAGAAAAAAGACCTGCTGTAATTTTAGTTCATGGAGGTGGAGGAAATGCTTATACACAATGGGTGGATAAATGGACAGACAAAGGATACATTGCAATCGCTATAGGTTTAGAAGGGTATGAGCCTTTAAAATTAACAAACAGACAAGCAGGAACAGAACACACTACTATAGCCAATTTTGGAGGACCATCTAGAACAAATGTGTTTTTTTCAGATACTAATGAAGCTTTAGAAGATCAGTGGTTTTATCACGCAGTTGCAGATGTTATTTTAGCAAATAATTTATTAAGAGATGCTAGTTTTTCAACTCAAATAGATACAGATAACATTGGTATTACTGGTATTTCTTGGGGAGGAATTATTACAAATGTAGTTACAGGAATTGATGATAGATTCAAATTTGCAGTACCTGTTTATGGTTGTGGTTATTTATTTAAATCACCAATTTATGCTGCACAATTAGATGTTTTATCTGCAACAGACAAACAGTTTTATTTAGACAATTGGGAGCCTTCATTATATATTCCTTTGCAAACACAATTTACATTATTTATAAACGGAACTAATGACAAACAATTTGTAATGAATATTTTTACAGATACGTATGCAGCATCAACAAATGAAAAATTTTTAAGAATTAAAAAAGAAATGCCTCATGGTCATGGACCAGGAAGAGCACCAGAAGAAATTTATGATTTTGCAGATTATGTTACCAGTTTTAAACCTGCAGCTGTAAAACCATTAACATTTACTAGTGAAACTATTAAAGATAATAATGAAATTGATTATCAGTTCGAGTTTAATGGTTCTGTAGATGAAGCTGTTTTATATTATGCGACTGATACTTTACAATGGAAACAAGATGAATATACATGGATTGCAGAAAATGCAACATTTAATAAAACAGGAATTAATGGAACTATTACTGCAAAAGTGCCAGATAATGCACAAGTTTATTTTGTAAACGTTAAAAATACAGCAACAAATAAATTATACAGTTCTTCAATGAAATATATTTTTAAAGATTATGATTGGTATAATTATCAAACAGAAACTTTTGACACAGAAATTACCAATATTTTTGGAGGAACTTTAGAAGAAAACGCAACAAACCCTAAAACAAATGGAATTAACAACAGTACAAAAGTGGGTAAAATTACAAAAGCATCTGGAGTAAATTCTCAGATAATATTCAATTTAAATGTTCCTATTAATGATTTATCAAACTTTAAACAAAAGCTTCAAATTTATGCTGATGTAAATGATATATCAACTTTAACAAACAAAAATATTAGAGTTTATTTGATTAACAAAACAGTTGGTTTTAATGCAAATTCAATTTTTAAAGATTTTACAATTGCTACTGGAAAAAGTTGGCTGAAAGCTTCTTTTGATTTTACAAATACGATTATTCCACAAGATGTAAAGGATGCAGGAGGTCTTAATGAAATGGTATTAATGTTTGCTCCTGGAGATATCAACACAGATGGAACTGTTTATTATTTTGATAAAATTAGAGGTAAAATAGCACAGCCTAAACCTGTACCTCCATTTGTTTTTTATGATTGGTTTAATTACGGCAAATCTACTCCAATTTTAGATATCTCTTATGTGGGTGCAGTTGGTGGCACTTACACTCCAAATTATACAGTTGCTAATGATAGTGAAGTGATTGCAAGCAATTCTGAATCTGGGAAAGCAGTTAAATTTACTAAAATAGCAGAAGGACATCCTTTTGCACAAGCTCGTTATAATTTTGAAGATGGTGCTTTAAGCGAAAATAAAGTTACGTTTAAATTAAGAGCTTTATTGCTGCCAGAAACTATTAGAGAAATAAATATTATGAGAAAATCTTCTACAGGAATTTTATTTGCTTTAAGAAATGAAGTTGGCGAGAAACCAACTGGAGTGCCAGTTCAACTAAATGCAAATCAGGTTTTCTTTTCTCAATTTAATATTTGGGAAGATTTAGAAATTGTTTTTGAATCGGAAAATTTAAAATATTACGATAGATTATCTATCATTGTAACTTCGAATCAAACATCACCTTTAGATGAAAATGGAAACAAACTTACTGAGGAAGACATGACGTATTATTTTGACTATTTATCTGCAACAATACAAGCTAAAGTTCTTTCTTTAGATGAAAACATTAAGCCAATAGAAAGAGTTAAACTGTTTTCTAATCCTGTAAATTCAACATTAAAATTGAGTAAAACAATTTTACAGGCAAACGTTTACAATATTAGAGGACAAAAAATAAGTAGTTTTAAAAATAATAACTCTTTTGACGTTTCTAAACATAAAACTGGTATTTATTTTGTAAAAATCACTTTAGAAAACGGACAAAGGCAAACTTTAAAATTTTTAAAGAATTAGTACTAATTTTTATAAAGCATAAAAAGAGGGAGTCAAATTGTCTCCACTTTTTATTCCCAAGAATATTTTTTTATCCTTGGGAATAATTTTTTCTGAAAATAACTAAATCAGACCTAAAAAAGTTCGACTTCACTCCTCTTGACTCCACTTTTTATTCCAAAGAATAATTTTTTATTTTTAAGAATAATTATTTGTTGTCAACTTATATACTTAGGTAAAATTCGTTTATCATTATTTAAGATTTAAAGGTTTGTGAAAATAATAAAACCTATCTCTTATATCAAAGTGAAAAATAGTTAACTTTTTGCTGACGTTATGCAGGTTCACAACTTGTAAATTTTCATTAAACTAGTGAAAAAACACAATGTTTAAATGATAAAAAAAAGATGTAAAAAGGTGTAAAACACCGTTCGTAGTTATTCTACATTGTTTTACATTTAATAACATGTTTTTTTTGGAGTTGTTCAATTTTTTCATCCCAAAAAACAAAATTATTTTATAAAATAATTATTATTTTCAAAAATAAAATAAAGCAAAAAAACAAGTATCTATCACTAAAAGTTTAGCAATATATTTTGTTTTAACGTAGTATTATAAAATATTGTAAGAATTAATTTTAAAGAAAATAAAGAGTTATTTTCGGTATTACACTTTATTTTCTTCTAAAGACTTTTCGTTTTGATAATTCACTATCAAAACAGCAGCTAGTGAAGTAATTAAAATTGCTGCAACAGCAATTACAATATAATTGGATTCTTGTGAAAAATCTTTCCTTGGGTAATCTTTATTAAGCGCTTTCCAACTTGGTAACGTCTCTATTGCCATTGTTTTTATCATATTAATTTGTTTTAGAATTATTCTTTATGGATTTCAATAATCAACTGATTAATGGTATTTTTAAACAAGCAGTACTTGTAGTCATACAAACAGTAAAATGTTTTGGCTCCCTTCTCTACAATACCAGCATGATGTTGCGTTGTAAAATTATCTGCCTTTAAAATAGTTAAGTAGCATTGCACAAATCCTTTTTTTTGATTGGTGATGTTAGCTTTATAATATTTATCTAAAGTTCTATTGTTTAATCTGAGCTGCTTTTCAACTGCTATTATATGTTGGTTTTTAATTTTCCGATTGTTTCTATTATAATCAGCATCATAATGGCGTTTATTAATGTAAAGTTGGTCTTTTCGACCTGGTTGAAAATCGTGACCACAACCACACTTACAAACTCTCCTGTTTATAGGACTAGGATAATACTCCTCTTGATTTAATTGATTAGTATTTCTCATTGATTCATTTTTTTAAATAATAATAAAATACACCATGTAGCATATTTAATACAAATATAGTTATTTTTGTTTTATTTTTAATTTTACCTATATTTGTAAAAACAAGTATAACCATGACGATTGAAGAAATTAAAAAATTGGGGAATATTATTCATGATGAACGTGATATAAGTCCAACTCAACTGGGAATTACTTCTAGAAAAATAAATTATTGGTTAGATAATGATTTAGTTCCTTTTGTAAAAAAACAACAAAATATTGATACAAAAGAGGAAACTACTGTTCTGCATAAAACAAAAACTAAGACCAAATGGATACGAATGAATCTTTCTCAAGCCACATGGGTTTGTATTATTGATACATTATCCTCTTTTGGGGTTTCAGTAGAGAGAATCGCTGTTTTAGCAAATGAAATTTGGCAAAAACCTAGAGAGGCTAAATATGCAGACAAAGTATTTACGCAACATGTAAATGCAAACAAGCTACAATTACCAAATGACGTCATACAGTCGCTTAGTAATCATCTTAAAGATGAACTCCTTATGAAGCATCACTTTAGAACTCTTATCAATCCTTTTACAGATATGCTAAAGTCAGCTATTTTAAGAGAATCTATGCCCCATACATTATTGTACGTCCCAGAGACTAATGATTTTGAATTTTTATATGGAGATACCAACTTATCACTAAAATTAAGTAGTGTCTATTTACAACATCCAATGGTTTCAATTCCTATGGCACCAATATTAGCTAAAGTATTGGCTGTAGATTTCGGGAACAAGAAAAAGGAACTTTCTTATCTCACAGAAATAGAAAAACAAATTCGAGATATCGTAGTGTTTAAAAAGCCAAAAGTAGTTGAAATTGCTTTTGAAGATGAAAATATCAGGCCTATTGTAATCACAGAACAACATAAAACTAGAGAACAGTTAGCAAGATATATTTTGGAGCATAAAATAGCAAAAGGTGCAAAACTTCTAATTGAAATTAGAGCCCAAGGAAACTATAAATTAACATTACTCAAAAAATAATAAAAATGAATGTAGCACAGATTCGGTCCCTGCAGATTCAGCCCGATTTAATTCATATCCGATATGGACCAAGACTTAAATCAAGAGGCCTTCGAATCGAAACATAATTCCTTTAAAGCTGATTTTGTATATGATAAAAAGGATGCTCAAACCCTTGAAAAAAGACAGCAAGTAAGAGAAAAATTAAAAAAAAGTATGAAAACAACTCAAGATGTAGATGAGCTACTCTCTTCCATTGAACACTATTGTTTTATCATACTTAAATCCTTAAAATAATTTTAATGATGCATAACCTCGAGAGATTTCAAAAATTTAGTCCAGAACAAAAAGTAAATGGTGCTAATAATAAAGCAATTATTTATACCAGAGTTTCTACAAAAGAACAAGCAGACACAAATACCAGCTTAGGAACTCAAAAGAAATATTGTGAAAATTATGCAAAATCAAATGGTTATGAAGTTGTAGCATATTTTGGGGGCACACATGAATCTGCGAAAAGTGACGATCGAAAAGAGTTTAAAAGAATGTTGAAATACGTTCGACAAAGTGGAAATATTGGTTATATCATTGTGTATTCTTACGATCGTTTTTCTAGAACAGGTTCAAATGCTGCTCAAATATCTCAAGACCTGTTCAAACAAGGAATTCAGTTAAAAGCGGTAACTCAAGAAGTTGATGCAACATCTGCTGCTGGGAAGTTTCAACAAAATCTTTTTTTTATGTTCAGTCAGTTTGACAATGAGCTCAGAAAAGATAAAACGATTACTGCAATGAGCGATTTACTGCGAAAAGGATATTGGCTTTGGTCACCTCCTTTAGGGTATACAAATAATAAAAAATACCATAAAGCAGTAGAATGGGATATCACAATTAATAAAACAGGAAAACAACTTAAAAAAGCATTCCAATGGAAAGTACAAAAAAAAATTTCGAATGTTGAAATTGTAAGTAAGCTGAATTTGTTAGGAGTAAAAATTAATGAAAGACGTCTAGGTGAAGTTTTTAAAAACCCTTTTTACTGCGGTATATTAGTAACTAAAATGCTACCAGGTGAAATTATTCAAGGAAAACAAACTCCAATTGTTTCTAAAGAAGATTTTTTAAAGATAAACTCGGAAGAGTCTGTTCATCCTAAAACATATAAAACAGATACTATTAGTCTGCCTTTAAAACAATTTGTCTATTGCGAAACTTGTAAAAAACCTTTAACGGGTTATTTGGTTAAACGTAAAAACTTATACTATTACAAATGTAGAACCAAAGGATGTCATTGTAACAAGTCTGCTAATAAAATACACAAAGACTTTACAAAAATACTTGATAGCTTTCAAGTAGACCCTAAATATAATGAAACGGTTAAAGAAGTAATGTTATATACCTATGACAACCTCACAAAAGAATTAAGAACAGAACACGCACAGCTAAAAAAACAGTTAAAAGAAATTGAAGAAAAAATAGAGTCGATTGAAGAGCGTTTTGCTGTTGGAGAAATTGATACAGAAATTTACAATAAATTTAAATCAAAATATACATTAATAAAAAAGAAAATTGATACAACTCTAAGCCAATCTACTATTTCGAGTTCAAACCTTAAAAAAGCGATTGATGCAGCTTTAAATTTGAGTACAAACATGAGTAAAATATGGACTTCCGGAGATTTGCAACAAAAAAAGAGAATACAAAGGTTGGTGTTTCCGTCCGGAATAGGTTATGACAAGCAAAATGATGCAGTTCGAACCTTAAAAACAAATTCGTTATTCTCTCTAATATCAATCGCACAAAGGGAATTATTAAAAACAAAAAACGGAAAATCAATTCAAATGAATCAATTCTCCGTTAGAGTGAGCCCTGAAGGATTCGAACCTTCGACCGCCTCCTTAGAAGGGAGGTGCTCTATCCAGCTGAGCTAAGAGCCCGTAGTTTTATAGTTGCTACGTACAACTGTGTCGGGGTGGCAGGATTCGAAC
>Ga0209502_10000328_pt1 | contig 52115 bp, 42 predicted proteins | sample ArcticOcean_MG_C_10_FD_187442 | JGI IMG/M metagenome (GOLD analysis project Ga0209502, IMG submission 187442) | Marine microbial communities from western Arctic Ocean - ArcticOcean_MG_CB11_90 (SPAdes) (version 2) | ecosystem: Environmental > Aquatic > Marine > Oceanic | place: Arctic Ocean... | reverse complement strand
TATAATGTCCAGCTAAAGTAGAATCTCTATATGATCCAATTGAATTAAGTTTTGGATATTTTTTAATTTCAATTCTCCAACCTTGATCTTCTGTTAAATGCCAATGAAATGTATTAAATTTTAGCATAGCTAAAGCATCAATATATTTTTTAATAAAATCCACTGAGTACATATGTCTACTAACATCTAGATGCATTCCTCTGTATTTAAATTTAGGTGAATCTTTAATTACTTGACATGGGATTTTTATTTCATCTAAGCTTGTTTTGTTATTTTCAAATTCAACAGGTAATAGTTGTCTTAGAGTTTGTACAGCGTAAAAAGCTCCTTTATTAGAACTACTGTATATATTAATTTCATCAGATAGTATTTCTATTTTGTAACCTTCATCATTTTCAATGTTGTTTTTTATGAAATTAATTTCATTACCTGAATTAAAGAATTTAAATAGTTTAGTAAATGAATTATTATGATTTTCTCCAATTTGAATAAAATCCTTCAAAAATTCCGCAGATATTTTAAAATCATCCGGGTAATTTATACTTGTATTATTAGATAATATAAAGTCACCGCCTTTTAAAACTTGTGAGTCTGGATTTGGAATTATTTCATTTGAAAATGCAAAAAAATTACATGAATTAATAATTAAAAAAAGACTAAAAACTATTATTCTCTTGTGTGTCATTTTAGTATATTAGATGTTTAAAGATAATAAAAATAGGTTATTCTCCAACCGTAATTTATGAATGTAAAAGAACAAATAAATTCTCTAAGATCTGAATTACATAAACTTAATTATAATTATTACGTTCTTGATGATTCTAGTGTATCGGATTATGATTTTGATTTAAGATTAAAAGAGCTCAAAAAATTAGAAGACTTACATCCTGAGTTCTACGATTCAAATTCTCCAACCGTGAGAGTTGGAGGTGATATCACAAAAAATTTTTCAACAATTGTACATAATTTTCCAATGTATTCTTTAGATAATTCTTATTCAATTGAAGATTTATATGATTGGGAAAAGAGAATAAAAAAAATAATTGAAAATAATATTGAATATACCTGTGAGTTAAAATATGATGGTGCATCTATTAGCCTTTCTTATGTTGATGGTAAATTTGTAAAAGCAATTACAAGAGGAGATGGTATACAAGGCGATGATGTAACTGCGAATATCAAGACAATTCCAACTGTCCCGTTAGTTCTTCAAGGAAATTTTATTAAAAATTTTGATATAAGAGGTGAAATAGTAATGCCTATAGAAGGTTTTAAGAAACTCAATTCTAAAAGATTATCAAACGGCGAAGAGCCATTTAAAAACCCTAGAAATACTGCTTCTGGTAGCTTAAAACTACAAGACAGTAAAGAAGTTTCTAAAAGACCTTTGGAATGTCTCTTATATTCTGTTGTAGAATCTAGTGGTACAATTAAATCTCAATTTGAATCTCTTGAGATTGCTAAAAAATGGGGTTTTAATGTTTCAAATGAAATTAAACTAGCCAAATCAATTGAAGAAGTTTTTGAATTTATTAAATACTGGGAGTTCAATAGAAATAACCTACCATTTGAAATTGATGGAGTTGTAATTAAAGTGAATGATACTAATCAGCAAAATGAATTAGGTTTTACTTCCAAATTTCCAAGATGGGCAATCTCATATAAATTTAAACCTGAGCAATCTTCAACAATACTAAAAAATATTTCTTATCAAGTTGGGAGAACTGGTTCAATAACTCCTGTTGCTAATTTTGAACCAATTGATTTAGCAGGAACAATTGTTAAAAGAGCATCATTACATAATTCGGATTTTATTAATAAAATGGACATTAGAATAAATGACACTGTGTTCGTTGAAAAGGGAGGAGATATTATTCCTAAAATCGTAAAAGTTGATTTATCTAAACGATCAGTTAGTTCAGAAAAAACAATATATATAAATCATTGTCCTGAGTGTAATTCAGAATTAAAAAGAAATGAAGACGAAGCGAATCATTACTGTTTAAATTTCAATTTCTGTCAACCTCAAGTTTCAGGCAGGATACAGCATTTTATTTCTAGAAAAGCAATGGATATAGATGGACTAGGAGCGGAAACTGTCAACTTATTAGTAGAGAATAATTTGATAAAGAATTATTCAGATTTATATAGATTAAAAATTGAAGATGTTATAGGGCTAGAAAGAATGGCTCAGAAAAGTTCTGAAAATCTTATAAGTGGTGTTCTGTTGTCAAAAGAAATTAGTTTTGATCGAGTTTTGTATGGCTTAGGAATTAGACATGTAGGGGTAACAGTTGCAAAAAAATTAGCTTACCATTATAATAATATAGATGCTCTTATGTGTGCGTCTTATGAAGATTTAGAGACTGTAGATGAAATAGGTGGTAAAATTGCAGAAAGTGTTATTAACTTTTTTGCTACTCAAGAAAACATCATGATAATTAATAATCTTAAGTTTTATGGATTAAATTTTCAAATATCCAGTAGTAAAATTATTAAATCCGATAAGCTTTTAGGATCTATGTTTGTTGTTAGTGGAGTTTTTTTACAATTCTCAAGAGATGAATTGAAACTCGAAATTGAAAAAAATGGAGGTAAGGTAAAATCATCAATATCTGCCAAAACAAGCTATGTTGTAGCTGGAGATAATATGGGGCCAAGTAAAAGACTTAAAGCGGAATCTTTAAATGTGCCTATAATTTCTGAAGATGATTTTATTCAGATGATTAATTAAACTTCAATCGAAACCCCATCATACATTTTGTTTTTAAAGGAGTCAAAGTAAAAATCAATTTTGCCTAAAAATAATCCATGGCAGCCTACTTGGTTTACAATTACTTTTTCACCTACAATATTATCAATTACCACTGGTTTATTTAAAAACGTATGTGTATGTCCGCCTATAATAAGATCTATATCCTTAGTTGCCTTAGCTAGACTTGTATCAGATACTTTATTTTGATAATCATCGTATTTATAACCAAGATGAGATAAGCAAATAATTAAATCACATTTTTCTGTTTGTTTTAATGTACTAACAACCCCTTGAGTGATTTCTATAGGGTCCAAATAATTAGTTTCTTTATATAGATTTTTTGTTACCATTCCATCCAGTTCTACTCCTAGTCCGAAAATTCCGATTTTAATTCCGTCCTTGTAAAAAATTTGGTAAGGTTTTACATGGGTATCTAAAACTGTGTTTTTAAAATCATAGTTTGCAGAAACAAAATTAAAATTTGCGTGGGGTAATTGCTTGAAAAGGCCATCAATTCCATTATCAAAATCGTGATTACCTAAAGTTGCTAAATCGTATTTTAACATACTCATTAATTTAAATTCTAACTCCCCACCATAGTAGTTAAAATAAGGGGTGCCTTGAAAAATATCACCGGCATCCAATAATAGAGTGTTTGAGTTTTTTTTTCTGATTTTTTCAATTATGCTAGCTCTTCTGGAAACACCCCCCTTAAATGCAAACTTATCATTGTCTTTGTCAAACGGATCAATATGACTATGAACATCATTTGTATGAAGAATAGTTATTTTTTTTAGGTTATTATTACTGCAGCTATTAGACAATAGAGAGGTAGATGCCAGAGCTGCACTAGAATATAATGTGTTTTTAATAAAGTTTCTTCTTTTCATTATTTAGTTCTAATAAATCTGTTATCAATTTTAGACTTTAAAGTGTCGATTTTAATAAAGTAATCAATTAATATATCTCTTATTTTATAATTTAAAAAAGTGTTTTCTATACTTTTTTCGAAAAAAGTCATTTTGTCTCCTCCATTAATTAAGAAATCACTTGTAGCTACATAATAATACTTGTCAATATCAATTTTATTATTATTAATTTCTGCATTGACTAGTTTATAGTTTTTATCTAATTCAATTTTTAGTCTTGAAATTGGATGAGCTCGTCTAGCGATTGCTAAATAATTTATGAGATCGTATATGTCTTTTCCAGAAAGTTTTGCAACTACTACCTCATTTTCAAAAGGCATTAAATTATAGGCTGTATTCTTGTTTATGTTCCCAGTTGAAATGGCTGACCTTATACCCCCATAGTTAAGTAGTACAAAATCGATATTTTTACTTTTTTTAGATTTAAAAACTGGGTTTGCTAATTTATAAACTGCATCAGCCATCATATTTCCTACTGCAGTGTTTAAATCACCATTTTTTTTATCATAAGTCTTTGGTGAATATGCATAAGTCGTATAAAGATCTTTTTCAATATTTTTTTTATATGGTTTTATGAACTTTAAAAATGTTGAATCTTCACTTACAGTGTTATTTATCTCTATTCGGCTAGCTTGAACTTCATATAATTGAAAATCTCCATTACAACTAAAAGTAGCTAGTAAAATAGAGGATATAAAAAGTTTAATTATTGATTTCATTAGAGTTTTATTGTTTAAATCAAATTCATCTTTATTACATTTGTATAATACTTTTAAATATATGTTTTTTAAATTATTCAAGAAAAAATCAAACGTTAAATATTTAAATAATATTCTAAATAATCGCAAAGCTTCAGTTAACAACAATAAAATTAAATCTGTTGGTGTTATAATAAACTTAGAGGAGTTTAGCGATTATGATTCGTTAAGAAATGTTTTTACTTACCTAGGTGTAAATGAGAACAAAATAAAATTTGTCGCATATGTTACTGAAAAAGATGAAACTCTTACTAGTTGGGATTCTTACTTTACTCCATTAGATTTTGGATGGAATGGAAATATTTCTAATTATGATGTAAATGAGTTCATTGAAACTGAATTTGATGCTCTCATAAGTTATTATAATGAAGACCTTTATGAGTTAAACTTAATAACTGCAAAATCAAAGGCAAATTTTAAAATTGGAGTATCAAGTAAAGACCAAAGACTACATGATTTTATAATTAATATCAAATGCAGTTTTGTTGATATTTTTAAAACAGAAATTGAGAAATACTTAAAAGGTTTACAAAAAATATGAGTATTAAAAAATTTATTGGTACAGGAGTTGCTTTAATTACGCCATTTAATAAGGACTTTTCAATTGATTATGATTCTCTTGAAAAACTAGTTGAATTTAATATTGCTAACGGTATTGATTATTTAGTTATAAATGGAACTACTGGTGAAAGCCCAACTGTTAATGCTTCTGAAAGAGAGAAGATAATTAATACAGTTGTTAGTGTAAATAATAATAGAGTACCATTAGTTTTAGGGATGGGAGGTAATGATACTGTTCGATTAGTCAAAGAAATTAATTCACTAGATCTAACTTCCGTTTCTGCTATTTTATCGGTATCACCTTATTACAATAAGCCAACACAAGAAGGTATTTATCAGCATTACAAATATTTAACTGAAAACATATCGAAACCTATTATAATGTACAATGTTCCTGGAAGAACTTCCAAAAATATTTTACCTAATACTGTTTTAAGACTTGCTAATGAATTTAAGTCAATTATTGGTATTAAAGAAGCTGGTAATGATATTAATCAGTACTTAGAATTGATTAATAATAGGCCAGATAATTTTCTAATTATTTCTGGTGATGATGATCTTGCCCTTTCTTCAGTTGTTGCCGGTGGAGATGGAGTTATCTCTGTAATTGGCCAGGCTTTTCCACAGATGTTTTCTAAAATGATAGATGATGGTTTAAATAATAAAATTTTAAGTGCAGAATCTGCAAACAATGAGTTATGTAATATAATTTCTTTGATTTTTAAGGAAAATAACCCAGCTGGCATAAAGTTTGTACTAAGCAAATTGAATTTGTGTAATGATGTATTAAGACTTCCATTGTTGTCTGCTTCTAAAGAACTAAGAAGTCAAATTAATGATGAACTCAACAAATTAATCTCCAAATAATATTTTAAAGACTATAGATCTATATTTTTTATATACATTAAATTTGTTTATTTTTGCAAATTGATAATAATTATGAAACAAACTCTACTTACATTACTTATATCAATAATATTTATGTCTTGTGGCGAATATCAAAAAGCTATTAATGGCGATGATATCGCTTCCAAGTTTGCCTTAGGAACATCATTATTTGATGATGGAAATTTCTCAAAAGCGAATAGACTTTTTGAACAAATCGTTCCTAAATACAGAGGAAAGCCTCAAGCCCAAAAATTAATGTATATGCACGCTATGTGTTTTTATGAAACAAAAGATTTCTATACTTCAAACTATCGAATGGAGAAATTCGTAAATACTTACCCTAATAGCGAGAAAAATGAAGAGATAGCTTTTCTAGCTGCTAAGAGTTATTATTTTATGTCACCTGTTTTTTCAAAGGATCAAAATAACACTAAAACTGCAATTGATAAATTACAGTTATTTATTAATACTTTCCCAGATTCTGAATATATAGCAGATGCTAACTCACTTATATTTGAACTGGATTATAAACTTGAGTATAAGGTTTACAGTACTGCATTACAATACAACACCCTTAATGATCATGAAGCTGCTATAAAATCATTCAATAACTTTGTGGTTGAATTTCCAGGATCCTCTCTTAGAGAGAAAGTATTGTATTATAAATTTGATTCAGCATATCAGTTAGCTATCAATAGTGTTAATTACAAGATGCAAGACAGAGTAGACGATGCGATTACATATTATAATTCTTTCTTAAAGTATTACAATGAATCTGAGTTTATCGAAGATTTAAAATTAAAATTTGAGGAACTGAATAAATTAAAAACAACTTAGAAATTAAATAAAAATGGATTTAAAGAAAGTAAAGGCACCAGTTAGTACAGAAACATACGATAGGAATATTATAGACAAATCAACTGATAATATCTATGAAGCAATTTCAATTATATCAAAGAGATCTGAACAAATCAATTCTGATATACGTACGGAGTTAATCGATAAATTAGAAGAGTTTGCTACATACAACGATAGTTTAGAAGAGATTTTTGAAAATAAAGAGCAAATTGAAGTTTCTAAATTTTACGAAAAGTTACCTAAGCCACACGCGTTAGCTGTTCAAGAATGGCTTGATGAAAAGATATATCATAGAAATAGCTCTGAAGAATCACTAGAAAAGTAATCTAATGTCAGTTTTAAGCGGAAAAAAAATATTACTAGGTGTAACTGGTGGTATTGCTGCTTATAAAACTGCTAATTTAGTTCGGTTATTAATAAAGTTAGATTGTACTGTTAAAGTAGTTATGACACCCTCTGCTAAAGACTTTGTTACACCATTAACACTATCCACACTTTCAAAGAACCCTGTTTTGTCTACATTTACCACAGACGAGGATGATGAGTTATGGAATAATCACGTTGAACTAGGTTTATGGGCAGACTTATTTCTAATTTGTCCTGCTACGGCCAACACTCTGTCAAAAATGTCCAATGGAAATTGTGACAACCTATTAATAGCTACATATTTATCTGCTAAATGTAAAGTTTATTTTGCTCCAGCAATGGACCTAGATATGTATAAACATGAATCAACTAAATTATCAATTGAAAAACTTATTTCTTATGGCAACATACTAATCCCCCCAGAGTCTGGTGAATTAGCCAGTGGTTTAGTTGGTGAAGGTAGAATGGCAAAGCCTGAGAATATTGTTGCTTTTATTGAAAAAGATTTATCTATTAATTTGCCTTTAAGCGGAAAGACTTTTTTAATTACTGCTGGTCCAACATTTGAGCCAATAGACCCTGTTAGGTTTATAGGAAATCACTCCTCTGGAAAAATGGGTTTTGAGTTAGCAGAGACAGCTTCTAATTTAGGAGCTAATGTTATCTTAATTAGTGGTCCAACTAACGAAAAGTTGAAATCTAAGTCTATTCAGCTAAAACTAATAACTTCATCCGATCAAATGTTTGAAGAGGTTGTAAATAAATATAGTATAGCAGATGTGGTTATAATGTCAGCTGCAGTAGCAGATTTTAAACCTAAATCTATTTCAAATAGAAAATTAAAAAAATCTAATCAGAACTTATCTATTGAAGTTGAGAAAACTAAAGATATTTTATATCACCTTGGTAAGACAAAAACCAATCAACTATTAATAGGCTTTTCTCTAGAAACAGACAATGAAATTGAGAATGCTAAAAGTAAATTAATTAATAAAAATTTAGATTTAATAATTTTAAATTCTCTAAATGACAAAGGAGCAGGTTTTGGTTTTGATACTAATAAAGTTTCTATTATATCAAAAGAAAATAAAATTATTAATTTTCCGTTAAAACATAAGAAAGCTGTCTCTTTAGATATTATTAATAATATAATTGAATTAATAAATGAATAAAATATTTATATATTTTTTTTTAATTTCTTTTACACAAATATTTTCACAAGAACTAAATTGTAGTGTTATTGTTAATGCCACTCAGACAGGTAATGAGAATTTGCAAATTTTTAAAACTTTAGAAAATCAAATCTCAGAATTTATAAATAATTCCAATTGGACTAATATTTCTTTTTCAAATAAGGAAAAAATAAATTGTTCAATGATTGTTAATATTAGTTCATATGATAATGATGTTTTTAGTGGGACTCTACAAGTACAGTCATCTAGACCTATCTTTAATTCTTCTTATGAATCACCAATCTATAATTATATAGATAAAGATTTTTCATTCAGATATCAAGAATTCCAAAATTTTGTTTTTAATCCTAATCAGTTTGAATCAAACTTAATTTCCGTTTTGTCATATCACGTCTACATTATTTTAGGTATGGATTCTGATTCCTTTAAATTAAACTCTGGCAAAAAATATTACCAACAAGCTAGAAATATTTTAGATTATTCTAATGGAACTAATTACCTTGGCTGGAATGCTAAAGATGGTCGTCAGACTCGCTATTATTTAATTGATAATATACTATCTCCTACATATAAAGAGTTTAGTTTTGCATTGTATGACTATCATCTTAACGGTTTAGATAATATGTTTGAAGATGTTAAAAAATCAAAAATAAATATTAGTAAATCTATCATATCTTTTGAAAGAATGAATAGTCGTAGACCAAATTCATATATCCTGAAAGTGTTCTTTGACGCGAAGTCTGATGAAATTCAAGATATTTTTAGTGCTGGGCCTAGTGTAGAAATAACTAATTTAATTTCAATGCTGTCAAAAGTAGCTCCTATGCATTCAAGCAAATGGAGAAAAATAAAATTTTAAATTATAATCTTTAAAACAAAGTGTTAAAAAACCTATCCATAAAAAACTATGCACTTATCGATGATTTGAATGTAGATTTCAATAATGGATTAACTATAATTACAGGTGAAACTGGGGCTGGAAAATCAATTTTAATAAATGCATTATCCCTTCTTTTAGGAAAAAGATCAGATAGCTCATCAATAAATAACTTGAATAAAAAGTGTATTGTTGAGGCAACTTTTGATCTTTCTAATTATAATTTGAAGAATGTTTTTGCAGATAATAATCTTGATTATGACACGGATACTATAATTAGAAGAGAAATATTACCTTCAGGAAAATCCCGCGCTTTTGTTAATGACTCTCCAGTAATATTAAACCAACTATCATCTATTAGCCAATATATTATAGATATTCACTCTCAGCACCAAAATTTAGATTTAGTAAATATTGATTTTCAATTTGATGTAATTGACTCTGTTTCTAATAATAATAAATTGTTAAAAGAATATAAAGTTAAGTTCTTAAAATATAAAAATTATAAATCCGAATTAAAACTAATTAAAGACTCTAAACTAGAGCTCTCAAAAGCTTTTGATTATAATAACCATCTTTTAGAGGAAATTAACAATTTAAACATTTCTGATATTAATCTAGATGAACTAGAAAACTCTTATAAAGAGTTGTCTAATTTCGAAGATATTAAGAGTGATTTAAATCTAAGCAGCTCTATTTTGAATGATAACGAGCATGGTATAATTTCATTAATGAGTAAGTTGAATTCAAACCTTAAAGACTTGTCTTTCAAGTCCAATTCTTTTTTAAGTCTGTATAATAGATTAAATTCAATCTATATTGATTTAGATGATATCTCTAAAGATATCCAAGCTTCAAATGATAGGTTAACTAACAGCCCTGTAGAATTATCCGAAATAGGTGATTTGTTATCAAAAATAAACAATGTCTTAAGAAAACACTCTGTTGATAATTTGAATGATCTAATTATTATCCAATCTGATTTAACTACCAAGGTTTCTAAGTCAAATAATATTGATGATGAAATTCACACACTTAATTCTTTAATTAAGGCCATGGAGAGTGAATTGTTAGTTTTATCTAAACAGTTAAATAGTAATAGGGTTAATGTAATTCCTAATTTAGTTAAAAACCTCAAGGAAATATTAGGTGATTTAGGCATGAAGAGTGCTCAGTTTTTAATTGAAATTAGTCCAGTTGAGGATTTTCTTTTTAATGGAATGGATAAGTTAGAATTTAAGTTTAGTGCTAATAAAGGATCAGACTTTAAATTATTGAAATATTCTGCTTCGGGAGGTGAGATTTCTAGGATTATGCTAGCTATCAAATCTATTATTGCCAACTATAAAAAGTTACCGACATTAATGTTTGATGAGATTGATACTGGAGTTTCTGGAGAAGTGTCTAATAAAATTGGAGATATTATGCAAGAAATGAGTTCTAGGATGCAAATATTCACAATTACACATCTGCCTCAAATTGCAGCGAAAGGGGAGTCTCACTTTAAAGTATATAAAACAGAAATGGATAACTCAACTACTACTAACTTAATAAAATTGAATAATCAAGATAGAATTGTAGAAATTGCAAAAATGCTTGAAGGAGATAACATTTCTAACTCTGCTGTTGCTCATGCTAAGCAATTACTCAATTAGTCTTATATTTGTGAAAAATCTTATAATATGTCATATAATCTTTTAAAAGGAAAAAGAGGTATAATATTTGGAGCTTTAGATCATAATTCTATTGCTTGGAAAACTGCTGAAAGAGTTCATGAAGAAGGAGGAACCTTTGTTTTATCTAATGCGCCAGTCGCTATGAGAATGGGCGAAATTGATAAGTTAGCAGAGAAAACCGGTTCTAAAGTTATAGGAGCTGACGCAACTTCTATTGAAGATTTAGAGCATTTGATTTCTGAATCAATGAAAATATTAGGTGGTAAATTAGATTTTGTTTTACACTCAATAGGAATGTCTATTAATGTAAGAAAGGGTAGACATTACACAGATCAAAAATACGATTGGACTCAAAAAGGTACAGATGTATCTGCAATGTCATTTCATAAGGTTATGCAAACACTATATAAAGCAGATGCTATGAACGAATGGGGTAGTATTGTAGCTTTAACTTACATGGCTGCTCAAAGAGTATTCCCTGATTATAATGACATGGCAGATAATAAAGCATTTTTGGAAAGTATAGCTCGTAGTTTTGGATATTTCTTTGGTAAAGACAAAAAAGTAAGGGTTAACACTATTTCTCAATCTCCAACTCCTACTACAGCTGGAAGTGGAGTCAAAGGTTTTGATGGTTTTATTAATTATGCTGAAAAAATGTCTCCATTAGGAAATGCTACTGCTTTAGATTGTGCTAATTACACTGTTACATTATTTAGCGATCTAACAAAGAGAGTTACACTTCAAAACTTATATAATGATGGAGGTTTTAGTAATATGGGTGTTAGTGATTCTGTAATGGATTCTATCACAAAATAATATACTTAATTACTGCTTTGTTTAACTACATTTGTTAAATGGTATCTATTAATATTTCATTTATAATCCCTGTTTACAATAGGCCTGAAGAAATTGATGAGCTTCTAAATAGTTTTGTGAATTTAGAAGGTTTTTTTGATTTTGAAATTGTTATTATTGAAGATGGTTCCAACAATTGTTCAGACAAAATTATATCAAAATTTTCAGAAAAATTAAATATATCTTATTATAAAAAAAACAATACTGGTCCTGGTGACTCTAGGAACTATGGTATGAAAAACGCACAAGGTAATTACTTTATAATATTAGATTCAGATTGTATATTACCTAGCAATTACTTGATTAATTTCTTCCAAAATATAAATGACGAGTATGTTGATTGTTTTGGAGGAGTAGATGACTCGCATTTTTCTTTCACAAATTTTCAAAAAGCTGTGAATTTTACAATGACATCTTTTTTAACCACTGGAGGTGTAAGAGGGGGTAATATAAATTCTAAGAACTTTCAAGCTAGAAGTTTTAATATGGGAATTTCACAAAAAGCGTTTGAATTAACTGGCGGTTTTGGAAATATTCACCCTGGCGAAGATCCGGATTTATCTCTAAGAATATCAGATCTTAAATTAAGGTCTAGTTTATATAAGAACGTGAAAGTATTTCATAAAAGAAGAGTTAATATTCATGCTTTTTTCACCCAAGTTTATAAGTTTGGAATGGTTAGGCCAATTATAAATACCTGGCATCCATCTTCTAATAAGATTATTTTTTGGTTGCCTACTTTTGCACTTTTTTATTTAATTTTAAGTTTTGCCTTAATTCCATTTAATTTTTTTATTCCCCTATTGACATTGATTCTTTATGGAGCTTTAATATTTATTAACTCATTAATTACAAATAGGAGCGTAGTAGTAGCTTTTTATTCAGTATTTACTACCTTAATTCAATTTGTTGGTTATGGATTTGGTTTTCTAAAATCAAATTTTATTTTATTATATTCAAACAGAAATATCAAAGATAAATTTCCTGATTATTTTTATAAAAACAATAATTAATGACAATTAAAAATTCATATAAAATTAATTATAAAACATTAAACAATTTTATTATTTTTTTAGTGATATCTTTTCTCTTTTCCGCTATAGTTAAATTGACTAAGGTTTATACAAAAACCGTTACTTATAAAATTAACTTAACTGAAATTGCAGATGATAAAATAGTTACTAAACAATCTGCTGATAGTATTAGTTTAACTGTTTCATCATTTGGTTTTGATTTCATTAAGCATTATTTATCGAATCAATCAATTAATATACCCTCAGGAAATAGTATTGATAATTCAAAATCTTTTATACTAACCAACTCTAATACGTATACTAATATTGTTGATTTTATAAAACCTGAATTCAATTTAATCTCAATTAATTTTGATAGTCTTTTTTTTTACTATGATAGGTTGAAATCAAAAAAAATACCTATAGTTTTAAATTCAAATATAAGTTTTTCACAAGGTTATGATTTTTTTAAAAGTTATAAATTATCGAAGGATTCGGTTATTGTTGTTGGTCCAGAATTAATTTTAAATTCAATTAATTCTATTAACACCTATGATTTAGAACTCACAGATTTAAAATTAAGTTTAACTCAGTCTGTTAAGCTTAATTTATTAGAAGTCAATAATTTAAAGTACTCTGACAAAACTGTTGACGTTTTCATCGATGTTGAAAAGTCTACAGAAGCTATTTTCAATATTCCTGTTTCAATTGTCAATATCCCAAAAGATACTAAGATTAATTATTACCCAAAAAATATAAAAGTATCTTTTAATGTTAGTTTAGAGAATTATCAAATTTACAGTTCTAAAGATTTTGAAATTATTTGCGATTTTAATCAATTTCATGAAAATGGAAAATTAACTCCCACAATAATAAAAAAACCTAATTATATAAAAAATTTAAGATTGATGAATGAGAATGTACAATATGTCATTTTAAAATGAAAAAAATTGCAATAACAGGTGGGGTTGGAAGTGGAAAAACACATATTTCAAATATGTTTTTCAAACTAGGTATACCTATTTTCACATCAGATGATCGTGCAAAAAAAATTATTAATTCAAATATTCACGTAAAAAATAAATTGATTAATCATCTTGGTAAAGACTGTTATAGATCTAATAAACTTAATAAGGAATATGTTTCTGATTTAATATTTAATGATAAGTCTAAACTCCAATTAATAAACTCTATTGTACATCCTTTTGTTAAGATGGACTACGAAAATTGGTTACATAATCAAGTAGCTCCTTATTCTGTATATGAATCTGCAATTATTTTTGAAAACAACTCTGAAAATAATTTTGATAAAGTTATTGGAATTGTTTCTGATGTAAAGTTAAGACACTCTAGACTCTTATCAAGAGGCATGAGCAGTTCATCAATTAAAAACATAATCAATAATCAAGTTACAGATGCTTTGATTGTGAAATTATCCGATTTTATAATTTATAATAATGTAAATGCAGATTTGATTAATGATGTTAATAAGATTCATTTGGAAATTCTAAATCATTAATTTTTGTTAACTTATGGTTAAATCTATGTCTCACTGTATTATTAATATTAATTTAGTAGTATGAATAAAAAGTTCTTTATACTGATATTAATCTTGATGAGTTTATCTCTTTTGGGAATAATTTCTGTACAGAGTTATTTTATTAAGAGTAATATTGATAAAAGCATGGAACAATTTGCTTTAAATATCAATAACATTTTACTTGAAGTTTCCAAGGACATACAAAAAAGAGAATATTCTGAGTATGTGTACAAGTTTAATGAGCTTATAAATAGTGGAGTTAATATCGATACTACCGCAATAAATAATTTATACTTTATAAGTGAAAATAATGGCTCAAATGAAACTATCATTTATCGAAATGGTATTATTGAAGAAAGTTTAAAATTACCTTCTTTTTTAGATATTAATATTGATAGTATTAACATTACAAGAATTTCAAATGAAAGAGAACAAAAAATATTTAGCCTTAGCTCTAATAATACAGATACTAGACAATTTACACCTGAGCAATTATTATTAAGAATAGGAGAAATTTCTAGGAGCAAAGAGATTTTATTTGAGACTGCATATAAAGATCTGGCTAAAAGAAATCCAATACATAGAAGAATCTCAGAAGATGAGATTAATAATCTTATCACTAATGCTTTATCAGAATATAATTTAAACTTGAATTTTGAATTTGGAATTTTTGATAAAGATCTACTAACTAGAGTTCAGTCAGGTAATTTTGATTTCAGCAGTTGGGATAGAAATCGCAGTTTCAGTACATCTATATTTACGGATAACAATAATTTGAGTGATTTTAGTCTAAACTTGTATTTCCCAAACCTTAAAAATCAATTTTCAGCTTCTGAATATTCCTATTTTGAAGGTATTATTTTATCTATAGTATTTACTATAATTATTGTTATAGTCTACATAAGTACAATTTATCAACTATTAAAACAGAAAAAAATAGCACAAATTAAATCAGATTTTATAAATAATATGACTCATGAGTTTAAGACTCCAATTGCAACTATTAACCTAGTACTAGATTCTATTAAAAACCCAAAAATTATAGATAATAAAGAACTAGTCATCAACTACCTGAATATGATCAAAGTTGAAAATAACAGACTCAATGAACAGGTAGAGAATGTATTAAGAATTTCTAAATTAGATAAAAATGAATTAAATATTAAGAGAATTGATCATGATTTACATGAGTTAGTTCATAGTGCCGTTAGCCATTTAGATTTAATAATGAAAAGCAAAAATGGGAAAATAGAACTAGAATTAAATTCAAAGTTTACAAATATAAAGGCTAATCAGACTCATTTTACTAATGCTATAATTAATATTATTGACAATGCTATTAAGTATTCTGAAAACAATCCGGTAATTAAAATATCCACTAGAAATATAAAAAAGATATTAAATGAGAAAGATGTCATATTAACTATTTCGGATAATGGTATTGGGATGTCAAAAGATGTTCAGAGCAAAATTTTTGATAAATTTTATCGTGAACAGTCAGGTAATTTGCATAATGTCAAAGGCCATGGACTGGGGTTGTCTTATGTAAAAAAAATAATTAAATACCATAAAGGAGATATTTCCGTTAGTAGTTCACTAGGTAAAGGAACTTCCTTTGAAATAAAATTACCAGTTTATAACAAAAAATAATATAATATGAGTGATGTAAATAACAGAATTTTATTAGTTGAAGATGATCAGAATTTTGGAATCATCTTAAGAGATTACCTCATAATTAATAATTACGAGGTAATACATGCTAAAAATGGTATGGAGGGTTTTGAGAAGTTCAAAAAGAATGATTTTGATTTATGTATTCTTGATGTTATGATGCCTTATAAAGATGGATTTACTCTAGCGAAAGAAATTAAAGAAAAAAACCCTGACATCCCAATTATTTTTTTAACTGCTAAATCTCTGAAAGAAGATGTGTTAAAGGGATACAAGGTAGGTGCAGATGATTATTTAAAGAAACCTTTTGATAGTGAAGTTCTGCTAATGAAAATTAATGCCATTATAAATAGAAATATAAGAACCTCAGTCGCTGAATCATCTGAATTTGAATTTGAATTCGGGGATTTTCATTTAAACTCTAAGTTAAGACATCTTTCTTATTTAGATAATTTACCAGTTAAGTTATCCCCAAAAGAAAATCTTCTTTTAAAGATGTTGATTTTATATAAGAATGATTTAATGCCTAGAGAGTTGGCTTTAACAAAAATTTGGAGAGATGATAATTACTTCACGTCAAGAAGTATGGACGTTTATATTGCTAAACTCAGAAAGTATTTAAAAAATGATGAATCAGTTGAAATTATAAATATTCATGGGGAAGGTTTTAGGCTAGTTGTTAATTAGTTCCTCTATAGTTTTTATTATATTTTTTAATTTGTAATTATGACTAAACCAAATTATATTTTCCTTTGACTTAAACCAAGTCACTTGTCTTTTAGAAAATCTTCTTGTATTTTTTTTAATTTCTTCAATAGCGAAGTCTAAACTGATCCCACCACTTAAGTAATTAAATATTTCTTTGTAGCCTATAGTATTCAAACTATTTAATTTTTTATACTCTAGCAGTTGTTCAACTTCATTAATTAGACCATCTTTAATCATTTTATCAACTCTATTATTTATCCTCTCATATACTATTTCTCTGTCTGCATTAATCCCTATTTCAATTACTTTAAAGCTGCGATTAATCTTTGTTTTTTTTAAATAGGAAGAATAGGGTTTTCCACATGAGATTGTAACTTCTAATGCTCTAATTATTCTTCTGTGATTTTTTAAATCAATACTATTGTATGTAGTTAGATCTAATTTCTTTAATTTATTCTGCAGGTAATTTATTCCTTTAGTTTCAAATTCATCATTTAACAATTCTCTTATGCTATTTTTAATTTTAGGTATTTCATCAAGTCCGTAGATTATAGCATCAACATATAGTCCTGACCCACCAACTAATATTGCAAGATTTGATTTTTCATGAATATTATTTATGATTTCGATAGTGTCTTTTTCAAATTCTCCTAAGTTGTATATTTCGGAGACACTTTTATTATTAATTAAATGATGTTTAACACAGTTTAATTCCTTATTTGATGGTTTAGCCGTACCTATACTCATTTCTTTATAAAACTGCCTAGAATCAGCTGAAATGATCTCTGTATTGTAATAATTGGCTAACTCTAAGGATAGGTTAGTTTTACCAATTGCAGTTGGTCCAACGATTGTAATTAAGTATTTATCCATCGGTAAGTGGCTCACCACATTTTGAGCAAAATATTGCATCATCAGAATGTTTGTTCTTTAAACAATTTGAGCATGATTGTGTATTTAATTGTATTTCTTTTCTTTCTGTTAGTGTCATATTTGAAGTGACTATACCTGTTGGAATTGCAATAATACCATAACCTAATATCATTATTATTGACGATATAAATTTTCCTAAAGCTGTAAAAGGTACAATATCACCATAACCTACGGTCGTTAGTGTAACAATAGCCCAATAAATACTTTTAGGAATATTTTCAAATCCACTATTAATATTGCCCTCTATCAAATACATGATAGCTCCTAAAATCACACAAAGAATAATAACAAATAATAAAAAAACTATAATTTTTGCCCTACTCGCTAATAATGATCTTCTTAAGTTGGTTGAAGCCCCTATAAACCTGTTCATTTTTAAAATTTTAAAAATTCTCATTAGTCTCAAAGCTCTAAGTGCTGCTATAGATTGCGCACCAAATACAAATAATGAAATATATTTAGGAATTATTGATAGTAAGTCTATTACCCCATAAAAACTAAATATGTACCTGAAAGGTTTTTTTACAGAAACTATTCTTAAGATATATTCTATAGTGAATAAAACTGTAATTATCCACTCACTATAATTTAGGAAATTAATATATCTTGAGCTTACACCATCCAAACTTTCTATAATTACAAGAAAAACACTTAGTATTATAAAAAACAGTAGAATTATATCAAATACTTTACCTGATTTAGTATCAGCTTCATAAATTACTTCATGAATCTTTCTCCTCAAAGAACCTACAGGTTTACTATTCATTTTTTTAGTATTGTAAAAGTTTTACTTTTTTTGATTTCTTTAAAAAACTTTGTATTATTAGTTGGTTGTCTTTGTTTTGATCCATTTTTATCAAAATTGTTTTTAAAACATCAATATTGTTAATTTGAAAATTTAAGTTAAAATATCCTAAACCAATAAACAAACCATCTTCTACTAAAATAAAACTATTTTCATCTATATTTCTTCCCTTATCAATAATAGCAAAATTTTGCTTGTCAAAATTTAGGTACTTAATAGCTTTTAAGATTCTTAGATTATAATCTTTATATTTCTCCAAATTAATACAGGCCCCGGAGCATTCTTTAATTGAGTACTTAAAACAACTGTTTTTAGATTTATAAATTCCACAAAGTTTTTGACACAAATTGTATTCATTGATAAGCTTATTTAAAAATTCTATACCTGCATTAATATTTTTAAACGTAGTTATTGGTTTTGAAGAAGTATTTATTTTAGAAATCTTTAAATTTATATAGTTATTTTCATCATTATAGCTGTAAAGTCCATATGGATAAACACTTTTTCTTAGCTTTCTATTGTAGATAGGTTTATGTAATTTGATTTGATTACTCTCCTTTAGTAAAGCAATTAATTCACTCCCTGTTTCATCATAACTAACGGTTTCTGTATGAAGTTGTAACTTCTTAGACTTATTGTCTTTGCCTGCAAAATGCTGGTTAATTCTTTTTTTTATGTTTTTACTCTTACCGATATAAATTATCTTAGAATTTTCATCATGCATATAATATATGCCAACACTGTTAGGCAAGTTATCTAAAATTTGATTCAATTTTTTAGGCAAACTATTTTTATTACTATTTTTTATATTTTCAATAATAATTTTTTTCTCTAAATCTTTATCTAATAATAATTTAAATAACTTAACTGTAGCTAAAGCATCTCCACTAGCTCTATGGCGTTGAGTAAGAGGTATTCCTAGTTGTTTGGTTAGTTTACCTAGACTATAAGAATTCATATCTGGAATTAACTTTTTTGATAATTCTAAAGTACATAATGTATTTCTTTTAAAATTATAGCCAAGTCTACTGTATTCAGTTTTTAATATCCTAAAATCAAAGGAGGTGTTATGTGCAACAAAAATTGTGTCTTCAGTTATTTCTAAGATTCTTTTAGCAACTTCGTGAAATTTAGGTGCATTGCGAAGCATTTTATTATTAATACCTGTAAGATTAACTACAAAAGGCTGAATGCTTTTTTCTGGGTTAATTAAAGATATAAACTTATCGACCACTTCATTACCGTCAAATTTATAGATAGCAATTTCTGTAATTCCTTCCTCATTGAATTTCCCTCCAGTAGTCTCTATATCAACAATGCTATATATGATAATCTTTTAATTTCTAGATCCAAAAATATTACTACCAACTCTAATCATGTTACTTCCGCAGTCTACAGCAAGTATATAATCATTACTCATACCCATAGACAATGTTTTTATATTTTTATCATTTTTTTTGAATTCGTTAAAAAAATCATTCAATAAATTAAACTCCTTTTTTAGTATAGATTGCTCACTTGTATTGCTCGCCATACCCATAAATCCAGCTATATTAATGTTTTCTAGTTCCGAAATAAATTCTGATTTTAGTAAGCTTGAAGCATCATTATATGTAAGACCAAATTTACTTTCTTCTGAAGATATTTTTATTTGAATTAAACAATCTATTTTTCTATTATTTTTTTTTGCTTGTTTATTTATTTCTTTCAAAAGTTTTAAATTGTCAACTCCGTGAATTAGTTTTATAAATGGAGCAATGTACTTTACTTTATTTCTTTGAAGATGCCCTATCATATGCCAGTTGATATCCTTTGGTAAGTTGTTTTGTTTTGAAACAAGCTCTTGTACTTTATTTTCACCAAAAATTCGTTGTCCAAATTTATAGGCTCTCGTAATTTCAATTTCACTTTTTGTTTTAGAAACCGCTACTAGACTGACTTTACTACCAACCTGTGATTGAATTTGACTTATTTTTTTCTCTATACTCATAACAATTATTGAAATTGTTTAGAAACAACTTCGGCTTTTTTAGAATTAGAATAATCATAAAACCCTTCTTTAGACTTAATCCCTAGCTTTCCTGCTAATACCATGTTTTTAAGTAGAGGAGAAGCAATATATTTCGGACTTTTAAATCCGTCATACATTACATTTAATATCGATAAGCACACGTCTAGCCCTATAAAATCAGCCAATTGAAGCGGCCCCATAGGGTGTCCCATTCCTAATTTCATAATAGTATCAATACTTTTCACAGAGCTAACTCCATGGTGAAGAGATTCGATTGCTTCATTTATCATAGGTAGTAAAATTCTATTAGCAATAAACCCAGGGTAGTCATTAACTTCTACAGGAATTTTTTTTACTTCTTTTGTGATATTATTAATAAACTTTAAAGTTTCTAAATCAGTTTCATAGCCTTTAATAACTTCAACTAATTTCATAATTGGAACTGGGTTCATAAAATGCATGCCTATAACTTTATTAGGCCTATTTGTAGATGAACCAATTTGAGTAATAGAAATTGAGGAAGTATTTGAAGCTAAAATTGTATTACTTGAGTAGTAGTCATCTAGTTCTTTAAATATTTTCATCTTTAAATCTAAGTTTTCTGTAGCAGCTTCAATTACTAAATCAACATCGCTAGCGGTACTATTAATATTAGTATTAGTTGTAATATTATTTAGTGTGTTTTTTTTCTCCACTATTGAAATCTTTTCTTTTGTAACCATTCTATCTAGATTATTAGATATAGTTTTTAACGCCACGTCTAATGAACTTTGGTTTATATCAATAAGAGTAACTTTAAAGTTATTTTGAGCAAATGTATGAGCAATACCATTACCCATTGTTCCAGCTCCAATAATTACAATATTTCTTTTCATTTTATTACATTAAGTTACAGTACAAATGTAATATTTTTATATCCATAATAAAGCTAGAATTTTAATGTAAATATATTTACTTTTATAATCTTGAAAGATACATTTAAACATAAAGGTTTAAGGAACAAGTTAGCTCTTGAAGTGAAGCGTAAAGGAGTTTTAGACTTTAAGGTTTTAAAGGCTATTGAGTCTATTCCTAGACACTTATTTATGGATTCAAGTTTTATAGATCATGCTTACCAAGATAAAGCTTTCCCTATTGGAGCTGGACAAACAATTTCTCAACCCTACACTGTAGCTTTTCAATCAGAATTACTAAAAGTTAATAAAGGAGATAAAATACTAGAAATAGGTACTGGTAGTGGCTATCAAACAGCTGTATTATGTGAGCTTGGAGCTATTGTTTACTCAGTAGAGAGACAAAAAGAGTTATTTAAAAAAACATCTTTGTTTTTACCAAAAATAGGTTGTTATCCTAAAAAATTAATATTTGGTGATGGTTATCAGGGCTATGAAAATGAAGCACCTTATGATTCTATTATTGTCACTGCTGGTGCTCCATATATCCCAAAAATGTTACTATCTCAGCTTAAAATAAATGGAAAATTAGTTATACCATTAGGAGTTGATACTCAAACAATGACAATGATTATTAAAATTTCTGAAAAAAAATATAAAAAAGTTGAATTTGGAGATTTTCAGTTTGTTCCCCTTTTAAAAGAGAAAAATTAACTTTTGTTTTCCTTCTTAACACGGTCTAAGTTTCTTTTATTATCACGATCGATCATCGTCTGCCTTTTGTCATAAAGTTTTTTTCCTTTTGCAAGTGCTATCTCTAGCTTAGCAATTCCTTTTTCATTGGTATATAATTTTAGAGGAATTATAGTCAGACCAGTGTTTTTTACACTTTTATTTAACTTTTGAAGTTCTTTTTTATTTAGCAGTAATTTTCTCGTTGATTTAGGGAAATGGTTAAAATTTGTAGAAAAAGTGTATGTTTCAATATTCATATTAACTACAAATAGCTCGATTGATTCATTAAATTCACAGAAGCTTTCGGTAATAGATGCTTTACCAAGTCGTATAGATTTAATTTCTGTTCCAGATAATACTATGCCAGCGTTATACTTATCAAGAATTTCATATTCAAACCTTGCTTTTTTATTTGTAATAGTTATTTTCCCTTTCATTTTAATAAAACTAGTTATTGTTAATTAGTTTTTAATAACTAAGATACCAAATATATGTTTTTTGCATTATTAAACCTGCCATTTGTTTATTTTTGAACTATAAATATTAATAAATTACTACATGTCAAAAGATCAAATAATCTTTGATTTAATCAAAGAAGAAAAAATTAGGCAAATTGAAGGGATTGAATTAATTGCTTCTGAAAATTTCACAAGTGATAATGTGATGAAAGCTACTGGTTCTGTACTAACAAATAAATATGCCGAAGGTTACCCTGGCAAGAGGTACTACGGTGGTTGTGAGGTAGTGGATAAAATTGAAACATTAGCTATAGAAAGGGCGAAAAAACTTTTTGGTGCTTGTTGGGCTAACGTACAACCTCACTCTGGAAGTCAGGCAAATTCTGCTGTTTTTTTTGCTTGTTTAAATGTTGGAGATAAAATCTTAGGATTTGATCTGTCACATGGTGGACATTTAACGCATGGTTCCTCCGTTAATTTTTCTGGACAATTATATGATCCTGTTTTTTACGGAGTAGAAAAAGATACTGGAATCTTAAATTACGATAAAATACAAGAAATTGCTACTAGAGAGAAACCTAAAATGATAATAGCTGGTGCTTCAGCGTATTCGAGGGATATTGATTATGAGAGGTTTAGAGAGATTGCAGATAGTGTAAATGCTTTATTATTAGGAGATATTTCTCATCCCTCCGGTTTGATAGCCAAAGGAGTTTTGAATGACCCTGTTCCTTTTTGTCACATAGTAACTACTACAACTCATAAGACATTAAGAGGTCCAAGAGGTGGTTTAATATTGATGGGTGAAGATTTTGAAAATCCTTTTGGAATTAAATTTAAAAGTGGGAAGTTGAAAAAAATGTCTTCATTGCTTGATTTAGCTATTTTCCCAGGCAATCAAGGTGGTCCACTTGAACATGTTATTGCGGCTAAAGCAATAGCTTTTGAGGAGGCTTTACAAGATGATTTTATGTATTATATTTTAAATGTTAAAAAAAATGCCCAGGTAATGGCGAATGAATTCATAAAAAAAGGCTACAATATTATTTCTAATGGAACAGATAATCATATGATGTTAATAGATCTTAGAAATAAAGGTATTGATGGAAAGTCTGCAGAATATGCTCTTGGTGTCGCTGATATTACAGTAAACAAAAATATGGTACCTTTTGATGATAAATCCCCATTTGTTACTTCTGGTATAAGAGTAGGTACTGCTGCTGTTACAACTAGAGGTTTAGATACTGATGATATGGCTAAAATTGTAAACTTTATTGATGAGGCTATAATGAATCATGATAATGAAGATAAGCTTAAGGAAATTGGTTCGAATGTCAATTCAATGATGAGTAAATTTCCGCTTTTTTCAATTTAAACTAATCATTAATTATAATATGTTGATATGCACCCAAATCAGGTGCATTAACTCTGCTAATGTTCAGCAAATCTAATGGGAATTCTATAGACAGTTGTTGGTCTCCAAGATTAATTAGTTCAGACTCCTGAAGAATAAATAATTCATTGTTATAAGGGTTTTTAAAATCAGGATCTAAATTTAAATATAAACTTTGATATTTATCAGTATTTGTAAAATCAAAATTATTTTCGTTTGAAAAACTATCATTAATATCGTTGAATTTAATCATACAATTTTTAAACATAAAATTTAAATTTGAGTCATCGTATTGTTCTACTAAAAACTCAATATTTTCATTTCCGCTTATAATGCTGTTACTTATATTAAAATTTAAGTTTGTGTTATTTATTATTTCTCCTTCATTATCAATCAAATAGTTATTAATTAATAAGCTAGGGAATTGCCTAAAACTACTATTCCAATAATTAGTTATAGTGCAATGGGTTAAATTATAATCTCCACCATAAGTAGCAGCGAATGATGATTGCCCACTTCTGTTAATGATTAAATTACTTGCGTCTATAGATGATGACTTTGCTAAAACCCCAAAATTACTAGAATTATAAATTTTAGAATTAGTAATAACTAATTGGTTGCTAGAATTCAAAATATCTTCAGCATAGATTCCTATTGTCGAATTTTTTATTGTCGAGTAATTTACAATATTGTTAACACTCCCTTTAAATAGCCAAATAGTACCCCATTGTCCTGGGGTATTTTCAAAACTAGTTTCTAATCTATCTCCTTCAAAAACAACTTCATTCTCTAGGGTTTCTTGATTTTCACTAAATTCACCATTTACATGAATTGAGGCGCCACTAGTCACTATTAGTCCTGAGTTAGCATGAAAATGAATTCTTGCTCCTTTGTCTATGGTAAGAGTGCTATTTTCTGGTACAGCTGCATACCCATATATGACATAGGGTTTTTCATTTGTAAAATTCAATTCGTTTTCTAATAAAAACCGTCCTTGTAAATTAGTTTCTTCTAAGTTACCATCATTATCTGTGTCAAAACTCAATGTTTCAGTAATACTTTCACCAGTGTTTTCATCAATGTATTTATGTGGGTAGATAAATACCGCATCTTTTACTAATGTAATTAACTCTACTTTTTGAGAATTAAAACCAGTCTCAAAATTGATTTGATCATTGTACAAAAATTGATTAGACTCATTTGTTAAATTTGTAATATCTATTGTGGTCTCTATAAAAATAAACAAACTGTCTTTTGCTAATAATTCAACATTTTCAAAGTATTTCCCAGAATTACTTTGACCTCCATACATACCATCCACATTTAATCTGTAATAGGAATCCTCACCGTTTTCAAGGCTTATACTAGGGATTAAAATGTTGTTGTTTGAGTTGTTATATATTTTTAAATTGTAAGTACTAGAACCAATATTAGTAAAGACAGTATCTAAGTAGACTGAATCTTTTGAGAAGCTTAGTTGTGTTTCAGTAATATTAAAATTAAAATCTTCTCTACATGAGCTCCAAAAGATGATAATAATAATATTTAATACTAATGAAAATAACTTTCTCATAATCAGATTCTTATTTTTTTATTATCTCAATTTCAAATATCTTATCCCACATTTTTCCTGTAACAAATAATGTTTGACTCTCTTTGTTGAATGCTATACCATTTAAAACATCTAAATTATTATGATTTGTAACTCTTTGTTTTAGCCCAGAAAGATCAATTACACCTTCAACTGCACCATTAGTCGGATCAATAATTGCTACTCCGTTTTTTAAGTATCTATTTGCGTATATTTTACCATTTACCCACTCTAACTCATTTAGACCATTAACCTTGCCTTTATTAGTATAAACTTCAAAATTATCAATTTCTTTATATGTGTTTGGGTCTAGTATCCAAATTTTTTCAGTGCCATCACTTTTGAATATTTTAGTTGAATCATTACATAGTCCCCAACCTTCTAAACTTTTATTGTAATAGAACTTGTCTATTAATTCTAAGTTCTCTAAATTATATACTAATCCAATCTTTTCCCTCCATGTTAATTGAATTATTTTATCATTCATGATTGTTAATCCTTCAGCAAAGTATTTATTAGAAATATTAATTTCTGATAAAGTTTTACCAGTTTTATATTCAGTTTTTCTTAATTTTGATTTACCGTATTTTCCAGTGCTTTCGTATAAAAAACCTTTACTAAATTCTAGCCCTTGAGTATAAGAATTTATATCATGGGGGTAAGTATTAATTATTTTGTAAGAATAAATTTTCGGTTTTTCATCATTTAGAACAATAAAACTATATTTTTTTGATTTATTTTTATTATTAAAAAACGAAACAATATTAATATTATTTTGACCAAGTCTTAAATTTTCAAGCTCAAATTCTAAATTATTTATTGAGTTGTCTATAAAGTTGTAAATTAATTTACTTGAGCTATAAATCTTAATCGAATCAAATTTTTCATTGACAGTTAATTTAATGGTTTCGTTGCGCTGTAGTTTTTCTTTAATATTTGATGTGATATTTAAATTAGCATCAAGATTATTGCTGCATCCAAATAAAAAGATGGATAAAATTATTTTTAATATTTTGAAGCTCATAAGCATAAGTATATTGGCAATTTATTTATTTAAATTAACTTAAAAAAATCTTAGCGTATTATAAATCATTTGTATATTTACATTGGCAAGTCCTACACAACTAGCTCCTGTTTAATCCTCCAGAGTGGGAACACAGCAAAGGTATACGGTTGTAGCGGTGTGATGTAGGTAGCTTGCCTTTTTTTTATTATATTTCCTTTATAATATTCCAACCACATGTCAAAAGTAATTTTAATCACAGGAGCTTCTTCTGGTATAGGTAAGGCTTTAGGAGATTTTTTAACTATTAAAGGTTTCAAAGTTTATGGAACAAGTAGAAATTCTTCTAATTATATAAATTCTAATTTTACATTATTAGATTTAGATGTGCAAAAATCCTCAAGTATAGATCTCTGTGTTGGGGAAATAATCAAGATTGAAGGTAGAGTTGATGTTTTAATTAATAATGCAGGAGTAGGTATTACAGGACCTTTGGAAGAGTTGCCAGAAAACGAAATAGAAAATAATTTTAAAACAAACTTATTTGGCCCTATAAATATTATTAAAAAGGTTTTACCTGTAATGCGAGAAAATAAACAAGGTTTAATTATCAATGTTACATCAGTTTCTGCTTATGTAGGTACTCCATATAGATCTATTTACAGCGCAAGTAAAGCTGCTTTAGATTTAGTTTCTGAAACCTTAAACATGGAAACTAAGCCATTTAATATTAATGTTGTGACTATAGCTCCTGGTGAGTTTGCAACAAACATCGCTTCTAGAAGATACCATGCGTTAATTAAAAAGAACTCTGTATACTTCTCTAGTTATTCTAAAGCTCTTAAATTGATGAACGAGCATGTTGATAGCGGTTCAGACCCTAAATTAATTGCTAAACTAGTTTTTAAGATAATCAACACTAATAATCCCAAAAAGAAATATACAGTTGGCTCTTTTTTAGAAACAGTTGCCCCATATCTAAAACTCCTTCTTCCTCAGAAATTATTTGAATATATAGTGATGAGAAGTTATTAAAACTATTCACCAATTTGTTAATATGTTTATATGTATTTCAATTTTTATTTTTTTTATTTATTGTAATTTTAAATATTAATTTTAATAAAATTAGTCTACTATGAAATTTTTTATTGATACAGCAAATTTAGATCAAATCAAAGAAGCACAAGACTTAGGTGTTTTGGATGGTGTTACCACTAATCCTTCCTTGATGGCTAAAGAAGGAATTACTGGAGCTAAAAATATTTTACAACATTATAAAGATATATGTGATATAGTAGATGGTGACGTTTCAGCAGAGGTCATTGCAACAGACTTTGAAAATATGATTTCTGAAGGAACTGAATTAGCAAATCTTCATAGTCAGATAGTTGTAAAGTTACCTATGATTAAAGATGGAATTAAAGCTGCAAAATATTTTAGTGATAACGATATTAAAACTAATGTAACATTAGTTTTTTCTGCTGGTCAAGCACTTTTAGCCGCTAAAGCTGGAGCAACTTATGTGTCACCATTTATAGGTAGGTTAGATGATATTTCAACAGATGGTTTAAATTTAATTGCAGAAATCAGATTAATTTATGACAACTATGGGTTTACAACACAAATTCTAGCAGCGTCTGTTAGACACACGATGCATGTAATAGATTGTGCTAAAATAGGTGCAGATGTAATGACTGGTCCACTAAGTTCAATTTCAGGACTGTTAAGACATCCTTTAACTGATATTGGTTTAGAGAAGTTTTTAAGTGATTATAAAAAAGGCAATTAATTTATTATATTATCTAGGTTGTCACTAAATAGATTTACGTTAGATTCAATTATATTCATTTTTGAGTCAACTATAATTGTTTTTCTTATATATTGAATTCCAAGTAGCCTTTTTGCTATCTCCGCGTTACGTAATTTAAACTCATTGATTGGTGTCTTGCTTTTACATTCAGAGCAGCTACAATAACTAGAGTTTATTTTTAGTTTATTAAGCCACTTATCGTTGCTGATCTTGTCTATGTTAATTGAAATGAAGTTGATGTTTGGGTATTTATTTTTTAATTCTTTAACTTTATTGTGGCTATACTTAAAAGAGTTTTTTGAGTTTTGACTCCAAAAATAAATTAAGGATTTATCGTTTATTAAATTATTAATGTTTATTGGTATTTTGTTTGTGTTAATAAGTTCAATTATTGGTAATTTTTTACCCTTTTTTAGCTTCTTTAGACTGTTAAATAGTGTTGTAATTCTTTTCTTTTGATAATTTTTAGAACTATCACTAGTTGTTTTGTTTATGTTTAAATAGTGATTGTATATTTTATTAGCCTCCACTTGAGTTTTGCTGAATGACAAAAACCTTCTGGTAATAAATGAAGTTAATCTAGATTTAATTTCTTGGTTAGTTACTAAGCTATCTATTAGGTTTAACTTTATTAAATTATAATAAGTATTGTCAATTTTAAATAATTTTTTATTATTTGTTTTTATAAATTCTTCATATGCTAAATTATCGAAGTGTGGAAATAAAAAATTATAATAATGATAAAATTCCTGCAGTAAAGTATTGTTATAATTTATGCTTTTTCTAAAGTCGTAAAAATCCTTTGGGTATACTACATCGTCACTATTATTTAGTTCAATAAATCGATAAGCTTCTTTTTTTGAATCAAATATATAGTCAATTGTGTTTAGAGCAACTCCTTTGAATAAAGTAGAAATAGGGTTTGAAGAAGTGAAACTTTTTAACAGCTTAATCTCATTTAGTTTAATAGAATCTAATTTATTTTTAAAACTTGTAGGGTCTAGTTTATATAAATTAGAGCTATTTTTTCTGGAATTCTCATATTTTGTAAATAAATTTATTAAGTAATTGTTCTTTTTTGATCCTAGTCCACTAAATGATAGTGATTCGTCAAAATCTAAAGTATTTACTCTTAGTGTAATACTGTCTTTCGGTTCTAGTAGTATTAGTTGGTATTCATTGCCATGAGTAAATCCATAGAATCCAGGAACAGTTGATTCTATTTTTGTAATAAATCTGTTATTTGAATCTAAAAATAATGTATCAATTATGACATTCGACTTAAAAATAGTTATTTTTTTGTCCGTAGGGTTAATTATTTCTCCAGCTATATAACTATGGCTTATATCCTTTTGATTTTGACAATCATAAAGTAATGTAAAAAATAATAAAACCCCAAAAATTTTTTTCATGTTATTAATTAATCTAACCAAAAATATATATGAATACGCTTAAATTGTGTTAATTACCTGTTAAATTAAATCTATTTAATTAATGCAGATTAAGTTTTTAGCAATTAGATTTTATATTTTTGCAGAAATTTTTAATTTTAATTTTATGTTATCTGTTTCAAATCTTTCAGTTCAGTTTGGTAAAAGAATTTTATTTGACGATGTAAATACATCCTTTAATAATGGCAATTGTTACGGGATAATTGGTGCGAACGGTTCGGGAAAATCTACTTTTTTGAAAATATTGGCAGGAAAATTAGATCCTACATCTGGTAATGTCCACTTAGAACCTGGGAAAAGAATGTCTGTCCTAGAGCAAAATCATAATTTGTATGATAATAAAAATGTCTTGGATACTGTTATTATTGGTAATAAGCCCCTATATGATGTTAAATCAGAGATGGATACTCTGTATGCAGATTATAACGATGAAAATGCAGATAAAATTGGAGTACTCCAGCAAAAGTTTGAAGAAATGGATGGTTGGAATGCTGAAAGTGCTGCCGCGGCAATGCTATCAAATTTGGGGATTGAAGAGAGTCTGCATTATACTTTAATGAAAGATGTTGATGCTAAGCTGAAGGTTAGAATATTATTAGCACAGTCACTATTTGGTAATCCGGATGTTTTAATTATGGATGAGCCTACAAATGATTTAGATTATGAAACTATTTTATGGCTTGAAAATTTTCTTGCAAATTTTGATAACTGTATAATTGTAGTTTCTCATGATAGACATTTTCTAGATTCTGTATGTACACATATTTCTGATATTGATTTTAATAAAATATTACATTATTCGGGCAATTATACTTTTTGGTATGAGTCTTCGCAATTAGCATTACGTCAGCGTACCCAGCAAAATAAGAAAGCTGAAGAAAAGAAGAAAGAATTGCAAGAGTTTATTGCTAGATTTAGTGCAAATGTTGCTAAAAGTAAGCAGGCTACAAGTAGAAAAAAAATGATCGATAAGTTAAATATTGAAGAAATAAAGCCCTCTAGTAGAAGGTATCCAGCTATTATATTTGATAGAGATAGAGAAGCTGGAGATCAAATATTAAATATTGAAAATCTTTCATATTCTGTTGAAAAAAGCATTCTTTTTGACAAAATAGATTTAAATATTGCTAAAGGAGATAAGGTTGTGATTTTTTCTAAAGATTCTAGAGCTACTTCTGCATTTTATGAAATCATTAATTCAAACGAAAATAATTACTCAGGTAAATATAATTGGGGTATAACAACATCACAATCTTACTTACCTATTGACAATCATGAGTTTTTTAATAAAGATTTAAGTCTGGTAGAGTGGTTAAGAGAGTGGGCAACTACAGAAGAGGAAAGGGAAGAGGTTTATTTAAGAGGTTTTTTAGGAAAAATGGTTTTTAGTGGTGAAGAGGCCTTGAAGACTTGTAATGTTTTGTCAGGTGGTGAGAAGGTTAGGTGTATGTTGTCTAGAATGATGATGTTCAGAGCTAATGTTTTGATGCTTGATGAGCCAACTAATCATCTAGATTTAGAGAGTATAACCGCATTTAATAACTCTCTTAACAAATTTAAAGGCACTGTTTTATTTACGACCCATGACCATCAATTTGCTCAGTCTATAGCAAATAGGGTAGTTGAGCTTACGCCTAAAGGGATAATAGATAGGTATATGAAGTTTGATGAGTATATGCAGGATGATAAAATTAAAGATTTAAGAAATAGGATGTATAAAAATTAATTTCTTAATTCTGCACCAAAGTTTAGCTGTAAACTCTTTATTATTTTATTCATTAGATTATCTATTTCTTTATCAGATAATGTTTTTTCATTACTGGATATATTAAGGCTAATTCCGTAACTTTTTTTATTTGTGGGTAATTTGTCTCCTTGGTAAACATCAAATAAGCTTACCTCTTTGATTAACTTTTTATCTATCTTAATACATGATTTATAGATTGATTCGAAATCTACATTTTCATCTAAAAGCATCGATAAATCTCTTGTTACTTCAGGGTATTTAGGTATTTCATTCACATGAATAGCTTTGTTACTTGTTATTGATACGATTGTATCCCAATTAAATTCAGCATAAAACACATCTTGATCTATGTTAAAACTATTTAATATTTGATTTTTTACTGACCCGTAAGTTACAATCTCTTTATTTCCTAAAAATAAAGACTCTCCCTCGTTTAAGTTTAATAAAGTAGATGATTTTGAAATTGTATAGTTAATCCCTAATTTTTCTAATAGAGATATGACTATTCCTTTTGTGTAATAATAGTCAGTTTTAACTTCATTTGAATTCCAGTTTTTCTTTGTTACTTTACCCGTGATATAAAGTGCTAATTTTTTAGATTCAACCCTTTTCTCATCAGTATTCTTATAGGTTTTACCAAATTCAAATAATTTTAAATCAGACTGTTTCCTGTTTATATTATGTGATGTTACTTCTAATCCGGAAAATAGCATGCTTTGTCTTAAGACGGATAAGTCAAGACTTAATGAATTTATTATTTTAATATCATTTTCTTCTTGATTATCATCACTGATAATGCTAAACTCTGGAGAAGTTAATGAGTTAGTCATTATTTCATAATACCCATAAGAAACCAACATGTCACTAATTGAATTTTGAATATTGTGTTCTGAAAAGAGTTTAATACCATTTATAGATGAGTTAAGCTTGTGGTTTGACTTTATGTTGTTGTAACCGTAAACTCTTAGAATCTCTTCGATCACATCAGCTTCTCTTTGAACATCATTTCTATAATAAGGAATACTTAATCCAAGCCGAGTTTCGGTAATGCTGTTAATCTTTATGTCTAAAGATGTTAAAATTTCCTTTATAGTTTCATGATCTATTTTTTGACCAATTAGTCTATCTATTTGATCGTAATTTAAAAGAACTTCAAAGTCATCAAATTTTTGTGGGTATAAATCCTCTATTTCACTAGAGATTATTCCACCGCAGATTTCTTTAATTAAAATAGCAGCTCTTTTTAATGCATATTTTGTGATGTTAGGGTCTATTCCTCTTTCAAACCTATAAGATGCATCTGTATTAATTCCGTGATGTTTAGCTGACTTTCTTATTGTTATAGGATCAAAATAGGCGCTTTCTAGCAAGATTGATTTAGTTGAGTCTTTAACTCCTGAATTAATACCTCCATACAGACCTGCCATACACAGCGGCTTGTCTCCACTACATATCATTAGGTCTGAATCTGTTAGTTCTCTTTCAATTCCGTCTAGAGTTATAAACTTTGTTCCTTTTTTTAATGTTGCTACTTTTATTTTATCATCGACTATGCTATCGTAATCGAATGCATGTAAAGGCTGTCCTAAATCATGGAGGACATAATTAGTTATATCAACAATATTGTTAACAGGAGTTAAATCAATAGATTTTAGCCGATTTTTTAGCCAATCTGGGGACTGCTGAACTTTAATATTATTAATTACAATACCACAATATCTAGGTGCTTTTTTTGAATCTTGAACATCTAACTTTAAATTAATAGCTCTGTTATCTATGTTAAAATCACTGACTGAAGGCGTAATTAATTCTAGGTTAACTCCTTTTTGCATTAAACCTACCTTTAAGTCTCTAGCAACACCAAGATGACTCATAGCGTCAGCTCTGTTAGGGGTTAGCCCTATATCAAAAACATAATCATTTTCAATATTATAAATTTTATTAACTAAAGTTCCAGGTTTGTGTTCTTTTTTAAATACTATGATTCCATCATGGGAACTACCTAAACCAAGCTCATCTTCAGCGCAAATCATCCCTTGGCTATTTTCTCCTCTTATCTTACTTTTTTTAATAATTACTTCATCATCATTGAAGTAAAGTTTAGCACCTACCATTGCAACAGCAACCGTTTGTCCTAATTCAACGTTTGGAGCTCCACATACAATTTGAATATTATCATCTCCACCTACATCAACTGTTGTAACTTTTAATCTGTCAGCATTAGGGTGTTTTTCACATGATAAAATTTTTCCAACAATTATATTGTTCAATCCTCCCTTAATAGATTCAAATTTAGAGATACCTTCGACTTCAAGCCCTAGCTCTGTTAATAGCTGTGATGTATCTTCAGTATTGTCTTTTAGGTTAATAAATTGCTTTATCCAATTGTAAGATATTTTCATTATTTCTATTTAAGAATACAAATATAATAATACTAAGTTTGTAATGAAATTGAATAAGTTTTTTTTAATCACAAGTTTTTGATGATCTTTAAAATAAAAATAACAATGCGATATATTATTTTTGTAATTAGTTTAATTTTTATAACATCCTGTAATTCAGGTTTTAGCGAGCAACTAAATCTGGTTGATTATGTTGGTAAGCTTGAAGTTGATAAAGATAAATTCTTGCCATTTAATTTTTCTGTAATTAATGATAGTACACTTGTTGTTAAAAATTCATCAGAAATAGTTGAGTTTTCAATAAAGTATTCACGAGATTCAATTTTTATAAATTCAAAAGTTTTTGAGGGCTATATTAAAGGGGTTTTGACTGATGACAAAATTGATGGCGTTTTTGTTATTGAGAGTTTAGATAGGGTGGTTCCTTTTAATTCTTATGAAAGTACGAAGCGTTTTGATATTGATTTTGAAGAAAATAAAAAATTAATCACAAATAGATGGAAGTTTACTTTTAGTCCTGATAAGGATAATGAATCTTCTTCAATCGGTTTATTTAATTCTATCGGACAGAATGAAATTGGCGCTACATTTAGAACAAATACTGGAGATTATGGATTTATGCATGGTGGTTATAAAGCTGGTAATATTGTTTTGTCAACATTTAATGGGTCAAGAGCTTATCTTTTAGAAGCTGAGTTGAGTAATGATAGTGTAAAGGGCGTTTTGTACGCAGGAAACCACTCTAAAACGATAATAGAAGGTGTTTTAGATAATGATTTTGAACTAGCAGATGAATATAGTTTAACCTCTTTAAAAAACAATAGCCAAAAGTTTGATTTTTCTTATGAAAATACTGTGGGTAAATTAATCTCAATTGATGATGATTTTTATGACGGTAAATCTATGGTTATACAATTTATGGGTAGTTGGTGTCCTAATTGTCTTGATGAATCTAAATTTTATGTCGATTATATTAAAGAGAATGATTTAAAAGATATTGAGTTTGTTGCTCTTGCTTTTGAGTATGCAAAAACTAAAGGGAGGGCGTTGAAGAGTATATTGAAATTAAAAAACGAGCTTAAAATTAATTATCCGATTTTATTAGTGCAGTATGGAAGTTCTGATAAGGAAAAAGCATTAGAGAAATTTCCAATGCTTAATAATATAATTTCATACCCAACTACTATTTTTTTAGACAGAAATAAGGAAGTTATTAAAATCCATACTGGATTTAATGGACCTGCTACAGGTGAGAAGTATCTTGAATTTGTTAAAGAATTTGATAAAACGATTAAAAGTATGACTACTAACTAAAAAATTTATTAATTACCCTATATAGCTCCATAGGTCATTGTTTTTAGATATGTGGTTGTAGGTCTTCAATAATTTACTATTTTTTCCGTCTAAAAGATCTTTATCATCTGTAAGTATTTTTTTTGCACATTTTCGTGCATAAATTAGTATTTCTTGGTCCGATATTAAATCTGCAATTTTAAGAGTAATCACCCCGCTTTGCTGAGTTCCCATTATATCTCCAGGTCCTCTTATTTCTAAATCTTTTTCAGCAATTATGAAACCATTATTAGTCTCGGTCATAGTTTTGATTCTTAATCTACTTTCGTTACTAAGTTTACTTCCAGACATTAATATACAGTAGCTTTTGTGTATACCTCTTCCGACTCTTCCTCTTAATTGATGTAGTTGGGATAGACCAAACCTTTCTGAACTTTCAATTATCATTACTGAAGCATTGGGTATGTTAACCCCAACTTCAATGACAGTAGTGGCTATTAGTATTTGAGTTTCTTTATTTTCAAACCTTTTCATTTCAAACTCTTTGTCTTGGGCTTTCATTTTGCCATGTACTATAGATATTTGATACCTAGGTTGTTTAAACTCTCTAGAAAGACTTTCGTAACCGTCTATTAGATCTTTAAAATCCATGTTTTTACTTTCTTCAATCAATGGGTATACAACATAGACTTGTCTGCCTTCATTTATTTGATCTCTAATAAATGCGAATACACTCAGTCTGTTGTTGTCATATCTATGAACAGTAGTGATTTCTCGTCTACCTGGGGGTAATTCGTCAATTAAAGATATGTCGAGGTCTCCATAAGCACTCATAGCTAATGTTCTTGGAATCGGTGTGGCGGTCATTATTAGAATATGTGGAGGGGTTGTGCTTTTTGCCCATAATTTACTTCTTTGAGCTACTCCAAATTTATGTTGTTCATCAATTATGGCAAGGCCTAAATTTTTGAATTTTACTTTGTCTTGAATTAATGAATGTGTCCCAATTATGATATCTATTTCGCCACTTTCCAAGGACCTGTATATTGTTTTTTTTATTGAAGCTTTAGTTGATCCTGTAAGTAATACTATATTGATATTCAGTAATTTAGACATGGATAAAAACCCTTCATAGTGTTGTACTGACAAAATTTCAGTAGGAGCCATTAAGCAAGTTTGATACCCATTATCTAATGCTATTAAAATTGTCATGAACGCTATTATGGTTTTACCAGAGCCCACATCACCTTGAAGTAACCTATTCATTTGGGCTTTACTACCTAAATCATTTCTAATTTCTTTTAAGACTTTCTTTTGAGCGTTAGTTAATTCAAAGCTTAAAACATCATTATAAAACTTATTAAAATTATTTCCTACAATATTAAAATTATATCCTTTGATTTTGTCTTTTCTATATATGTTTTTTTTTAACAATTGTAACTGTAGAAAAAGTAATTCTTCAAATTTCAATCTTCTTATTGACTCTGATAATAGCTCGTTATTTTCAGGAAAATGAACATTATAAATAGCACTGTTTTTATCTAATAGTTTTAATTCATCTATTAAGTAATCAGGAACAGTTTCTTTAAATTTTATTTTTACATCAAAGAGCAGGATTTTAACTAAGTTAGAAATCACTTTATTACTAATCCCTTTTTTAATTAAAGCTTCTGTTGAGGGATATATAGGCTGTAGTTTAGCTCTTAACTTAAGGTTTTCAGATTTAAATAGTTCTAGTTCTGGATGTGGAATAGATACTTTATTTGCAAAGAAGCTAAGTTTACCAAATATTATGTATTTAGTATTTAAGCTTAAGCTTTTTTTTAACCACTTTATAGATTTAAACCATATCAATTCAATTTCATCTTCTCCATCAAAAAAATATGCAACCAATCTTTTTTTTCTTCCAATGCCAATTTCAGTAATATTTGAAATTTCACCAATTATTTGTACGTCGCAACTGAATTTGGGTAAGTCTTTTATCTTATAATATTTTGATTTATCTAAGTATCTTTTAGGAAAAAAATTTGCTAAGTCTTTATAATCAAAGATGTTTAATTCTTTTTTTATTATTTGAGACCTGCTGGCTCCAAGACCTTTTAGGTAATCAATTGGTGTATTTAGTAAATTAGAATTCATTGAAATAAAAATAATATTTTTTTATCTTATTTACATTAATTACAATATTAAATATTGATATTAAATTGTTCATAATTAATAGTTATAAATTATTATAATATCCCATACATTATCTAAATTCACTTTTAAAAATTTTATCATTGAATAATCTACTAAAGAATTTAAATAAATCTCAATTAGAGCCGACTCTACAGACTGATGGACCAATGATTGTTATAGCTGGTGCAGGTTCAGGTAAAACTAGAGTACTAACTTACAAGATTGCTTACTTGATGAGTAAAGGAGTCGATGCATTTAATATTTTAGCTCTAACCTTTACCAACAAAGCGGCTAAAGAAATGAAAGAAAGAATTTCTTCAATGTTAGAAGATAATGAATCGAAAAATTTATGGATCGGTACTTTTCATTCTGTTTTTGCTAAAATACTAAGAATTGAAGCTGATAAACTTGGTTACCCTACAAACTTTACAATTTATGACACTCAAGATTCTCAGAGATTAGTTTCATCAATTATAACTGAATTAAATCTTGATAAAGAAATATATAAATATAAACAGATTTATTCTAGAATTTCAAGTTATAAGAACAACCTTATTACTGTGAAGGCTTATAATTCAAATAATGAATTAATCGAAGGAGATAGACAGGCTAGAAGACCTAAGCTTATAGATATTTATACAGAGTATGTAAATAGATGTTTTAAATCTGGAGCAATGGATTTTGACGATTTATTACTAAAAACAAATGAATTATTAACTAGGTTTCCTGAAGTTTTATCAAAGTATCAGAATATGTTTAAGTATGTTCTTGTTGATGAATATCAAGATACAAATCACTCTCAATACTTAATTGTAAAAGCTCTATCTGATAAGTTTCAAAACATATGTGTAGTAGGGGATGATGCCCAGAGCATATACGGATTTAGAGGAGCTAATATTAATAATATTTTAAATTTTCAAAAAGATTATGATGATGTAAAAACCTTCAAACTTGAGCAAAACTATAGATCTACAAAAAATATAGTTAAAGCTGCAAATAGTTTAATTGAAAAGAATCAAAAAAGATTAGATAAGGTTGTTTGGACAGATAATGCTGAGGGAAATAAAATTAAAGTCAACAGGTTGTTAACTGATGGTGATGAGGGTAGGTTTGTTGCTAGTTCAATTTTTGAAAACAAGAACTCTAAGCAACTTCAAAATAAAGATTTTGCTATTTTATATAGAACAAACGCGCAATCAAGATCTTTTGAGGATTCATTAAGAAAAAGAAATATTCCATATAGAGTTTATGGTGGATTATCATTTTATCAGAGAAAAGAAATAAAGGACGTACTAGCTTATTTACGCTTAATTATCAATGAAAATGATGAGGAGGCTTTTAAGAGAGTTATTAATTTTCCAGCAAGAGGTATTGGTCAAACAACAATTAATAAATTGTTAATTGAGGCTAATAATTTAAATATCTCTTTGTATGATTTGTGTAAAAGATCACAAGATTTACATTTAAACATTAGTTCTGGCATAAAATTAAAAATAATTAATTTCATTAACCTAATTGAGTCTTTCAAAATTTCAGCAAAAAATAAGAATGCTTTTGATATCGCTAATGATGTAGTTAATGATACAGGAATAATTAAAACCTATAGCTCATTAACATCAATCGAAGATCAGGCAAAAATTCAAAATATTGAAGAAATGCTTAATGGTATCAAGGATTTTGTTGAGGTTCAAAGAGAAGTTCCTGAGTCAACTGGCTCAATTAGCGAGTTTTTAGAGGATGTGGCATTAGCTACAGATTTAGATAAGGATGATCAGGATACAAACAAGGTAGCTTTAATGACAATACATCTTGCTAAAGGTTTAGAGTTTCCAGTTGTCTATATTGTTGGTTTAGAAGAAAATCTATTTCCAAGTGCTATGAATTTAAATTCTAGAAATGATTTAGAAGAAGAAAGAAGATTATTCTACGTAGCTTTAACAAGGGCAGAAAAAGAAGCTTATTTATCTTATGCTCTTTCAAGATATAGATGGGGGAAATTAACAGATTCTGAACCTAGCAGGTTTATTGAAGAAATAAATGAAGAATATTTAGAGATTTTAACTTCTGTTAATGAAAATAAATTTAAACCCTTAATCCATAGTAAATCAAGCAACGAACCAAGTTTTAATAAATTAAGGTTTAAGAAAGTAACTCCAAAGCCTAGTCCTAAAGGGAATTTTAAGAAAGTTCAACAAAGTCCTGCTAATATTAATTTATTTGACAACAAACTTACTGTCGGAAATATTGTTGAACACATTAGATTCGGAAAAGGAGAGGTTATTAACATTGAGGGTAGAGCAGCTGATATTAAAGCTGAAATTAATTTTGAAAATGGAGGTATGAAAAAGTTATTATTAAGGTTTGCTAAACTTAAAATTATAGCATAAAAAAAGAGGTTTAATAAAAATTAAACCTCTTTTTTTATAATAAATAATACAGCTTATTCAGTCATATTTTTCATTTCTTTCTCAATCATATCATAAAACTGATCAATTCTTGGCATAATAACAATTCTCGTTCTTCTGTTTATTGATCTATTTGTAGCGGTTTCGTTATCAACTAAAGGTACGTGAAAACTTCTTCCTGCTGCAATTAATTTTTGTGGATTGACGTCTAAAGTTTCTAATACTCTCACTATAGATGTTGATCTTTTAACACTTAAGTCCCAGTTGTCTAACAGTACACCTTTTTGAAAAGATTGACTATCAGTATGACCTTCAACCATGCATTCAAAATCAGGTTTGCTATTGACAACAGTAGCTACTTTAGCAAGAATTTCTTTTGCTCTATCAGTAACTTCATAGCTTCCACTCTTGAATAAAAGCTTATCAGATAGAGAAATAAATACAACCCCCTTTTCAACATTCACTTCAATGTCAGGATCGTTTATCCCAATTTCTTTTTTAAGACTTGTTACAATTGCAAGTGTTACACTATCTTTTTTGTTAACAGCATCTTGAAGTCTTGTAATTTTCAAATCTTTTTCTTTCATACTTTCCAAAGATCTTTCTAGGTTATCAGCTCCCTTGGAAGTTAATATAGTTAAGTCCTTGGTACTGATCATTAAATCTCTAGTAGTCCTTCTTAAGTCATCCACTTGATCTTTGTAAGCGGTAGATAATGCTACTGCTGATACTTTCTCTTCAATACAAGCATTTAATTTTACAGTTGCTGTATTTAATAAATCTTGAGTGTTTCGTTGTTTGTTTTCTAATGAAGTGTATTCTTTTTTAGTAACACAACTACTTAAAATTAAAACAGTTAATAAACTTAATAAAATTGATTTTTTCATCTGATATTTTTAAAAATTATTATAATAATGTAAAAGTAAATAAAAGCTAAACTTAATTACTAAAAAACTTAAAATATTTTAACTTAATATATTTTGACAACAAAAACGTTTTGTTCAAGTTGTTTAAGTTAGAATTAGTCCTTTGTCTTTTTTTAATTAATTCAGGTATTTTAAGATAAAACGCAAAATGAGCTTTAATTATTGCAAAAAAGTGAGAAAATTTAAAATTCACTAAATAATAAATTCCAATTAAACCATCTATTATCATTTTAAATACAAGTGTTATTAATAAATTTTTATCTCTATTTTTTGTTATTGTAAAGAGACTATTTCTGAAATTTAAAAATGTTTTTCTTGGATTATTATATTTTAAAGTAGCTCCTCCAATATGGTACACAGTAGAATTATGAATATATCTAACTTTAGAGTTTTGTTTTAATATTCTCCAACATAAATCAATTTCTTCCATATGGCTAAAAAAGGTTTCGTCAAATCCATTTAAAGAATTAAAAATATCTTTTCTAATGAAGAAACATGCACCAGATGCCCAAAATATATCTTTATTATAGTTATACTGACCATTATCTTTCTCTATGATGTTATGTATCCTACCATCACAATAAGGATATCCTAAGCTATCTAGGAAGCCGCCTGCTGCACCTGCATAGTCAAAATAAGCTTTGTTATTATAGTTTAAAATTTTTGGCTGAGCGGCCGCTGTATTAGTATTTAATAAAAACTCATTGATTAATGGACTGAGCCAATTTTCCGTTACTTCTACATCACTATTTAATAAACAAAATACATCTGCATTAATTTCTTTTAAACCTTCATTGTATCCTTTAGCATAGCCGTAATTCTCTTTATTTTTAATAATACTTATTATAGGGTAATTAGATGAAATATAATCTACAGATTTGTCTGTTGAGTTATTATCTATTATGTATATTTCAGCATCATTTTTACTATAACGAATTAAAGGATCTAAAAATTTTTTTAATAGTTTTAATCCATTCCAGTTTATTATAACTACAGCTAATTTCATTTATTCTAGATGTCTTTTATAAAATCATAACATTGTTTCTTATAATCAATTTTACAGTAATAATGATTAATCCCATTTGTAATCATAAGTAGTTCTGATTTTAAGCTCATATTATATATTGCAATTTGATCAAAGGTTTTTTGAGTTATTTTAATTTCTGGAGATTTACATTCTACAAGTAGCTTAATGCTTCCATCTTTACTGAAAACAACTATATCATACCTTTTACTTAAATTATTAACTTTTAATGTTTTTTCAATATTAATCAAAACATTAGAAAAATTCTTTTCATTTATAAGAAATTTAACACAATTTTGCCTAACCCATTCTTCTTTTGTAAGCTTAACATATTTTTTTCTGATTTCATCAAAAATATAATCTCCATTTTCTTTATTTTTGATTTTAAATGTATAATTTGGAAAATTCAAGTTTAACATAATACAAATTTCGTTTTTTTTTATGACATTAATTAAACAAATAGAAAATGATATAAAAAACAATACTTTTTCTCCGATTTATTTATTAATGGGAGAGGAAGAGTATTATATTGATTATCTGACTAAATTAATTCAAAAGAGTTCTCTAAAAGATCACGAAAAAGATTTTAATTTAAATATTGTTTACGGAAAAGACACTACTGTAGCTGATATAATTTCTATTTCTAAGCAATACCCAGTTATGTCAGAAAAAAAACTGGTAATAGTAAAAGAGGCTCAAGATCTTGTGAAAAAAGATATTGATGGAAACTCTTTTGATGATCTTATCAGTTACATAAACAGCCCTTTAAATTCTACAATACTAGTTTTAAATTTTAAACATAAATCTCTTGATAAAAGAAAGGCTATTTATAAGGCAATTTTAAAAAATGGTTTAGTTTTTGAAAGCAAGAAGCTATACGAAAACCAGGCTCAAGACTGGATTATTTCATATTTACAATCTTTTGACTTTACTATTGATAAAAAATCCTCCTTTTTAATTACTGAGTTGTTAGGAACGGATATTAACAAAATAGCTAATGAATTAGATAAGTTAATAGTTTTAAAGTCTAAAGTTAAAACTATTAATAGCGATGATGTTGAAAAATTTATAGGTATATCAAAAGAGTTTAACGTTTTTGAACTAAGAAAAGCGATAGGAGAAAAAAATTTATTTAAATGTATGAAGATTATAGATTACTTTTCGAAAAATCCAAAATCTAATCCTATAGTTGTTATAGTATCTTTAATCTTTGATTTTTTTGTCAAGTTGTTTATATATCATAGTCTTTCTGATAAGTCAGATAGATCTGTTGCATCTGCATTAAAAGTTAATCCATATTTTGTAAAAGATTATTCTTCTTCTGCTAAAAATTATTCTATGAAGAGTATTTCTTCTAAGATATCAATTTTAAGGGAGTTTGATTTAAAATCAAAAGGTTTGGGGGCAACTAATATTACTAATTCAGATCTCTTAAAAGAATTAATATTTAAGCTATTACATTAACTTAGGGAATTCCTGAGGATTTGATTCACTCATAATACTATAAGCCATCTCAAATATATCATCTTTAGAAGGTTTAGAAAAGTAATCACCATCAGTGCCGTATGCAGGTCTATGATCTTTTGCGCTAAGTAGCTTTGGTTCACTGTCTAGAAAATTATAAATACTTTGTTTAGAAATTAATTCACTTAAAATATAACCGGTACCACCTCCAGGGACATCTTCATCAACAATTAATAATCTATTTGTTTTTGAAACGCTATTACTTATTTCTTTTTCTAAATCAAAAGGAATTAAGCTCTGTACGTCTATTAATTCAATTGATATATTAAAATTAGAAAGCTCTTGAATTACTTCTTGTATTAAGTTTAGCGTAGACCCATAGGAAACTACTGTTAAATCAGATCCTTCGCTGACTATTTCTACTTTACCAACAGGTGTTCTTATCTCAGAAAGATTTGAAGGTTCTTTTTCTTTCACCCTATATGCATTTAAACACTCAATAATCAGTGAAGGCTGATCGCTTTCTAGCATAGTATTGTAAAAACCTGCAGCCTTAGTCATATTTCTAGGAACTAATATATAGATACCTCTTAAAAAATTAACAATTCCACCTAGAGGAGAGCCTGAATGCCAAATTCCTTCTAGTCTATGACCTCTGGTTCTTATTATAAGCGGAGCCTTTTGTTTGCCTTTAGTTCTGTAGTGTAGTGTAGCTAAATCATCGCTCATTATTTGAATAGCATACAGTAGGTAATCTAAATATTGAATTTCAGCTATGGGTCGTAGACCTCTTAGGGAAAGACCGATTCCTTGTCCGATTATAGTAGCCTCCCTAATTCCAGTATCGGAAACTCTAGCTTCTCCATATTTATCTTGAAGTCCTTCTAGACCCTGATTTACATCACCAATTTTTCCAGAGTCTTGACCAAAAATGATCACATTTTCTTTTTTTTCTAAAATATTATCAAAATTATTTCTTAGAATAACTCTTGCATCAATCTCTTTGCAATTATTGTCATAAATTGGTTTGACTTCAGTAATTTTAAGTGGACTGTATTTGGACTCACTGTACAGATGTGAGCTGTAGTCTAACCTGTTTTGATTTTGTTTTGAATTCAACCAATTAATAAGCTCCTTTTTAAAATTTAAATCAACTTTATTTAAGCTATATAAAACCTTCCTTGCAGTAGAAACTATATCTTTCTTATTTGGCTCGCTTGAATTTTTAAATGAATTAATTAATGGAATTATTTTATTGTTTAAGAATTTATGATCTATTTTATTTAAAATTGTTAACAGTTCTTCTTTTTGGTTTTGTGTAATTGATATTACAGATTCCCAAGCCTTAGTCTTGTCTTCTTTTACTTTCTTTTTTAAAGACCGTTCTATCTCAATTAATTCTTCATTTGTACTAATCTTGTTTGAAATAATCCATTCTCTCATTTTAGTATTACAGTCGAACTTCTTTTCCCAATCTAATCGATTAGTATTTTTATACCTTTCGTGAGATCCAGATGAGGAGTGTCCAAGAGGTTGAGTCAAATCTGTAACATGTATTATAATTGGAATATGTTTTTCTCTACAAATATTTTCTGCTTTTTCATACGCCTTAATAAGGTTAACATAATCCCATCCTTTAACTTCAATAATTTCATATCCGTCTTTATTTGATGTTCTTTGAAAACCTTTTAATACTTCAGAAATATTCTCTTTAGTAGTATGATGTTTTGCATGAACTGAAATTCCATATTCATCATCCCAGACGCTGGTTATCATAGGGACTTGTAATACTCCAGCTGCATTTATTGTTTCAAAGAATAGTCCTTCGCTAGTGCTAGCGTTTCCAATAGTTCCCCATGCAATTTCATTGCCATTTTTAGAGAATCTTACAGAATCAGTTTTTTTATTATGTCTATAAACTTTTGATGCTTGAGCTAGACCTAAAAGCCTAGGCATTTGACTTGCTGTTGGTGAAATGTCAGCACTCGAATTTTTTTGTGCAGTTAAGTCTTTCCAATCGTAGTTATCATCTAAGCTATGCGTAGTGAAATGACCCCCCATTTGTCTACCTCCACTCATTGGGTCATGATCTAAGTCTGTGTGAGCATATAAGCCAGCAAAAAACTCTAGTGAAGTAAGTTTTCCAATTGCCATCATAAAAGTTTGATCACGATAGTAACCAGATCTAAAGTCACCATTTTTAAAGCTCTTAGCCATAGCTAGCTGAGGAATTTCTTTACCGTCTCCAAATATTCCAAATTTAGCTTTACCTGTTAAAACCTCTTTTCTTCCTAGTATACTACACTCTCTACTAGTTACAGCAATTTTATAATCATTAATGACTTCCTTAATAAAATCTTTGTAAGACAAAGCTAGATTAACTTCTTTTGAAATTTTTGTCATTAATTTAGGTGATTAATATTTTGCAAATGTAGTTAATCTATACGTTTTACGCAATTACGAAGATTAAACTTAGTACCATTTCCTTCTAAATAAGCCTAAAAGAACATCTGGTTCAAAAGTGAATAAAAATCTGATTTTTTCTTTATAATTAGAATTACCCAGATCAAAATTTTCACTTGACTTAATGGGGAAGTATATTTCAAAATAATCAGCTATTATGTTTAAACGTAAACCGGTATCATAAACAAACGTAAATTGAGGACTTTCTTTATTATTTAGCACACCTAGATCGACATATAGCAAGAGGTTTTTCCAAATTGTTGAACTTAAGTTTATAGTTGATATAAAATTGTTACTATTTGAATTTATTAGCTTTGATTTGAAGCCTCCCTCTGCCATTATTATCTGCTGGCTAAAGAACCCGTTATTTTCAGATCTCCCATAATAATTGTAATCGTAAAGGTAGTCTGTAGGTCTGTCTAATGAATAGTTAAAATAACTATTAGTTTGATTGTATTTGTTATTTATAAAGTATCCGCTAAACACCCTGACATTTAACTCTCTGTTATTTTCATATAATCTTCTAAATTCATAACTAAATGAAATTTTTGAAAAATCCTTAGAAAGTTGGTAATCAATAAACCATTTTTTATGATTTATTAATCCTGGATTTAAACTAGTGTACTTTAAGTTGAAAATTTGATATTCAGGTGAGGTAATAACTTCCCCATCATGCGTAATTTTTAAAAACCTTGCACCTAAAGAGCTTCTTTTATTAGATCTTAAGTTATTTTTTTTTCTAAAATTAAAATTAATAAATGAAGAATATATATTAGCTAATGAATTTTGATTGTTAGAAATAATATTAGCATAAATACCATAATTAACTAAAAACAAATCTTTATTTCTAATATTTTTTGAATTGTATATAATTGCTGAACCAGACAGTAGTTTTGAATTAGTGCTGTATAAGGGTTTAAATTTGTAATTAAACTCTCTTTTAAATATAGACTTATTATGAATCTCAGCTCCGAAGTTCACACCATCATATATGTTTTTGTAGCTAATTATTGGAGCTATGTACATATGATTAAAATTTGGATCTTCAATATCTTTAAATAATTTGATTTTAAAAGGTTTGTGATTTAAAGATTTCTTTATAGTTATTGTCTCAGAATAGTAGTTTAAGTGATTAATATTTTTAACATCTATTAGTGAATCTAAATATGAGCTATTATTATCAAAATGCTTATTTATTTTATTTTTAAAAAATAAAGCAGAGTTCTCATTTTTCATTTTCAGTGTTTTACTTATTATTTGAGAGAATTCTAATTTTTTAATTTTAGTACTCAAATTATATAGCAATAACCCAGATTTATAATTATTAGCTATTGTTTCATTAAATTTCAATAGCGAATCTTTAGGTATACTTAATTTTTGTGTATTATTTATTCTGTGCATGTGTAGTATAGCTAGAAAATATTTATCATTATAGTTTAACTTTGAGGCGTATAGATTCTTTAATCCAGGAAACTCAGATAAACTACCAGCTAAAGATATTTTCGGATAGAATTTCTCAACATAACTGATCATCATGTATGTCTGAATACCATCTTTAAGCCAATATTCCGATCTCGGGTTAATAATTAATGAATTATCTAAAACTTTACTTAGTAGTACTTTAAGAAGCTGTAATTCATAAATGAAATTTTCAGGGTAAACCTGCAATATCTTAGAAATAATATTTAGATCATAAATTTTATTATTGTCATAATCTACATCACTAAAAATATATTTATTTTCATTGTTAATGTTTAATTCTTTACTTAAAAAATCAAATACTTTTTCAGTACTCTTATTAAGTTGACTTTTATTTAAACTATAACTTTCTTTATTTTTATTTTTTAAAAAGACGAGGTTGCCAGCCTCAATTGCGTTATAAGACTCTTCTTTTTCTATATATATCTTTGGGTCATATAACTCATTTGATTCCCAAAAACTATATTTAAAACCATTACTACCAGACAACTCACCCTTTGTTTCTCTAAGTTCTGTTGTTATATTGTAATTATTTGGAGTCTTTATTTCTAAGGAAGAAATATTGTATTTAGATGAAGGAATATCATTTAAATTTTTATTACTGTAATATGTCCAATTATCTAAATTTAAGGCTGGGACTAAATGCCAATACTGTAAATAATAATCTTTTGAGTTTGTGTATCCAAAACCAGTAAATTTACTACTTGGAACCTTTATTGCGTATTTGATTTTTATTGTAGTATCTAAAGAATCCAACTTGACTACTATAATGTCCTCATAACCCTTTAATCTGTAATAATTTAATTCATTATTTTTAGCATTTTTTATACTAGCTATAGCAGTAAATCCACGTTCTTTTTCTTTAGCAAAATGTATTTTATTGTTATATTCTTCTGCAAAACTCTTTGCTAAAGCAGTGTTTTTTGAAATAAAACTATTATTCCAGTCTAATAAAATAATTGAATCTTGTTTGCCTTTTTTTAATTCTACTAATTCTATTTGTTGATCTACTTTTAATATGTTTAAAATAGTGTCTAATTCAAACTTGATTTTTATGTCATGTTGACAAAATAATAGGGTAGTAGTTAAGACTAATAAAAGAGTTAAATAGTTTTTCAAAACTTGATTTATTAAAAGTTAGGACTAAGACCAAAACTTTTATGAAATCCTTCCAGTATTTCGAGAACTTCTTCTTTAGTATCCACAACATGAATTAAATCTAGATCTTTTTTACTGATGTTATTTGTTTGAGTTAGTAATGTTTCTTCAATCCAACTCATTAATCCTGACCAAAATTCTGTTCCAACTAAAATAATAGGAAATTTTTCAATTTTATGAGTTTGTATAAGTGTTATAGCTTCAAAAAGTTCATCTAAAGTTCCAAAACCTCCAGGCATTACTACAAAACCTTGAGAGTATTTCATAAACACAACTTTTCTTACAAAAAAGTAATCAAAATCAATTTTCTTGTCGTTATCAATATAGACGTTGTCAAACTGTTCAAATGGCAATTCAATACAAAGACCTACAGATCTACCATCATTTTCCTTTGCCCCTTTATTAGCGGCTTCCATTATTCCAGGTCCACCTCCAGTTATAACTCCGTAACCTGACTTGACTATACTTTGAGCTATTTCAGTGGAAAGTTGATAATATTTATCATTTCTTTTAGTTCTTGCAGAACCAAATATAGAAACACAGGGTCCAATTTTACTCATTTTTTCAAACCCTTGGACAAATTCCCCCATGATCTTGAATATCGCCCATGAGTCATTTGTTTTTATTTCATTCCAACCTTTTGGATTTAATTTTGACATATTTTTTTTATTCTAATTTAATTCTTTTTTTAAGAATTGTCCAGTGTAACTTAATTTATTATTTATAATGTCCTCTGGTTTTCCATTGAAAATTATTTTACCTCCATTTTTACCACCCTCTGGACCTATATCAATTATATGGTCAACCATTTTAATTACATCTAAATTATGTTCTATGACCAATACTGTATTTCCTTTATCTACTAGTTTGTTTAAAACTATCATTAAAACTCTAATGTCTTCAAAATGTAGACCAGTAGTGGGCTCGTCAAGTATGTAGAAAGTATTGCCTGTGTCAATTTTAGATAATTCACTTGCTAATTTGATTCTTTGAGCTTCACCACCAGATAATGTGGTGCTTTGTTGCCCTAGACTTATATAACCCAAACCAACATCTTGAATAGTCTTTAATTTTTTATAAATCTTTGGTATATGTTCAAAAAAACTAACGGCCTCATTTATTGTCATTTGAAGAACATCGCTGATTGACTTTCCTTTATATCTAATGTCTAATGTTTCACGATTAAACCGCTTACCTAAACATACTTCACACTCTACAAATACATCTGGTAGAAAGTTCATTTCTATAAGTTTTAATCCACCACCTTTACAGTTTTCACATCTACCTCCAGTTACATTAAAACTAAATCTTCCAGGCTTATACCCTCTAATTAAAGATTCAGGGACTTTAGAATATAGTGTTCTAACTTCAGAAAATAATCCTGTATATGTAGCAGGGTTACTTCTTGGTGTTCTTCCAATTGGAGACTGATTTATATCTATAACTTTATCTATATGTTCAAGTCCTTTTACTGATTTATAGGGAAGTATATCCTTAAACCCATTAAAATAATAATTATTCATTATGGGGTATAGAGTTTCATTAATTAATGAAGATTTTCCACTACCAGAAACTCCAGTTACACCAATCATTTTATTCAGAGGGATTTTTAAACTTACATTTTTTAAATTATTTCCTGTACATCCAGTTAGTATAATCTCTTTAGAATTGCCACTTCTTCTTTTTTTTGGCCTTATAATTTGTTTAATATTATTTAGATAATCAGCTGTTAGTGAGCGGCTTTTTTTTATGTCACTCAAATTTCCTTGAGAAATTATTTCTCCTCCGTGCTTACCTGCAAAAGGGCCAATATCGATAATGTGATCCGCACTTTCCATCATGTCTTTATCATGTTCGACAACAATAATTGAATTGCCAATATCCCTCAGGGATTCTAAAGATTTTATCAATTTCTCATTATCTCTTTGATGAAGACCTATGCTAGGTTCATCTAGGATATACAAAACTCCAACTAGCTGAGAGCCGATTTGTGTAGCTAATCTAATTCTTTGACTTTCCCCACCTGATAGAGTTTTTGCGCTCCTACTAAGAGTTAAATAATCTAAACCTACATTTATTAAAAACTGTAGTCTACTTTTTATTTCTTTATTAATATCTTCTGATATTTTCTTTTGATTTTCATTAAGCTTGTTATCTAAGTTTTTAAACCACTCCAGTAGTTCTGAAATATCTTTATTAACAAGCTGGTCAATATTTTTATCGTTTATTTTAAAATAAAGAGACTCTTTATTTAATCTAGTTCCGTTACAATCTTCACACTTTACACTATTCATGAAGTTCTTAGCCCATCTTTTTATAGACATGGACTCAGCATTATCAAATTGATACTTGATAAAATTAATAATTCCTTCAAAATCAATTTTATATTCTCTTTTAACCCCTAAAGATTTACTTTCAACAATGAAATCATCTTTTCCTCCGTAAAGAATCATTTCAATAGCTTTTTTCGGAATATTTTTTACAGGATCTTTTAAGCTAAAATCATGTTTTTTTGCAATAGTTTCAATTTGTTTATATATCCATGATCCTTTTTTATTCTCCAAAACAGAGATTCCTCCATTTTCTATTGATTTGTTTTTGTCAACTATGATTTTATTAACATTAACCACATTAACAATACCTATTCCGTTACAACTTTCACAAGCTCCTTTTGGAGAATTAAATGAGAAATTGTTTGGTTCTGGGTTTTGATATGAAATTCCAGTTGATTCACACATTAAGTTTTTACTGAAATATCTAAAAGAATCATCTTCTATATTAACTAACATAATTGTTCCTTCTCCATGATACATCGCAGTTTTGATACTCTCTAACAATCTTTTTTGATTATTTACATCATTACTTAGTTTTAGTTTATCGATTACTATTTCAATATCATGAATCTTATATCTATCTAATTTAAGACCCTTTGTTAAATCTAAAATTTCACCATCTACTCTAACCTGAGTAAAGCCTTGCTTACTTATTTGTTCAAATAACTCTCTATAATGACCTTTTCTAGATTTAATGACCGGAGATAAAAGAACTACTTTTTTATTGGAATAATTTTTTTGAATCAATTCAATTATTTGATCATCTGAGTAGCTGACCATTTTTTTATCTGTTTTATAACTATATGCTTCGCTAGCCCTAGCATAAAGTAATCTTAAAAAATCATAAATTTCAGTTATTGTTCCTACAGTAGATCTTGGAGATTTATTTGTTGACTTTTGTTCTATTGCAATAACCGGAGATAGACCATCAATTTTATCAACATCAGGTCTTTCTAAATTACCTAAAAACTGTCTTGCATAAGATGAAAAAGTCTCTATGTATCTTCTTTGTCCTTCGGCGTATATGGTATCAAATGCTAAAGAAGATTTACCACTACCAGATAGTCCAGTAATTACAACTAATTTATCTCTAGGAATAGAGACGTCTATGTTTTTTAAATTATGTGATTTGGCTCCTCTAATCTCAATTTTACTCTCGACTTCTTTCATGCTACAAATCTACAATTTTATGATTCTTAATGTGACAAAATAGTGTGTTATATTTTTAAAATCCAACAGCTTTATCGTCACCTCTTTTATCCGCCCCACCTTCAATTTTACCATCGTTTAAAACTAAAATACCTTCAACTTTTGATGTTATTTTAGAACTGTCAAAATGAGTTTTATATCCATCTGTAGCTACCTTATCCGTAATTTGTTTATCAAATCCAGTTGTTTCGAATAATATTACATCTGGCAACCATTGATGGTGAAACCTTGGTGCATTAACTGCTTCTTGCATACTCATCTTAAATTCATGAATATTTAATATAGTCTGCAAAACAGATG
>Ga0209502_10000325_pt1 | contig 52222 bp, 39 predicted proteins | sample ArcticOcean_MG_C_10_FD_187442 | JGI IMG/M metagenome (GOLD analysis project Ga0209502, IMG submission 187442) | Marine microbial communities from western Arctic Ocean - ArcticOcean_MG_CB11_90 (SPAdes) (version 2) | ecosystem: Environmental > Aquatic > Marine > Oceanic | place: Arctic Ocean... | reverse complement strand
CCCGACCCTTAGCTTCAAATGTAAACTACGTTGCAGGACAAGTTGTAGCTAACGGCGTTATTGCACCTGTGTCTGCCTCTGGCAAGGTCTGCCTCTATAGCTCTGTTGCGACCGATATTATTGTCGATCTTGCAGGTTGGTTCCCAGGCGATGCATTTACTGGAGCGACACCCAAGCGTTTTGTCGACACACGAGACGGTACCGGCGCACCTGTAGCCAAACTCACCTCGTCAGATCAGCTATCCGTCGCTATGCAACTCGCATTAATTACGGTGAACGGTAACGACGCCCAGATTCCTCTGAGCGCGACTGCGGTTGCTCTAAATGTAACCGTCGTGAACCCTGAAGCCGCAGGCTTCGTCACGGTATGGCCATGCAGTGCAGCGAGACCTAATGCCTCGAACCTGAACTTTGTTGCGGGTCAAACGGTCGCCAACAACGTTGTTGCGCCCATAGGTGATCAGGGCAATGTATGCTTCTATTCAAGTCAGAATGCAGACGTCATTGTCGATGTATCAGGGTACTTCATGGGCGAAAGTGGCAATCAGTTTGTGGGCGCTTCACCGAAGCGGTTTGTTGATACGAGAGATGGGACCGGACCCGCTCCACAATGAGAAGAATCATTCAAGAATTTTCAGTCCTTAGAACTGCTCTTTCAATGATTACCCTAGTATCAGATTTGTAGGTGATTTCATTGTAAGCGCCTTATAAATAGGGATTTTAGGTTTCCGTGACAAGCATTCCTTGAGGCATTTGACACAAATATCTGCCACATATACTGAGTATCCTAGGGCGAAGTCTAGGGTTTAGTATGCTGGCCTATGGTTGAAAAAAGAACCCTCAGTTTTGTGTGCGAGTAAAAATAGCCATGTGCTGCGCTGCTCTGATTCACCTGTTTGCGATGAACCACCCGCCCCTACCCCTAGGCAATACAACCAATCACAATGCATCCATGAGTCGCCCGTTAGAGAGGCTTCTGTGCTGTGTGTGGTGATGCTGTTAGATGAGGCTGGTGGGTGGTGCTGTGGGGAACGCTCACGCAGATGCTGATCGCCTTGGCGAGCCATAGGTCAGATAGATTCAGGTGAGGGGTGGTCCTGGGATCGGTATTTGAGGTAGTTGAAGTTGGGATGGTTGGTGCTCGGGTTGGTGGTGCTAGTGTTGAACTAACGTAGTATCTAAGTGGTAATTCTTATTACGAGAGGACGTTGGATTTATGTGCCACAGCCCCTTGCTTATGTTGCTGTTGGGGTTATGGCCTCAGTCAAGTGGGAAATGCGTGGGTGACGCTAGTTGTACCTGAGGCTTTCTAAGAACGAAGGGTCTTTCGCTATGGAAGTACAGGTGACTTTCAGAGCCTTTTCTAAGCTGCTCACAGCCATGTCCACATTAGCGGCTTTATCCAGAAGACAAGCACTATAAATTCGATCGAACTTATCCTCCTTCTCTCGTTTTACCTGCGCTTCTTGTTCCCGCGTCTTCTCTGCTCTTTCAGCTTCAGCAACTGTTCCGAGGAAGTTACCGTCTTTCCAAATGCCTTCCTTTACCGAGCCATTTGCGTAGGTAGTGGTGCCTTGTCCATTTTTTTTACCATCCTTATATCCACCAACGTACTTTTTGCCATTTGCGTAGGTATGGGTGCCTTGTCCGTTCCTTGCACCATCTTGAAACTCACCAACATACTTACCGCCCCTTGCGTAGGTATAGGTGCCAAAGCAGTTTTTCTTAAAATAAATAGCGCCAGAAGGACAATCTGGTAAATCAGACGCGCCGATTGCATTGACGCCTATAATCAATCCGGTTAGTAGTACAACGATTTTTATAGATATATTTTTCATTCGTTAATCTTAAATCATTTCCTGCTACTCAACTAGATTGCTCTATGGGGTTACGCCAACTTTGGGAAGCCTTGGACAACCTTTTAGCTAATCAACTAGTGTCATTATCAGAGGGTTAACTAGAGAGGTGTCTGTTGGTTGTTGAAGGTGGTTGTTAAAGGTGATTGTTGAATGAATGCCTAGAGAACCCAATGTGAAAGTGAGAGTTGTCTAGAACCCTTTTTCCTTTACGCCCGCGCCAACTTTTCCCTATTATAATCAGGGGGTTACATTGGTATTTGGAAATAAAGTTATTATTCAGGTGCTCTACAGCCCCCTGTTTACCGTAGGGCAGTTTCTACTTTACACAACCCACTTTGACAACATTCTTACCAACAGCACTCCAACCTTTGGCAGTTTGAATACCTAAGGCCTTTGCAGCCTTTCTTAGCGTTGGTGTGTCGAGCTTCATCCAAGCTGGGCTATGCTTTCCTAGAGCTTGGCTTGAGATCTCTGTTACATCATCACTAAAGTTATCCAACACACAAGCAATCTCAAGTGCTGCTTTGTAGTGTGGAGCTTCATCGATGATGACTTGGATCTTGATCTCAGGGAGAGCTTGATCGATTAAATTAACCAGATCGTTACCATTGGGCTCACTGACTTCATCGTAACGGTCTTTATCCCATAGATAGAGATGTGAGGTGTTGGCTTCACCATTGTTAATAACTCTGGCTGTACCTCTTCCCATGAGCTGTTGAAGTGATGCAAACGATTCATGCAACTCAACCCACTTGGTAAAATGGTAGCTCTTAAGCCTAGGGTCTCCTAAGTCTTCAAGCTGACCCGCTACGGTTGCATTGAGATCATCGTGTCGTCTTCTTAGCACTCCAACCGCCATTATGTGCTTACAGTGCCTAAAGGCCGATGTAGCCCTATGACGACCCCAGTGGGTGAAGTTAAATCTAGGCTGTTTAACACCATCGACTATAACCACCTGATCTTTCCAGTGGGGTATCAACGAGCTCAACTGTTTCGTTAGTGCTTCCTTGAATCCGCTATGATCTACACCTTTAGCATTCCTGGCCTTAACACTACAGATCAAGATAGCCTCATCTGCTGGTATTTTCTTAATCACCGTTAACACCTCCTCAAGCACTGGCATCATCCCTTTTAGCTTCTTGGCTTTAGAGTTCAATACAGTCCTAGAGGTGCTTAGGTTGGCATAGTGCGTTAAAGAACAGTTGCTAAACTTCTTAACATTACGGTAGTCGATGCCCTCCATTAGCTCTATCCGTTTATCCAACTTTGTTAACTGCGAGACTGTGCTAGAAGCATCAAAGATGAATACACTACGAAGCTCGTTAGGTATAACCAAGGCATAACCAAGGATCACCCCATCTTCACCACTCGAATGAATCCTAAAGCCGTTCTCAATCAAGCCAAAGAAGCTCTCAACAACTCGACTAGCTTTGGGGATAACCTTCAGGGCTGCCTTGATAGCTTTACGGTTCTCAGAGGTGTAAACGATGCTAGGTGTGAAGGTTCTATCCTCTTCAGCATCCAAAGCCAACATAATCCGACTGTAATAGTCCTTACAGATATCAAACAGATAGCTCATGGACTCCTTCTTTGCACCTCTGGCCCTCTTCACCCTAAACGCTAACGGCTCAATAGCATCGATGAGATCATCTAGCTTTACGAACATCGATTGACTCTTATTCATCGACTCATCCCATACTACGAAATCACGGGGGTTGCCTTTGAATACATTGAGCTCTTGGCGCATATACGCTTCAGATTCGATACGTTGGTGTGAGACTAGAAGAACCTTGAAGTCCTTAGGGCTCTCTGTAGACACTGGGACGTTGTCTATCTTTCTCTTCTTAGGATTAGCTGAGTGTAGACATGCAACGTGTCCTTGTAGGCTCTCTTCTTCGATCAACTGCTCGTAGCACCTACCCATCTCTTCAAGTGATGCAGTACAAACCATCACAGAGAAACTGATATCCCTAGCTGCTAACTCTTGGATAACGGCCGTGAACAACTGAGTCTTTCCGCCACCGACTGCAATGGGCGTTGCTAGACGCTTGTGTTTGATCTGAGCAGGGACATCAACGCATACAGAACGCACCATGGCCTTCGCTACGAGCAGCAGAGTGTCCTTGTGCAGGTCTGAAAGGGTTGAACCCCAATCTTCCATACGGGTTATTACGCGCTGTGCTGATGCTTGTGATATGTCGTTGTAGAGGTCGGATGTGCCGCCTCTGTGTTTTAGTTCTATAGGCATTATTGTTTCCTTTGTGAGTTAGAGTTTGTTTGGTTTAGGTCTGCTTTTCCATAGGTGATTCTCCTGTCGCTGGTTAATAGATATATATGCCCCACATTGCATTCCGAAGGGCTTGATAGTTCAAACTCTAGTTCAGTAGCGAGCGGATAATCTCAAGCACCAACCACGTGCCTAGTGCAATCACCACACACTCGAAATGGACCCTGAAGCGAATCTTTACCTCTTCCCAGATGCACCGGATCGATAACAAGAACGAAGTCATTTACCTTGTTTGTGGGACGGTTTAAGATTTCAACATATCAACTTGATAAGATCTCGGCATGACCCGACTACTATTCACACTGCTGCTAATTGCTTTTTTGATTCTGTTATCAAGTCCAGTGTTAGCAGTGCAGTGGAGAGTGCTTTCTCAAGTGGATGAAATGACATTAGTAGAGAAGAAATATGCCTATAGAGAATCCTCTTCTACCCCGTCATCAGAAACGTTTGGTAAAAGAGTAAGTTTTTTAGCCTCCTGTGGGGAAGATGGGAGGCCAAGCCTCCAAATTAACTGGCAGACATACATTGATAACGATGCGTTTATTACTGAAGCAAAGATCGACACCGACCCCATTGTAAGAGTCTGGGCCGCCGCAAGTACAAAAGGGACTTCCATGTTCTTGGGTTCTAACCGAAAAGACAGGGTTTTCCTGTCGAAAGGAGATGCACCAAATAAGTATCTTGATAAGAAAAACACTAAGGCAACGGTCTGGGACCTGAATGCCAAATTGAAGACTGCAGGACGGGTGGTTTTTCGTCAGGAGGATTATAGGGGAACACCGTACACTGCAGTTTTCGACTTCCGAGGTTTTGAGGCAGTCAATACAGAGGTGTTAGGGAGCTGTCTTTAATCGTCATAAATCAAAAAAAAGTATTTCAGCCGCCCCGTACTCCCTGAGCTATTAGGAAGTGGCTGCTCAACGGCTAAGCCAGTGTTAGCTTCCGCGGAGGAGCTAATTTCGATGCAAAGGGAGTTTTAGCTAAAAAAAGGTCACTTGGTTGCTTCGTAAAAATCAAGACCAATCTTTTTAATGCCAGAGAGGGCACTAGCGCATTTGTTATCTGCCTTCATGTCAAAGTTTTTGGTGGGCGTATCAAGCCGAACGAAGTCTGTCGTTGCAAGTTGTTTCGCGGCCCCACTATCCGCATTTGATAAGCACATAACATTATATTTGCCATCCTCGTATTCTGGCGAACAGTTTGTTGGTAGATCAACAATCCCATTTTCGGCCCGAAAACGAAGAGTGCCTTCTCTAAATTCCTCCTCCATGCCAGCGCCAATAACCGCTATCGTCAATTTACCGACTTGCTTCGGCTCGCCAGCAACTGAACCCATCACTCCTGCCAAGAGGCCCATGCAACCAAAAGCATAGGGTTCTGCCGAATAGCTATATTCAACGGTGCCTTCAAAATCATCTACCGTTTTCTTCCAACCTTTTGATTCCAGCGAAGCTGCAGTCGAAATGTTTACCGGGCCTACAATCATGAAAAGTAAAGCAAAGAATAAACGCATTGTTAGAGTACTCAGAAAACAACTCCATAATCTTGCAACAAGTAAATATAAAATTCAAATTGCCATTCAGAGGGAATATATCAAAGTGAGGGCTATTATAGGTGAGCGTTAACGCTAACTGGTCGCAAGAGTTTTATCATGCTAACTTCATATTGAAATCTTGCATTTAATGACAGCCCAAATTGAGAAAGGCTATGTCCCTGAGTTACATAAAAAGCACATTGGCTGATGGCGAAGAAGTTCTTGGCCAATTGAAAATAACGAAGTTGCAGTATTTGTGGCCAATAATCAGTTTGCCAATTCTAATAGGAATACCATGGCTTTTGTCGGTATTCATATCCAGAGCAACAACTGAGATGGCATACACTAATAAGAGAATAATTCTTAAGACAGGAATCATTAGTCGAGATACTGATGAAATAAGAATAGACAGAATAGAAAGTGTTGATATTAAACAAAGCATATTTGGACGGATGTTGGGTTTCGGTACGATCTATGTCACTGGCACAGGCGCTAAGATAATAGTCTTGGATGCAGTGGCTAACGTTATAGAAATAAGAAAAGCCTTAGTTTCCGTTAGCGATGAAGTGAGGGGATAGCTGCTCAACGGTAAACCCCTTAGGGGCTTCTGAGAGGCTGGGCTTTTTTGGGAGTTTAGGCTGTTTTGAATGGGTCAGGAAGCTTGAGGATAGCTTCTGTCAAAGCTGCTAAATCGTCAAACCGGTCATAGTACTGGGTGATTGATTTGGTGGCATGTCCAACTATCTGGGCTACCACTCTCTCAGGCACATGACTGAGCATTGCTGTTATGAACTGAGCCCTAGTTCCATGCAAGGAAGCTAATGAATAACCATCTAGATCTCCTCTGCCTCTGGCGTAGCTTAACCACCTTCGAGCAACTGATGATGACGGGAGCTTTGCTAGCTCAATATCTGCTATTGCTGGGTGGACAGGGACCATTCGATCCTTACCGTTAGAAGTCTTGGATTCGAGGACTTTGTAATACCAGTTACCATCGACTTCTACCTTCTCCAAATGTTTCACTTCACCCGAACGTGTCCCTGTGTAGCACAAGACCTTCCACAGGTTCACATGTGATGGAGGGCAGATCTCTACAATACGACTGAGAAGCTCTGGGTCGGTCGGTAGAGTCTTCTTGATTGGTGCCTTACCAGCTAGGTCGATATCAATGAAGGGATTAGCTTGATTGGGTGATATGAGTCCTCTACCTTTGGCATGTTTGAACAACATGGACAGTGAGATCAGTTTGCCTTTTAGGTTCGACTTACTACCAGTGACAGAGTCCACCCAAAGGTTAACCATGCTCGGCGTTATGCTCGCAAGCTGGATAGTAGACCCAAACTTCTCGACCGAACTGTTATAACCGTTGATAGTTGATTCCTTGAAATCGGTTCTGCGTTGTAGAAATGATTCGAGCACCTCAGCGAGTGTTGGTGAGAAGTCAGCATTGACAGTTGCCCCCTCACCTTTCTGGAGGTCTCTGAGTGCTGCATAGGTCGGATGGTTCTTCTTGAGTTGCTTACTGTTCGAGTGAAGGTTGTGATCATTCTCGTATTCATTCACCAACCCTTCTAGTGCTAAGTCGTCAGCTCCTTTGTAGAGCTCAATCGCACTTGAGTATGCTTTAGCTGGTGAGCTTTGTTCTGGGTCCGTTAGGTTAGCTATGGCGAGATGTAGGTCTAGTTCACGTAGCAGCTCATTCCTCAGCACCAAGGCAGTCTCAAGGTCACGAGTTTGGAGGCTGTGCCTTAGGCGGTCTTGACCATCGTAATGATGCCTGACATCAGGTGGCACTGAGATATCAATGAAGTACGCGCCTCTAGGTGTACGCTTGCGTAGGTGGTGTGGTAGGTCTTTTATCTTCTTAGGCATCCGTGAGTCCATTCAAGTTGGTTAAGCCTGAATCGTATCACGTTTGTCACAGGTATTCGTCACAGGTTTTGACCTATAGGCCACTGTAACCAATGAACATGGGGCTATTAGGCTTATCTCACTGTTTTCACCAAACATTAAGCTAGTAGGTGATTTGATTTTAACTTACTAATATATGTATTTATTATTTCAGTGACCAGAATATTCAATGGAATTTGACACAAGGACGTGATGCAACGAAAAGGCCTTTTAGCAGCCTAGGTTATTGTATCGGAACAAGAGATAAGGCTTAGGAGCGCAAAACTGTAGTAGCATATGCGTTACCAAGCCACTTCTATCTTACTTCTTCTTACCAAAAACCTTACCGAGTTTAGCTTGGGTAAAATATTTACGTGATGATGCCATAACTGTGAACCACCTTTTGTGATTCCGACACCCCCATACCGATCACCGAAGCGACACTAAGCATTTATTACCCATTGTCTAGGCTGTAATTGATGAGCTGTCGGCGACGCTGTGGTGTGAGGTTGGGCAGCAGTATAGTGCTAGTAATTGTCGGGCCTCTATTTGCCAGAGCTCAACTGCTCCAGCTCGCTACACAGTATTTTATGAAGTTGGGGGCTCGCATCAGCAGCGTAGGTCATGAAACACCCTCTTAAGACCTGTCGGCGATATTGCTTTACATCAATATTCCCATTAACCCAGTCTTGACGCCCAAGCCGCTGCGCATTATGAATATTTTTCTGAATTATGCTGCGTTCGATATTTCCTAAAAGAAGCCCATCGTCGTACCACTCCTGCCGCGGTTCCGCCAACTTCAGCGCCTGTTGAATGAGTCCGTTCGGCATATTGGGGTTGAATAAGCCTAAGTACTCTGCTCCCTTCAAAGCAGCACGGTAGAAATCCTCATTTTGCGAATACAGAGCACCTGCAATGTCGATGACGAATTTTGAGTTTTCAATCAGATCACTAGGTGCAGTTTGAGTAATGACCCCATTAATAGTTTCTATCAACTCGGCAACAAGCATTTCAACAATGTCGCTTTTCTTGCCAAATAAGTTGTGGATCGTGGGCGAAGACACGCCTGCTTCTTTAGCAAGCTGACTCAGCGTAAACGCTTCCAAGCCTTTCGTCGCTATTAGATGCTTCGCGATATCGAGGATGCGCTCTCGACGCAATTTCTTATTTGCTTGGCGCGCGATATTTCCACGAGCTATGCCATTACTGGTCATAAGATACTCCTAATAAGATTTGGTAAATTCTACTATCAGTTAAACCCTGCAATGGATTAATTTTTTGTATCGATAATACTTTACTATAGTTTAAATTTTACTACAGATTAAATTTTACTAATAGTAAAAACTGTCGGAATGTGCGCTTGAACCAAGTACTAATGAACATTGCTCCTTATTCTTTGAATATAAAGTCGGCACAGTTTTCACGCTTATTTAAGAAGGCAGGTTAAGCTAACGGCGTAAGAGGCCTGCAAATACGGATTAATGAAACAATATGGCATCCAACCGTCGAAGTTTAACACGCGCGACAACCCTAGTCGCAGTTTTCATTCTGGGTGCCTGCACGGTTGTCCGCGATGTGTTCACCTACCGCATGACGTTACACGCGTTAAAGGTTGCTCCAAGAATGAGGCTGTGGAACTAATTCCCATTACTCAGGGCCTCATAGCGGCGATGCGCGCCCAGAAAGCTTGGGCTGCACAGCTGGAAATTTTTGTTGACAGAGATAAAGCGAAAGCGATGTAAAGAAATCTGCCAACCAAGGTATTCAACTGATTGATCCCGACTATCCAATGCACTATCACGTCGTCTCGCGGTGTGTGCGCCGAAGCTGGTTGTGTGGTGTTGATCGCTTTGCTCGAACAAACTATGAACATCGCAAAGATTGGCTAGAGCAGCGCATGTTGCATTTGGCTCAGTACTTCGCAGTCGCCATTGATGCGTTTACCATCATGAGCAATCACTTTCATTTGGTTGTGTATTTCGATCCATAGGCTGTGGAACGTTGGAGTTATCTCAGGTTGCGACATACTGGCTAAACGCCACCCGATCTCTAAACAAAAAGATAGGGGAGCATTTTGCCCCGGCGTTGGAACTTGGTGAATTGCTCGAAGACAAAAAGCGGCGTAATAAAGGCTGACAAACATTAGGATCCTTATCATTCTCTATCAAACCCATTTAGCAGAGGCTTTCCTATCGTGCAGACAGAGAGGATGGTTGCGCTATACACTTCTCTGAAGAGCCATTCTATGCTGAACCCTTACTCGACCCAGAAACTGCATTATCAGCCATGGCCTGTGTTGATCTGAATCCTGTGAGAGCAAAGATTGGGAAAGCGGCTACCCACGCATCACACTCTTCCGCCACGAAACGCGCTGCTAAAACGCATTAACTGAAAAGAGAAAATCAAAGCTTATCTTTCACCTTTAGTTTCCGGTATTCCTGGTGTTGATGATGAATAGTTGAAACGGCTACCGATGGCGGTTGTCCGCTATCTTGATTACGTTTCGATGTTGTCGCGTGAAAAGACAACGCAGAAAGACGAGATAGAAAAGGGGCGATAACGATTAGCTGTGTTCGAGATTAAACAGCGCACCAATGGACTAAAAGAAATTTTTAAAAGGGCTAAATAGCCCTAAGACTGTCATGGGCTGACGAGGGGTCTACGAACCTCATTTTTTTAGAAAGTCGATGTCTCGTCTTCAATTCTAGTTCAAGAGACCAACTGCCCGCACAGGCATCCAACCCCCGCACCTCAACTCCATCAAAAAAGTACTATAAATCAACTTCTCGTTTGACGGTAAAAGATCAGTAAAAAACTGTCTGCACCTGCTTAAAAGGAGAAATTGACTTGTTAAAACCTAGCTAACCTCAAGCAAAGTGTTAGAATATTGCGCCAGTTTAGTATATCGAAAGTCACCATGAAAAGTACGTGACAGATCAGAAAATTATTAAAGACGACGCTATCATCCGTCATTTCACTGGCGACAAATATAGGGACAGCCCATTAAGGTATCTACCTACATCGTTTACATAGCCAAGCTGTTATTCTATGCGGGTTTGGCTGTAACTGCTTTCATGGCTTTTACACCCCCCGATGGTGATGGGCAGGGACATCGGGATAAGGTTGTTCACCTCTTCGCATTTTTCACTTTGTTGTTACTCTTTGACTGCGCCTACCCTTTAGTGAAAATCTACTGCACCAAGGTGATCTTGTTATTGATCTTTGGGTCAATGATAGAAACCATCCAGTATTTTATTCCCGGAAGAGAATTTTCACTGCTTGATATCCTGGCTAATTCTATTGGTCTGATAGCTTACCTTACGGCACGTCCGCTTTGTATTTTCTTAATTCCTCGCCTCGATTTTTCTAAAAAGCACTAGTCCTTACATTTTTTAGGGCTAGTTTAAACATAAAACCTATATTTGAACGCTCTGCTCACCTTTGACCTAAAAAACAAACGTTTTAAAAAGATCCAACCAATGAGCGACACCTCATCAGCTCAAGGCCTTATTCAGCAATTCACACAACGCTGGTTTAAGCTTCTTAGCGGCATTGCCATGAGCTAACGGGTGAGATGATGACAAAAGGGAAATAATATTTAAATTGACCCCTTTAATTACGATACCTATGGACCTAAAAGATAGAGCGATTGGTTCAGTGCTTAACAAGAATGGATTAGAAACACTTAGTATTTTATCGAAGCCAAACTTATCACCTGCATTAAGGTACGCAATCGCTTCGGTATAAAAGGAAAGTCCGAATAAATACACATTGCTGCTCTCTGCATAAAAGTCAGAGTCAATCCTAGTGAGCTAACAATTGATACAGAAAAAAGAGCAAATACTCTATATTCTTAAGGCGATACTTTGGGTTTAAAAAGGCTAGGTTAAAAACTACGAGAAGTGGAACAATGAATTTCCAAACCTCGACTCGATAGAAATTAAATAGCTAGCTAAAACCGTAAAACCCAAACAGGTAAATGAGATCTTTGTATCATTTGCCTTCCTTCCTCGCTTCAGCAAACGAACCTTTTAATATTACTGCGAGCAAACCAAACTCTTTGCACACGCGCTTAACGTCTTTGAGTGAACTAGCACTCTCGCTCTCTTAAACAAAAAAATCACTAACCCAAAGGGTAAAAACCCAACCGGCGCCTCACCATCCATAGCGCGCCTAAATTGTGCAAAGTTAGGCCCAAAGCGATCGCGTACGCTGCACCCAATACACCCCACATAGCGGTAAACCAGAGCGCACACACAATTGTTACTGGGCCAGAGAGCATCGTCACGTTACGCATATCTCGCTCATGACCCGTCATATTTAAGAGAAAACTTACCGACCCCGTCGCCACATTAATCAACTGGCCCACGGCAATAATCACCAGCAACCCAGCGCCACTCTCAAAACCCGCCCCAAAAAAACGCATAATGACGCCCGAAAATAGCACCATGGCAATCACTATAGGCAGCGCAAGTAACAGCATCGCTCGAGTGGAACTTTTTGCTAAACGCTTTATCGCAGGTAAATCACCTTCATTCCATAAACGCGAATAACTTGGCGCAACCACCGTATTCACAACCACTAAAACAAAAGCGATCAAACTTGCTGTACGTTGTGCTGCGACTAGATAAGCCAGCTCTTGAGACTGCACATACGCCCCTGCGATCAAAATCCCCCCATAAGGAGCTGCGACACTCATAGCGTTCACCAACCACATTTTGCTACTGGATTCCCAGATTTCAGAGTTTTTAATCACAGGGAAAATAAATTGCACCTGGGGTTGACGAAACCATAACCAAAGCCCGAAACCCAACACCAAGACTGCAGAGAAGAAGTAGAAGGCGGCCGCCGTTTCAGCAGTCGCTGAATGAGGACTAAGAATAAAAAGTAAGGCAAAAAGAGTTAAGAAAATAACGCTTACCCCAAGGTTCTGAAACACGACCACTGCCACGACACGGTGCACCCCCTGGAAAGCTGACGCCAACAACATAAATAGCGACGTCGCCGGAAGTGCCAACATACAGTATTCCAAAACCACGGCGAATTCTGGCTTCTTGAAAACCGTCACCGAGATGGCGTCTGCGAAAAGAAAGGTAACTAAAGAAAAGGGCACTGTGGCCAGCACAATCCAAATCAGTCCCGTATTTAATTTAGATTGGCAAGCAACCGAGAGATACTCCGCACCCATAGCGCGCAGAACCAGATCATCCAAGCCCAATCGAAAGACGACCGAAAGGCCCATTAGCAGAGACAGGCCGAGAAAAAACAAACCAGCCTCGTCAGCACCCAGCACCCTCGCGAGTATAGCCGTCAGCGTAATACCAACTATTGCAGCAACGCCCTTGGCCAACCCAGCAATCGCCGCTTTAACTAACATCGGGGACATTAGGTTTCTTCCTTTTTTTTTGCGAGGAAAAGCCGATCGGACTGAAAACCTTGTGGTCTCAACATCTCGACTCACTACCGTATGCCATTTCTATATAACAAAGGAATCACTTGGCCCCGATTTCCTGCTGCATCGACAAAATCGCCTCGTAGGCTCTGAGCACATCATCCCATTCGAAGCCGCTTTGAAATTGCACTACCGCTTCGGCCTTCTTCTCCTCCACATAATCGTCCTCAAGATATTGTCCGCTGAAGAAATTGCTTAAGTGGTCAACTCCGCTAAAGTAGAGCGCACTCTCATTAGTGACCCACCGATTAAAAGGGTTATCGTGAGCTACTACTGCACACCCCGCACCTAAGGCCTCAACCAACGAAGGATTCGTACCGCCGACTTGATGACCATGTATATAAAAACGCGAATAAAACCTTAATGCCGCAATGATATCCGCGTCATAAATAGCGCCAGGAAAAATGACGCTGTCGTTGGCCGTTTCAAAAATTTCTCGGTGGTAGTGATTGGAGTCTGGAAAAAAACTGCCTAGAACAAGCAACTTTCCCTTCCTAGGACACGTACAAAAAGCTTTGACGATTTCAAGAATCGAGTTCTCTGGCTCAGGCCTAGCAATAACTATTGAATAATTGTTCTTTTCAACACCATATTGATCAATGAGAGACTCATCAGCGTCGCTCACCCTTATTGCGCCGTAGGGGATCATGGTAATCTTATCGCGTGAAGCACGCGTGGCCAGGTGTGCCTCTATTAGTGGATGATCGGCGATTAAGTGATTGGCGAACCAACACCCAAAACGCTCATTAAGCCAAAACCAGGCCTTAAGGATACGCCCCCATTTCTGACGCTTCCATTCGATACCGTCCATATTCATCACATTTCTAATGCGATATATGCGCTGTACTATATTGACACATGCCGTGTTGTAACCTAACGTCAAATGCAAGGACTTATATTTTCTAGCATGCCATACAGATTTCAGATCAAACAAAATGGTGCCCAGCGGGCCCTCATTCTTGATGGGAATATGAATGCGCTTCACTCCCCGCCAAGTAGACTCATGCAGCTCCCCTTGCCCCTTTTCCTGGCAATAAACGATCAAATCCCAGCCTTGATCAACTAGAAATAAACAAAGACGTTCAGCAAACGTCTCGAACCCCCCGTGTCTAGCAGGTAAACCCCGAATACCCAAAATAACGAGCTGCTTCACCCTCACAACCCGCTCAGCTCAGCAGACATCAGATCAGTCACTCTCTGATGAAAAACAGGCAGCTTAAAGTCATCTGCACGTTTCGCAGCGTTCGCTGACAGTCTTTCCCACTCGCTGCGATCGTGTGCGACCTCCTGAATTTTTTCGGCGATCGCCGCGACTCCGGATGAATCCATTAAATATCCATCCATGCCGTCTCTAACCACTTCAGTCGGCCCTCCGACCTCAGGCGCAATAACCGGTACTCCAAACGAAAAGGCCTCGATCAGTGTCAGCCCAAATGTCTCAATCCATTCATTGGGCCTTGAGAGATTCAAAACAAGACTTGCATCGGCATAAAACGAACTCATATCGGTCTGCCTAGACAACAAACGGACGTTACCGGGCACCTCTACATCTTTAAAAAAGTCGCTAATCTCACCGGCTTCAGCATTAAGTACCAGCGTAAATTGAATAAATTGATCTTCGTGAAGAGCAGAAGCCACATTAAGAAATTCAAAAACCCCCTTATATTTTTTTAACGAACACCCCATGAGTACACCAAATTCGCTCTGCTTATCACGCTTTGGTTCTGAGTTTGCTGGAATAGCATTATAGATAACACGCTCGTCATCAATCGAAAAACTTTCAACCCTGCGAAGATAATCTGAAACAAAAACCACCTTAGACGCACAAAGACTGACGACTGACCGTAAAAGCTTCTTAAAAGAAATCGGCTTTATCGAGGTCTCATGTATATGACAAACCACAATCTTACCCATCAACTTCGCGGCTAACATAGCCCCCGTAGGTCTCATCGTGTTGATATAGAAAACGGCATCAACTCTGAGATACCTCAAACAATCAAAAAACAGGTGCAGTTGAGACAGAATATCGAAAAATAGTGTTATATAACGGTTCTCTGATCGCCTATAAAAAACAGTGCGCTCTGTATCGGCAATTCCTCTCAGAGGCCCGTCTCCCCAACTACTGGTTAGCATCTCGGTGCGAACGCCTTTGCCAGACAACGCAGTGGCAACTTGCGCAAGTACCTTAGGACTCCCACTACAGTCATTAAAAAGATGAACGAACACGATCGCTTGTGACAAATCTCTACCTCTTCCTTTCCCAAAAAATATTGATAGAACAACCCAGAAAGATCATAAAAGGTATTGCTTGAACTTTATTGTACAGCCCAGAGATAGCGAAGCTGGTGAAAAAAATAATGCCGGCGATAACGAGAACGGACCTGGCCTCCATCCCTCGTGCTCTGATTGCTATGAAAAAAAGGCGTAGTAAAAAAAACAGATACAACAAAAGTCCAATAATGCCGGTCTTTAAAAGTAGGTATGAATAGGCGCTGTGCAAAATGAAAATTTCGCTATGGTCATCGCCACCAAGCTTTATCGTCACATCCAAAGGGAGCGAATAGCCAGCGCCAAATCCAAACAGCTGAGTCAAAAAAGGTGCGTTTTCTAAAACTTCACGCGTAAGAAAGTTTTCGTAACCACGCCAATTATTATTGATGTCATATATATTCCAATTGTTGTATTGAACAAACTCTGACGTCGGGTTCATAAATTTTGTCAGCAAGGGATCGTTGGTTTCGTAGCCTCCCACAACCAAAAAACCAAGTATTAGAACGATCGATACCAGAAAAAGAATTAACGCCGGCTTTCTATAGAATTCAAAATAGACAAAGAGAGAGAAAATTAAAATCAGCCAGCCCGTTCTGGAGAAAGAGAGAGCCACGCTGATCATCAATAAGAAAACAGCAAAAAGTAATGCCTCTAACCGCAAGTGAAATAATCTACCTGTGCCCCCCCACAACAGCAAAGCCACTGTAAAAGGAACGATATGATTGCCTTTAACTCCCAGGTCTCTGATGTCCCGGCCGCCAAGAGACAACACCTCTGGATTAATGGCGAAATACGCTAAATGCATAAGCGCAAGAAAAATTCCAGCGATGCAAAAAATGTAGTAGAAATCTTGGCGACTCAAGGCTAGATAGAAAAAGCACCCGACATAAAATGCCAGCAGGGGATTTAACAAATACCAAAAGTCCTTAAAAACTTCATAGTAAGTAAAACTAGACCATAGACCGTGGGTGGAAATCAAAAACACTAAGAATAAGGGTAGTATGAAAGCGAACAGTTTCTTAGAAGGGATTCGCCAGACAGTAATGGCAGCTAGGGGAGCCATAACAAGGGTATAAAGTCCTGAAGACAATATAAACGGGGTAACCAAGTAACCAAAAAACAGTGGCTTATAAAAAGAAAATAAAGTCATAGCACATCAGGTTGAGGGTTTACCGCGCCAATAACTCTAGCTGGCACGCCCGCAATCATTGCCCCACTTGCGAATTCGCCACGAACAACCGCACCAGCCGCAACTATGCAGCCGCTGCCGACCTTAGCGCCATCCAAAAAGGTTGCTTTTGCACCCACCCAAATGTTGCTTCCGAGCTCTATACCCCGCGATGTAACACCCTGATCACGAATCAACATATTTGGATGGCTAAAATTATGATTTTGCGAGTGAAAGCTAACGTACTGCCCCATTATCACATCGCTACCTATTTTAACCCCGCCAGTGCAACCGAAATATGAGTTCTCTCCAATGCCCGTGTTATCTCCAATCTGTAAGCCAACGCCGTAGTTACTCATATGGCTCGTGACACTGATAATCGTCCCGGCACCGATAGACACAGAATTACCCAGCCGGACCCCGTTTTCGCCATAACAATCAACTGAGGCGTAATTGCCAATGGTGCACCCGGACCCCGTATGCAATTGCGATCTGTTTTCAATGCTGACGCCTCGCCCTAGGAAGACTTTCCTGTTAATTCTCAAGAGCCCTCGCGAAACCATGATAAGGCGCTGTAATAGTGTCCCTAAGAGCAAGCGCGCTGGAATTCGCGAGTCGACCTTATAGGACTTCCCAGTCGATCTAAGTAAGCTTTCGTAAATAGCGTTTAGCATTGCGCAGCCCAAATCCAACCGTAATAAGAAAATTAAATATCGTTAGCGCGTAGCCACGCGAGAAGTTATTGGCATATATCCTAAAACCGTCTTCTAGCCATCCTTGTCTAGTCTCACCGTAACCCCCATAATGAATATAGTCAGAGTCCAGATTACAAACCCGCCTGTAGCCGTGAATTGAAACCTTCTTACAATAATCAACGTCTTCAACGTACATGAAATATTCGGGATCCAAGCCACCAACCAACTCCCAAACAGATCGTCGAGTCAATAAAAATGAGCCCTCAACCCAGTCGACATCAAGTATGCCGTTGTCAGACCCACGAGTATCGAAATACATTCGAGACAACTTGAGCATCATCAACGCATTTGGAAATCGACCAAACGATCGTCTAGGCTCATTATTGGGGCCAAACATTTTGGCACCAACTACCCCAATATCTTCTGACCTAATTATATCCATGAACACGCGTAATTCCGTTAATAAAACAGTGTCGCTGTTAAGTAGTAATACGTTTTCGCCGCTACTACTTGCCACCCCTAAGTTATTTCCTTTAGCGAAACCAAGGTTTGTATCGCTCGTTATGACCTTTACCCAGGGGTAGTGAGAACAGATAAAAGCCACACTGCTATCGGTTGATTTGTTATCAACGAATATGACCTCATATGACAAACCAATGCATTTAAGTTCAATCGAAGACACGCAGTCGTCTAGGTATTGAAGCCCATTGTAGTTAACAATAATTATTGAAAGATCTATTTTTTTACTTGCCATCATACCCAGACCAAAGTTTTACGTTAACGTCATATTTTGACGACAGAGCTTCTACATCGTCCCTGAAAAGGGCGGTGAGCTGCGCTCTCACTTCACAGGGAATTTCGGGAATCGGCAACTTCTGGGAAGCAGTGAACTTCAACTTTAAGGACCTGTAAGCCTGAATCCATTCTTCATTCAGACTATTATAAAAATAGGATTTAAAGCGGCTTGGCCTCAACAAAAACCGCATTAGAAGACTCTCTTTAAAGCGCCCTCCAGAGTTGTAAATCTTATCCAAGTTGTCTGGACGAAAATTTTCATCCACGTCTAAAAACGAGAACACGTTAGACATTACATCAGAAGGATTATCTTTCAGCTCTTCAAAAGTAATAAAGTGAACATTAGCAACGCCAAAGGCCTTCACATATGCGTCACACGGCAAGAAATATTGGGAATGGGCTGCGTATCGCCAAAAATCTGAATACCCTGCGTAGCTCCTCTTTAACTCGCAATCTAATGCCTCAGCAAAGGAGAGTGGCTCGTAGGTTAATCGCTGCTGATGACGGTAATTGGAATAAGCCCTCTCGATCGGATCTCGCAGCATGATAATAATTTTTACGGCGGGTAACTGACGTTTTAGCTCAGGGATCACTCTATTATAGAAATACAAGTATGAGGGCGACACATCGCCCAATTGCTTTTCCAACGCGGCCGCCTTGTACTGTCGGCAATAATACCGCCAGGTCGTCACAACATTCAGCAGAGAATATTGATCACCGGGACCTGACGTATTTTCAGCGAGTGCCGCACTACTCCAGTAATGCAGCTCCTTTTGGTCCGGGAGATAGATGTCTGGGTGCTTTTGAAGGTACTGATACAGCGAGCTTGTGCCCGCTTTCGGCGCTCCGACAACTAAAAAACTGGGAACTTTTATCATGCCTGTCACTCAGAATTTAAGGGATTCATGGAAGTCATTGATCTCTGGCTATTCAATGCGCATATCCTAGGATTTCATAATCCTTATGGTACAAACGTCTTATTGTTGACCGCACTTTTGCGCTGGCGACATAGGCACTCTCTTCTTCAGTGGCGTTCCTTAATTCTAGCTTTGCTGTTATCCCAAGCCTATCTGCAAGATGCTGGTAATCCTCTTGCATTCGTTCGACTCTTCCAACAAAGTCCACGAGTACCTTTCCAGCATCGTCACAAATAAATTTATGCTGCGGAATAAAGTGCTCAGCCGAATTTGCTATCGCACCCTCAAGTCCGCGTAGAACAAAATCATCAAAGGAACCATATTTTTTTATGTGACGATCGATCCAGTAAAGATCCAAAGGACCTCGTCCGCCTTTTTTCAAGTAAGTGTAGGCAGAGTAACACCTGTTAACAGGGTCTCTGGTAAAGGCGAACTTAAAATACGAATCAAATTTTATAGGGTCCTCTATTAAGAAATCACGCCATGTTGAATGCTGTGAACGAGAATCCCCATAAACGGCCTCCACCAACGAAATCCCGCCACACTTTGGTATATGAATAAAAACGCATTTATTCTTATCGAAGCAGGATCGATAGTGCTTATAAAGACCTAACGTTTTCTCTACGCGTAGTCTGTAAAAACGGTATGAGCCTAATAAATTCATTATAGTCTCGTATCCCCTAAAAAACATTGGCCACAGTCACTGCTCACTGAGAGTTTTTCGAGGTGCCTTAGCGCTGGTTGATCATTCCAGCGAAGCCGCCAAACGGCTTTCTCTAAAAGCGATACGCACGGCCTGTCGCGCTTTTCGATTGCCCCCCTACCTACCCCAGCTTCTAACAATGTGTCGTTGGGGCCTATAGATGCCCCTGCGTCGCCTAGACTTATTGCCTCTGTAATCATTTGACGAATCGCCGGTTAAATCTCATTAAATTTGTTGACTTCAATCGCACCTGCGCAAAATGGCGGTACATCTTTAGCCCGTTCAAGCAGAGTAATAGACACATTGCTTTAAGGTCGCTGAGGTCGCTGAGTTCGATGTCTGCACATAGCGGAATGTTCAACTAGTAAGTCCTATCGCTGAAAGCAAACAACACCCAAGGCGTCTTCACAACAATCACCAGATCGTGCCAAAGCGACCAGTTGTTAATGTATTGCACGTCATACTGAATCCGAGCCACCATTTTCTCATCCGTGTCGGTCTCTCCTCGATACCCATTAATCTGTGCCAAGCCAGTTATCCCTGGTTTGACCTTATGTCTGAGCATGTAGCCTTTTACCTTGCCACGAAATTCTTCATTGTGTGCAACCGCGTGCGGCCTGGGCCCCACAATCGACATATCTCCAACCAGCACATTAATTAACTGCGGCAACTCGTCAAGCGAGGTCTTTCTCAACAAGCGGCCGAGCTTTGTTACCCGTATGTCGTTCCTTTTGGCTTGCAAAAACTCATCTTCTCCTTCAGCTACGGTCATACTGCGAAACTTCCAAACACTAATTGGTCTGCCGTTCATACCGTAACGATTCTGTTTAAAAATAGCAGGGCCGGGGCTGCTGAGCTTTACCGCCAGGCCAATAATTGCCATAGGGATCGCCAATAGCAGCAAACTGACAAATGAGATAACGATGTCTTCGGCACGCTTCACCCAAGAATCGATGCCAAGCGTGGGATTATCGATGATGTTTACGGTGGGGGTATCACCTACCGTTACCCAGTTGCCTTTCATAATTTCCGCGGTGTAAAAGTTGGGCACTAAGTACATGGAAACAGTAGAATCACCCAGTGCTTCTATGGTTCCCTCAATACTTGCCTGGTCACTGACATTTGTGGCGATGTACACCACATCCACGTCACCGGCTTGCGCCATGGCTAACAAGGCATCCGAGTCGCCAATAACACGAAAGGTCTCGTTTTGGCGGGTGAGTACATCACCGCTATGAATATTCGACACAAAGCCCTTTAGCGTCAGTCCAAGCTTTGGGTGGCTAAGGATATTACAGGCAAGATGCTTCGCGCTGTCATTCACTCCTACAATTACCGCCGAGCGGCTATTGTAGCCTTTGCCACGAAGATAGCTCAATGCGCGTTGAAACAAAGCACGCGAGGCAATTAGCGCCACAGGCGCGGCGATACCCCAACAACCCAATACAACACGAGAAAGTTCGTGGGTGACTTTAAGGGCGTAGCCCAGCAACAGCAGGCCAGTGATCGCGGTCAACCAAGCGATAAACAGCGGCTTCAACTCCCCGGCGAGTCTTTCGAAGCGATATGACTGATAAAGCCCGTTATGCTCAGCTGCGATATAATAAATTGCTACGCCGGTTAATACGGTAATGGTGTACTGGCCGTTCCAGCTGTTGGAAGAAAGGTAGATGAATACCGTTGCAAACAACGTCAGAAAAATCAGCAACACATCAACCGCGCGTTGTAGCAGGCCTAACTGGTGATCGATGGGGCGAATGATTCCCTGATTTGCCATAGTCGTTTACTTGACCCTCAGTAAATCATCGATCTCTTCGGATGATAATATATGCGGTCTGTTGGAGCTATGGGCGGGCGCGGCCGAAGATGCTTTGTTATATCCCCCCAGGCTACTGCCATAGAAAGATGGCTCACCATAATAGTAACCACCGGCTCTTTTCTGAACCGCATTGAAAATAGCACCCTTAATATCAACGCCGTTAAGACGAAAGCGGTCGTGTGCTGCGTCAATTTCACCTGCCGTACAGGTCCCAAAACGCGCCACCAACATGTTTGTGCCGCAATGAGGGCCAATTATCGAGGCATCCGTTACCGCCAGAATGGGCGGCGTATCAAAGAACACCAAGTCATAAGCCTCGCTTAATTTTTCGGCCAGTTTTTTGAACATCGGGCCCATCAGGAGTTCCGACGGGTTACTGGGAATCTTGCCACGCGGCAGGTAGTGGAGATTATCCTCCGCCGTCTGCTTGATCGCATCACTGACGCGCAAGGTGCCAGCGAGGACGTCAGCCAAACCGCGTTCTGGGTTCACATGGAATGTGCGGTGCAGGTAGCTCTTTCGCATATCAGCGTCAACAATCAGCACACGCTGACCAGACTTCGCAATGACGGCCGCGAGGTTGACCGTCACAAAGGACTTCCCAACACTCGGGTTACCACTTGATATCATCACCAAGTTGTTTTTTGCATTCATCATCAAGAAACGAAGGCAGGTTCGAAAGCTCCGCAGCGCCTCAATTGACGGATCATCAGGGTATTCATCCGCGAGGAGGCTTTCGGGTAAGTTTTCCTCTTTTTTTTCTTTGGCTCGAATTTGCCCGAGTGGCACATTCGTCGGACGTTCAGACGGCTCATTTTCAGAGAAGGGAATCGTAGCATGGACCGTTAAGCCGATTTTAGTGAACGCCTGCGGGTCAATGATACCTCGTTTCAATAGAGATCGCAGGACTAAAACCAATAGGCCAAATAAACTACCCAACGGAAAACTAGCCATCACAATGAGCTTCCGGTTGGGTGACACCGTGTTGGGCAGCACCGCGGCGCTGTCCAGTAAACGAACGTTACCAACTCTACTGGCCTTCAACATCGCCAACTGCTGCCGACGGTTATCAAGCGATATAAAAATAGATTGGTTGGCCTCAAAGTGACGGGTGAGACGCAGTATCTCTTTCTGTGTATTGGGCAGCAGCGCTAGCTTGTCCCGCAGCTTTCCCCTTTGCTGCTGCAAATTATCCTGCTGGCGTATAAATGAGATATAACTGGGGTGCTGTGGTGTATAACGCCGTGAAATATCCGCTTCGCTAATCGACATGGCGTTGATGTCCGCCTCGATCTGGACCAGACTGTCTAGAGCGGCTCCAGCCTCAAGGGGAAGATTTACTGACGCATGCTTACTCTTGAAGTCGTTGAGGGTCTCCTCCGACTCGGCAAGATCAATCTTGACGCCTCGGATCTGCTTGTCCAGGAAGTTAAGACTGCTCTCGGCCTCCGTCGCCAGGCGTTTCACGTTGTGGGAGTAAAAATGGGTCGCAACTGAGTCAACGACCTTTAAAATATAGTCTTTGTTGGGGCCCTCAAGGGCGATCTCAATGACGCCGGTATTCCTGCCTCTTTCAGACACCAGCAAAGAGTCTTGCAGACTAAGAATAGTTTCGAAGCGGCCTACTTTCCTAACTTCGAACCGGGTGCCAGGTCGCGCGAACAAGGTTCCAATTAGTATCGCCACCTCACCATCGAGACTCAGCGCCACCTCACCTACAGTGCCTGTTAACAGCTCCTGGCCACCGTAAGACAAAGCAAACTGCTGATCGTCGAGGGCAAGAAGCTCGAGGGAATGACCAAAGTGGCGAGTAGGCAGTCGCAGGTAAGAGACGTGAAGCTTCTCACCGCCCCAGGCATAGCTGCCAAGCCCAAAGGGGGCATCGGCAAGTTCAGCGCTGGCGTGACCTCCCACCAGCGCCGCTCCAATCAGCGGCATATAAATAGGCGAAGCGTGTGTAGTGAGATCAAGCTCATCGACCACTGCGCCTAAAACCGTGCGGGACTTTATAAGATAAAGCTCTTGGGCAACCGAGGTATCAGCAGTAATTATCTCAGCGGTGTCGTCGAGCCCTGGGACGCCCTGGGCGTGATCCTCTACCAGAATGTAGCTGTTGGCGCGATATACCGGCGGCGCAAGAAGAGCATAACTGACACCCACTGCAATAAACGCGGCAATGGTAGTCGCAATGATGTACCGTCCTTCCAGTATCATAACCAGTAGCCGGCGGAAATCTATCGCATCGTCAAAGATGTCACTGGCTTTATGGGCTTTATTTGTTTGGTACGCCATGTGGCATGCCTTCCTCTCTATTCTCGTGCATTGGGGGAAATTTTCCCAAAATTAGTTAATGTTTCTCCTCGCAGTAGCAGTCGATACCAGTATGGCGTTAAGGCTGCTAGTGAGCTGGCGTAGCACCTTGTTCCAGCGGGCGATCGGTGCGGAGGTCACATAGACGATGTCCATAGGCTTTAGCCTGAACTGCGTGCTTAAAATGAGCATGGAACCCATTGAGGCATTCAACTGGTAGATATCCACCATTTTCGAGCCCTCATCGTTCGCCCTCAGCACAAAAATACCGCGAGCGTCGGCAGAGGCTTCATTGATACCCCCTACGTTGTTGAGCGCCTCGGCAAGTGTCAGTCCGCTGCGATCAATTCGTTGCGTCCCTGCTTTGATAACGTCCCCCATGACGAAGACTTTGAGCGCATCGTTGCGCGGTACGTGCAGCACATCGTTGGATCTGAGCACCCTGTTATGGTTCAAAAGCTCCTCTTGGAAGAGTGCTGAAAGATCGATTATCTCTTTGGTCAACACGCCAGCGCGTGTTGAGGTCAAAATCACCGAGCGCCAATCTGCGTCGGTTGCCATGCCACCAGCAGAGTTAAGCGCATCAAGCAGCGTCATGGGTACGTCAGTCACAGCAAGCGTGTTAGGCGCGTTCACTGCGCCAGATACAAAGACGCGCTGAGATCGGTAAGCCGCCACGGCCACGTCAACCTGAGGATCTTCGATATAGCGACTCAAGCCCCGGGTGATCAAAGCCCTGATCTCAGTGACGTGCTTGCCAGTTACAGAAACATTGCCCACGTAGGGGTAAAAAATCGTGCCGTCGGCGTGAACGACGTTGCCAGCTTCAGTGGGCGTTCTTTGGCCCCCTTGTGGGATGGTCAGCTCGGGATGATCCCAAACTGTGATGTTGAGTATGTCCCCGCTGCCCACAAGATAAGAGTAGTTCTCCATCTGGGCGGTAAAGGCCGCGCTTGAGTCACTGTTGGCCTCGGCGTAACCCATAACAATACTCTCTAAACCAAACCGCGAATCAACTAATTTCTTAATAGCATCAGCGCTGCTCTTGTCTGCTTGCGGACCAACATAGACCCTGTGATGATTCATTTTTTTTATAGTCATGCTCTTGGCCTTCGCATTAAATCCATCAGCCAAGAGGGCTCTCTGTATTTCTCTAGCATTCGATTCGTCAACATAGGTCGCCACTTGCACTGTCCAAGCTTCCCGTCCCAGCATCTCGTTGATTAGGCTCTGAGTAATTGGAATAAGATCTGCCGCGCCACTGTTCAATTCGTCCATTTCGCGCGCATCGTCCACCGATATGTGCGCGCCTGGCACAACCACGCAACCACCGAGCGCAAACACGATACCAAGGGTTACCGCATGTACCAGCGTTGCTAAAGAGTTGGTAGTAATCCGCATGCCACTCCTTTACGGTGCCCATTTTTTCCTTTCCGTACTGATCCTCGCGAGAGGCTCCGATTGAACAGCCAGCCCACCTGGCCACCATATTCCTAGCGTGTTCGGTTTTAAAAACGACAAAGGCCACCCGATGCCACGACCACAAGCAATGGTTGGCTTTTTCTCGTTTTTGCGGTGCTGAAAAATGTAAAAAATTTTCTATGATTCATACTAATTCGATGAATCAGTTTTTACTAATAACTAAATTTGCTTATGACTAAAAATGACTTTAACACATTTTACTATATAGTAAATTTTATTTGCCTATAAATTTTAGTTGAAGTAAATTTTGCTTGTAAGGCAATGCAGACAGGGGTATCGCTTGTCCGTTAAAAAAGCTAAGGAGTAAAGTCGTACCGGCCTAAAGTCGCGAAACTTTATACAGAGATCATCATGAAAAACTCAGGCATAGCTCGAGGAAACATAGCTCTCCAAGCTCATAAAAAGTTGCGTCGGCAACGAATCCTGGACCTTGCCGCGCACCTAATCGCGTCAGATAAGATAGAGGGCTTTACGACAAATCCACTCGCCGCTCGAAGCGGAGGTGTCAACACCGACGATTCACAGCCTATTTGAAAAAAAATGGCATCATTAGAGTGTTGGTTTCGAATTTAATTGAACATATGAATGGCTTCGGCGCTCACTCCCCCTCTCTACCGCCCTTATCGAAAACGTAACGTTTTTTATCGGTACAAGGTTACTGAATACGAGAAAAATACGTTTTTTTACGCTGCACTTATATCGGCAGAACAATTAGGACTGTTTCTTCCTAAATCGCCTAATGGACTATTCCAGCAAGCACTAAAAGTGGCAACACTGACAAAAGCGTGGTGGGAGAATGGGTTGCTTTTAGGAAATATCGAACTCAGCGTAATTATACAAAGAGTTCACAATAGCAACCGGCTTGAGCTACTAGATTGGGCTAGCGGCGACATTGATTTGGATTAATGTCGCCATCAGGCTTTAGAAAGCATATTTTTGGCGTACGCGCCCGTTGCTAGCCCCGAACTTAACGTCAGGCTGCATGAAGAATTCGATGGACTTAACAACCTACAGTTTATGGCACTATCACGTTTTTAATAGGATGAACCGCTGCCCATAAATTGCACGATGTGTTTACTCTACAGTTAAACTATAAAGACTGAGTATTTATCTTACAAAATTATCAATATAGCTTGAATATCACCGGTAAACGTTATCGAGTTTTTGCTGATGGCTGACCGCACGCTGGCTCCGAGTAAGCCCTAAGTGACTACCCATGTTGGCCTTTAATAATTTAGGGGTGGATAAACAGGATCAGGCCATGATGTCTGGCGTAATAAACAAGTTCCAATTAGTTGCGGAATGTCAGTTTTCCTTCATGGTCAATTTTCACCAATGGGTAAAAATAACGGAACCTGTACATGAAAATCATTTAATCACTGCCAATACCTCTAGGGGACGCGGGGAGTGAGCAAGCAAGCTTAACAGTCTGAATTTTGTTTGACGTTATCGTCTTCTATGGCTCGATTGAATTGCTCCAAAACTTATTCTGTCAGCAGGCCGCAGAAGCAGATGCTATTGGCGCCTTTGTTGTTGGTGAAATTGCTCGCCAGATGAAGCCTAGGCTATATAGTTAGGTTGCCGTAATAGTGTCTCACCTATCTAGTCTTCCTCACTCCCTAAACGCTGTATCTTTCATTTTAGCAATCGGTTGCCAGAAGTACTCTAAAATGGTTCGCTCGCCCCTGATTATATCAACTTGTGCAATCATGCCAGGAACAATTGAGACTGGAATATTATTGCTCTCAAAAATTTCCGTATCAATTGATAGATTTACAGAATAAGCCGATGATTGAGTTTCTTCTCTAAAAACTGTATCCGCAGAGACTTTAGTCAGTGTACCCAATAAATATCCATATTTTGATGGATCATAGGCAGTAAGACTTATTTTAGCCGGTTGACCTGGCTCAATTGTTGCGATGTCTTTTGGATCAATAAAAGCTTCAATGAGTAATTTGCCTTTTGTCGGCACAATTTCAGCAATCACCTCGCCACTAGATACAACTGCACCCAGTGAGTTGAAGAACACACGATTTACAATCCCGTCAATTGGAGAGCGGATTTCAGTTTCCTTAAGCCGTTGGCGGATTGCAGGAAGACGTACCTCCAGCTCTGTAATTTCACTTATAACTTGAGAGCGTTCTTGATATACCTCAGTGTTATAATTTAGTTGAACGGATTGTAACTGATGGCTGATTTGTTCAATTTCTAACTCAGTTTGAGCAACCTTTTCGGAAAGCACATGAAGCTGCGTTTTGATTGATACATCTTCACGTTCTAACCTAAAGCGTTCAGCCCTTAATAACACACCAGCATCAACCAAAGGCAATACCTCAAACATTTCTCTGTTTAAAAGCACTTTAAGGCTATTTTGACCTTCAATTTCGGCGCCCAAGCCTAGCAGAACTTTACCCTTACGCTTTTTGTCTTGGTTAAGGGTTTTAAATTCTGCATTTAAACTTTTACGTCGAGACGACATGAGTTCAATTTCAGCATCCAAGAGTGTATTTGTATAACCATTAGCATTATTGCGAACACTTGCGATCGTGCCCCCATTTAACTCGGCATCCAAGCGGATCATCTTTAATCTCAAATTGCTCAGGCGTGTTTCAAGCTCTTCTAAGACCCCCTCAGCTTCAATTGCATTAATTGTTGCAATAATTTGACCAGCATTAACTGCACTTCCCTCTTCAACAAGATAGGTTGCTATGGTGCCACGCTCAGAAGATTGCACGTTTTTATTTTGGCCATCAGCAATAACCCGGCCATCACCACGTTTAACCAAATCTAACCGAGTGTAGTTTGCCCAAACCATGAATGCCGCAAAAACAGCAGTAACCAATAAGGTCATTAAATATTCGCGATCATTGTAATTGTCATTTTGAGTTAAACGCATATTAGTTCTTCTTCTCTAAGCGTTTCTTCAAAAGATCAAAGTAGGCATCTTTTGTGCCATCACCAACAATCTTGCCTTGATCCATGACAATAACCCGATCACACATTTCCACTACAGGCATTTTGTGGGTTACGATTATGACGGTCTGATCTTTTAAGTGTTTGGATAAATGTGCAATAACATTACTTTCACTCATTCCATCCATCGCACTTGTTGGTTCATCTAAGAGCAATAACGATGGTCTAAACGCAAGGGCTCGCGCTAACATCACAGCTTGTTTTTGACCGCCGGATAAATTGCTTCCTTGATCTTGAATTGCAAACTCTAAATCAGCTATCGTGCCATCTCCAACAAAGTCAGCGCCAACTGCTTTTAAGCATTCTAGAATATATTCATCACTACAATCATCTTGGCCTAAAGCAACATTATCGCGTAATGACCCTGTAAATAACCAAGGTTCTTGAAACACCGTTCCTATGGATCGAAACAAATCAGCTCGCGGATATTGACGCACATCGGATCCATTAATTATGACGGAACCCGTTTCAGGAGCGAGAAGTCCAACAATTAGTTTTACCAAAGACGTCTTCCCAGAACCTGTTCGCCCTACAATTGCAACTTTCTCACCTTTCTTAATACTTAAGTTAAGGCCATTAAAAAGTGGGCGTCCCATTTCCGACAAACGCAATGTTGCACTGCTCACTTCAACAGCGCCATTATTTGTGTTTTTGATTGCAGAACCAGTTCCATCACTTTGCATGCGGGCTGCAGATAAAAATCTTTTTAAATTTCCACGTGCAACATAAGCTGCGTTTGCATGTCCAAGCGTCTGGCCAACCTTTGCAAGCGGTCCGAGTGCGCGACCAGATAAGATAACCGTCGCAATAATAGCACCCATGGTAATAACTTGGTCAGCAAACAGATGAAACCCATAAACTATGATAGCAACCTGGGATATTTGTTGAATTATAGTGATTGTGTTTCCATTAATTTGTGCGTAGGTCTTTGCCTGATGGGATGCCTTAGCATAGAAGTTTGACTGCGTAAGGAACTTCCTTTTCATAAGAGAAAATGCGCCATTGACCCTTAAAGCATCTAACCCGCCTAAAACCTCCACAAGAAGACTTTGGCGTGATTGTGCAGACGCAGAAACAGCGGCAGAATTGCGAACAAGTAATGGTTGAAGGGCAAGTATAAGAATCAAAATAACCGGAATACATATCAGCGGAACAATAAATAATGGCCCCCCAACCATGGAAATCACCAGGACAAAGACCAGGACAAAGGGCAAATCAATCAAAGTTAGGATTGTGGCTGAACTCATAAAGTCTCTATAGACTTCAAAGTCGCGCATAACAGACGCAAGCTCGCCTACAGATTTGCGATTTTTGGTATTAGAAACTTCAATAAATTGCTCAAAGATATCTTCATTCACTGCTATATCTGCAGTAACTGAAGCCCGCTCAACAATTCTGCTTCGCGCACCTTTTAATAACGTATCAAATAAGATTGCGACACCCACCCCGATAGCCAGAGCATAAAGTGATTGTGTCGCTTGGTTAGGCAAAACTCTGTCATATACCACCATGACAAAAAGCGACGTCGCCAATCCTAAGACATTTGAAAGTAGAGCCGCAATAGCAATCCAAGAGAACCGCGTCGTCCCCAGTGTCTTTAAGGGACTAAGTGCTTTTAAACGTGATTTTACAGATTTGTGCTCCTCAAGTGAGGGTTGAGCAAAAATAAGCTTTCCCGAATACCATTCGCTAAATTCTTTTTTGGTGAGCTTACTTTTTTTGCGCGTCGGTCCATCGAATATAATAAATTGTTCAGCGCCAACCTCTTCTAAGATTGCAAGCTCACCGTTTTTGCCAAGCAACAGAGAGGGGCATAATGCTGGAGATAAATCTGAGACTTTCGCTTTCCCAGAATTACAAATAAACCCAAAGCCACTAATTGCGTCACTTGACCAATCCATAACATCTGCCCTTGGGCTCGATGAGACGGCTTCTTTAACCTCGTTATAAGTATTCTTTGAAGTTAAGCGTTGAAGAAACGCATGTATTGTAAATGCATCGCGCACATCTGTTGGATTAACCCTGCCTTGGGTATCAACAGCTGTCATTCGTAATTTCCAATGTTTTTGACATTACATAGATTAACAACTTGGCAGGCTTGTCCCGTGGCAGCGACGGCAGAAAGCTTTTGCGTAACACGATCGTGTTTTAAACGCTCAATGGCTATCTCAGCTCTCACAAGTGTTAATATTTCTTCTGCAAGAACTGTTACATCGACTCGGCCAGTTTTTAACTTGAGTTCAAGTTCATCAATGCGATCCTTGGGGATCCGCATACGCTCATCTAAAAGAACTTCATGTTTTTTATTAAAGGCTTCAAAGTTATCAAACTCTTGCTGAGCTGAGGAAACTTTCTCCTCATATGGCGAGACATCTAAAGCGCTCACTTCCAATTCTTTTTTCAAAGCAACAATAGAAGCTTCTGCTTTTCCAACGTCTTTAAATGGCAATTCCATGGTAATGCCAACAAATATAGTACTACCGGCGTCACGTGGCTTAGGGTTGCTGGCGCTAGTATGCCAACTAGTCGTGAAGGAATTTGAAGCCTCTAAGACTTGCTGTAGCACCTGATCAAATGCCACTTAGCTTTCCAATGATGCTATTTCTACCACCAACTCGCCGAGGTAAATTGAGCGATCAGTTTGTTCACTATCATTTAAAAGCTTTTGAACAGTTGAACCAACTACTAGTATACCTTCAGAACATTCGCTTGTTTTTACGTCTAATCGTGATGAGCCAGTTCCTTGAATTGTGAGTTCTTTTTGTGACCTTGTGATTGCAACAGGATCGTTTGCCGCTGATGCGGCCGAAATAGCCCTGGCAACTGTTGGTATCTTTTGAATGGACTGAGTTAATAGCGATGTATCATTCTTTTTAACAATCACCTGTTTATAGCTTAGTTTAGGCTTATCTTTGGTAATCCCTAGATTGGTGTAGTCCGAGAATACAAACCTGCTTAATATGAATATTGAAGTAAGAGCAAATACGAATTTGTTGTATGAACGCATTTGAAGAAAAAATGTTGTCATCTTATTATGCTATGTCGACGGCTTGAAAAGCAGATTCAGTCAATTGGCTTGCATCAATATTCTGAAGGATTGCTAGGTATTCCGAGCCATATGAGACGATGGTATGACTAGTGTAATCACCTTCACCTTGTGCAATTGTGAGCTGGGAAAACAGCAAACCATCATCAAGGCCAAAGTCATCATTACCGTCTGTAAAGTCGGAAATAATATCTGCATCAGATAGCGCGTTACCACCATCGCCTGGACGCAGAATAATTTGGTCTGACCCAGGGCCCGTCGCTATGGTATCTGAGCCAGTACCACCGTCGATTTGATCATTGCCATTGCGTCCAAGTAGGATATCATTTCCGTCCCCGCCAAATAGAATATCATTTCCAGCGAAACCCGAACCACCGTCGCCAGTTATCGTATCGTCCCCATCGCCACCTATTAACGTATCATGCCCTTTCCAGCCATTTATATGATCATTTCCAGCGCCACCATCTAAAGTATCGTTGCCAATACTGCCGAAAATATTATCATTGCCAGCGACGCTACCATCATTATTTAGATCAGCTTGGAATGCTGTTTCATGTTGAGCCATGGGACGTGTAATAGTTGACAGATAATTCATTGAAGCGTCCACTGCCTTCGCCATTGTTTGACCATTGCTATGGGAGTAAAAAAGCTGAAAGCCCCCATTTCCCGCCGCTTCAACTTGAGTAACGCTCCATCCGTCGCTTCTATTTGAATTGCCAAAGCTGCTGATGACAGCATCATTGCTATCAATAATATGATATTGGTTGGCAGCCGTTGCGAGCTTATAGTTACCATTGGTCTCTATCGTCGTCAGGTTGAGGCCTATGACGCCGTCACCATCTAGATCAGCTTGGAATGCTGTTTCATGTTGAGCCATAGGACGCGTAATGGTTGACAGATAATTCATTGAAGCGTCCACTGCCCTCGCCATTGTTTGACCATTGCCATGCGAGTAAAACAGCTGAAAGCCTCCATCTCCGTAAGCTTCAACTTGAGTAACGCTCCATCCGTCGCTTCTATTTGAATTGCCAAAGCTGCTGATAACAGCATCATTGCTATCAATAATATGATTTTGGTTGGCAGCCGTTGCGAGCTTATAGTTACCATTGGTCTCTATCGTCGTCAGGTTGAGGCCTATGACGCCGTCACCATCTAGATCAGCTTGGAATGCTGTTTCATGTTGAGCCATAGGACGCGTAATGGTTGACAGATAATTCATTGAAGCGTCCACTGCCCTCGCCATTGTTTGACCATTGCCATGCGAGTAAAACAGCTGAAAGCCTCCATCTCCGTAAGCTTCAACTTGAGTAACGCTCCATCCGTCGCTTCTATTTGAATTGCCAAAATTGGCGATAGGGCTAGAACCATAACCATCACGAATGTGGTGTTGGTTACCGCTGATGTCAAGCACCTTAGTGGAAATTGCCCCTGCGGCTATTTTTGCGTCACTATTTAGATCAACATTGAAGACTTGTTCATATTCTATCGCAGGCCGAGGTAAGGCGTGATTGCCCATTAATACAATATCCGATCCTGTATGTTGACCTGATGCATCAAACTTAAACCCAAAATTATTATAATTAAACCAAGAACTATTATTCCAGCCTGGTTGAGTAGAGTTGCTTGCGAGAACCAGAAAACCACTGTCATTTGGATTTTCTTCAACGTGGGTCGGCGTGTAAATAGAGGTTAAACCAGTCAGACTAATACTGTTGCCACTACCATCTGTAACATAATAAGTGCTGCCTCCTCTGGCGAGGCTATAATAACCACTGTTTTCCAGGTAATTCAAACTACTACCATTGCTATCAAGGATATAATATCTGTTACCATCCTCGGCTAGACTGTAGGCTCCGTTGGCCTCTAGATTGTTAAAATTATTTGACATTAAAGGCTCCAATCGAGGTGTTTATGCTATCACTTGTCTTCTGGTTGGCTGCGTTCCTAAAGGACATGAAGAGCCCTGCGCCAACTTCTTAGACGACAAAGTTTTTACTATTAATAAAATTTGATTATAGGTAAAAACGAAGAATAGCATATTTTACTATATAGTAAATTTTATTTGTCAATAAATTTGATTGAAGGTGAAGTTTGCTTGCAAGACAACATAGGCGGGAGTAACGCTTATCCGTTAAAAATAGCTAAGGGCGCGAACTCGTAACGGCCTAAAGTCGCTAAACCTTATACAGAGATCATCATGGAAGACTCAGGCATAGCTCGGGGAAACTCCGCTCGCCAAGCTAATAAAAAGTTGCGTGAGCAGCGAATCCTGAACCTTGCCGTGCACCTAGTCGCGTCAGATGGGATGGAGGACTTTACGATAAACCCTCTAGAGATAGGAATTTTAAACCCCATTTTTCGAAGAACGATCATGGTGAGGTGCTGGAGGTGGGAATGGTGCCCGACTGGACCCGCCACGGGGATGACTCAGTGACCTTAGATTATTAACAATACAGATTATTAGAGGTGTTTGTTGATTTGAGTACAAAGTACACGAACCAATCTAGTGTGGTATCCCGTGTTCGTGATGCTTTATGGGGCTATACGCTTTTTTATTATTATAAATTAATAAGTTATAGATATTTTTCCAGATTTAAATGGGGCTTATTTACTAAGGATGCACCCTTTATATGAGTGCCACGTCCAATGGAGCACCGACCATCGGCAGTTTTAATACCCAGCGCTGTTGCAGACCTCTTTAACTCAACGGTCTCAAGCTTCATCCCAAGTGGGCTGAACCTTTCTGACGCTGTAATAGATATCTTAGAGAGGCATTGACCATACTAATTGACACAGTAATTTGACACAGAGCTATGCGTCAATAGGCTTACATACTAGGATATTAAGGGTTTCTGATGGGGGGCTAGATATTCACCAAACATTGACCAAACATAAGGTGATAGACAATGAGCTGGCTATGGTCACCAAATAAGTCAGCCAGACTCACTTCAGCCTCGCCCAATTCAAAGCGGTAGTTCTTACCCACCCTTACCCAGGGCAATTGCCGTCGCAATTCGCTCAGGCGATCTCGTTCTTTCGTATGGACTTTTTCCAATGTGAGTAACTCTGCCCGATGACGAATCCATTCTTCGCGATCAACAGTATTGTTCTGCATGGCCATCACACCTCGTTTTTCTATATGCCCCTAGCATACGACGAGTGATTGCGAGGAGACAATGATTATGCTCTAGTCGCTGTCACCAATTGTTTATTCACAACATGCCATCAATTGCACGCCATCAAAGAGACGTCGGGACCCAAACAACTATGGTACAAAAAAAACAAGGCAAGAAAAAAGGGAAGAGAAATCACGCTGATGATGAAATACCCCTGTTACCCGACACCAACCAAATTAAGGAAATTCGGCTCAAATGGCTGCATAACGGTAAATCTCGACCTGACTTTGCTATTGAGCCAAGCCAGGGGCAGGAATCTGTCTGGGACTTCCCACGCCCGCCGATAATCCAACCGGTGCGATCGGCGTTAAAAGTTATGCGTGGCGATGTCTTATTGGCTAAAACGAGCCGAGGCGTTCGCGTAATTGAAACCGCAGGTGCACCAACCTACTATTTCCCTCCCGAAGACGTAAAAACCGCTAAGTTCGCCCTGGGTGAACAAGGCAGTCTGTGCGAATGGAAGGGTTATTCTCAACCGCTGCTGTTTAATGAAGACGAAGTCGGTTGGCGTTATGTCAGAATGTTCCAAGCCTTTTCAACATTGTATCTTTGGCCTGCTTTTTATCCGTCAATGGTCGATTGCTTTATTGACGATAAGAAGGTGGATGCGCAGCCCGGCGGTTACTATGGCGGCTGGGTTACCGATACCCTGACAGGTCCCATCAAAGGAAGCCCAGGCAGTCAGGGTTGGTAACGATCGATAGTTAACAAACGACTAAAAACAAACCTGGCGGCATTTAGTCGAGTGATTTACCGAGCAACTTTGCCTCTTGCTCGTATTTAGCATAGGAAGCTTTCAAGGTAGCGGAGTTCAACAAGCATTCTGCAACCAGTTTGCCGGAGGCTTCCTCAAAAACGGATGTCATTACCCAATTCGACTCGACCCGTCGACTCTCACTTAACTCAACGATCTCTCTTTCTAATCGATAAGGTTCGTTGACAAACAAAGGGCCATCAATCAATTTAATTTCCTGGTCAGCGTATAGGCCTACTGCAGGACCTTTGACAGGAAACTTCGCAGCGCGATTGCTGTAGTTTGTCAGCACGCTGAGCATTTCCATTGGTATAATCGCTCGTCCCCAGGGCGATTGATTGCCACCTTGCGACGTATACCAGGGTGAAAGCTCGGTGATACCCGCAAGTTTGTTATTTAAACTAAACGGATACAAATCACCCATGTTTTGATCGAAATCCATAATGACTTGTTCCGGTGCTGCACCTTTCATACCCACCGATAGATCAGACAAGATAACCAACTGATCTGGTGCTCGAAGTTTTGCGCGACGACGGTCCAACTCCGTCTCCGGATGCTCAGACCCTACACTTGCTGTGCCTTGTAATACGGGCGTGCCATCACGCTTCTCGGCCCAGATGTTGGTAATCTGCGAACCCGGTAATGGTACTTCAGCGAAGGCACGCACCTCTTCACCCTCAATGACCATATTCAGATAATGGGCGCTAATACAGCCTTTCTCAAACCATACTTGTCCCCAAATTTCCTCAAGCAGCGGTGCGAATTGACTAAAATGAGTTGGCCCTTCAATCGGCGCACCTGAAAAACCCAAGTCTTCTGCCATCTTGTCGTCATGAATCGACATATGCCCGTCATAGGTTTGATCCCCCAGCATTTGTCGTGGATGCCGCCAGTCGCCGCAGATTACCCGCTTAGTATCAAATGCTGTCACGATCATGTCCTTGTCTTGTTAAAAGAGTTGATTTAAGTGAAACAGACTCTATGCCGCATCTGTTTTGGCTTCAAGCATCTAGGCGTCAATTTATTTCTCAATTGATGAGTATTTGTTAGTCTCATTCAACAGCTCAATAAATGAAGTCATGACCCATTACTATTTTCGCATCCTTATCAAACAAGAGCAGACAACATGACCCAAGCATTTGAAGGCATAAAAATTCTTGATTTCACCCAGGTACTAGCCGGGCCGTTTTCTGTCATGCAGCTGGCTTTACTTGGCGCAGAAGTCATTAAGGTGGAACAGCCCACTACAGGTGATCAAACCCGTGGCTTGATGAATGTCGGTGAAGACATTGGGCTGTCACCGTCCTTTATGGGCATGAATCTGAATAAGCGCAGCCTCACCTTAAACCTCAAGTCTGCGGATGCGATCAGCATTATCAAGCAGCTCATCGTCGATACCGACGTGATGGTTGAAAACTTTAAAGCAGGTACGATGGAACGACTCGGACTTGGCTATGAAGAGTTGAAGAAAATAAAGCCAGATCTTATCTACTGTTCCGTTACAGGTTATGGCCAGAACGGACCCAAGGCTGGTGAAGCGGCTTACGATGGTGCGATTCAAGCATCCTCGGGCATGATGTCACAGACCGGACACGCCGAAACAGGGCCTACCCGAACAGGTTTTATGCCGGTTGATATGGGTACGGCTCTCAACACGGCATTCTCAATTTCAACAGCCTTATATCGTAAATTGGCGACCGGCGAAGGTCAGCGAATTGATGTTGCTATGCTCGATACAGCTCTTGTGATGCAGGCCGCCCAATACAGTAATTACCTCAATCAAGGCACATTGATAGGCCTGCAAGGTAATGCATCACCGACTCATCAACCAACAGCCAATGTATTCAAAAGTTGTGACGGACATGTGCAGGTCACCGCCTTGAGTCAAATTCAAGTCGAAACCCTGTTCGAAATTTTGAACTTGAGTCACCTGTTAGATGAAAAACAATATGCGACCCCCGATGCAAGACTCGATAACCAAAACGTCCATGATGTGATCGCACCGTTGTTTGCAACACAGACAACCCGACACTGGATGGAAACCCTGTCAACACAAGGTATACCCGTTGCGGAGATCAGAGCGTTGCCTGAAGTGGTCGAAGACGAACAGTTAAAAGTACGCGACGTGTTTGCCAACTTCCCATCTCCGGCTGACAACAGTACCCCGACGCAAGTCGTCAAGGCAGGCTATATGATGAATGCTGACGGCCCTACCCTTCGAACACCTCCGCCCTTGTTAGGGCAACATACGACGGAGATACTGATGGAGTTGGGAATGACGACATCGGACATCGAAGCATTGAAACAGGCAGGTACTATTTAGAGCCACTAGATTAAAACTCCCGAGCTTAAGAGCCAATAGTTTGCCTAACTCAACCCATCGACGGCACGCGCTTAAACCAAGGTGCCGCTTGTTCCAGCTGTGCACCAATCCGCAATAACAGTAACTCATTGCCAAAAGAGGCTGCTAACTGCATTCCTACCGGCAAGCCATTTTTGGATTCGTGCAGGGGCAGTGAAATCGCCGGGTTACCGGTCCCATTGTATAAATGTGTAAAGCCCCAGAAACTTTGTATATGCGCCGTATAGGTTTCCTGATCACCGTCGTGGGTGTTCATATAACCTAGCGGTACCGGCGGTTGGAGTAGGGTTGGGCTTAAGATCAAATCGTACTCAAGAAACCGTGATTCAATATAACGACTGGTTTGATGAATGATTGCCGTTGCCTTGGCGTAGTCGGACGCCCTAAAGGTTTCACCCAACTCTTTCGCGCCTAGAGTGACCGACTCGATATGCTCAAGACCGACGTCATTCAATCCCAAATAGTCAGCTCTGGCCTGAACAGTATTGGCGACATTGGCAACAACCAACAGATAGGTCGAAGTCGAAAACATCTCACGGTCAAAGTCCAAATCAATATCAACAACTTCGTGACCTAAGGACTCCAATAATTTCACTGTGTGTTGTACCCCAAGCAAACATTCTTCATGAATCTCTGTCGCTCCGGACGCTGGCTTTAGGTCAACGCCAACTCTTAGTTTTCTTGGTTTTTTAGTATGCTCATCAAAGTAAGAGCCATTGAAATGTGGCGCGTGATAAGGATCACCTTGAGCTGGCCCATGCGTGACATCCAACAGCATCGCTGTGTCGCGTATCGAGCGAGACACAACATTATTGCTGGCCATGCTGCCCCAACCTTCGCCGACATCAGGACCAGCCGGCGTTCTTCCTCTTGTCGGTTTTAACCCAACAAGACCACAGCAAGACGCAGGGATACGAATGGATCCACCACCATCAGTTGCATGTGCTGCAGGCAGAATACCTGCCGCAACAGATGCTGCTGCGCCGCCACTTGAACCACCCGTTGTTCGCTGAAGATCCCAAGGGTTCCTGCAAGCACCGAGTTTCACAGATTCGGTTGTCGCTGCCAGGCCAACCTCTGGGGTATTCGTCTTACCCATTATGATCAGACCGGCTTTACGATAACGACTGACAATCTCGCCGTCGTGGTCAGGTACGAACCCATCCCAGAGGCGACTGCCCATACTGCTGGGCACATCCTTCACCATGTTTAAATCTTTTATTAGAAACGGAACGCCAGACAGCGGACCGGCGACAGGCTTCAATGCCTGTTCTCTGGCGGCATCGTACATATCAGTAACAATCGCATTTAAGGTCGGATTATGTTCCTCCGCAATTGATATCGCAGTATCAACGACCTCACTGGCGGATGCCTCGCCGCGTGATATCAGTTCAGCCAAACCCACTGCGTCATAGTCTCGGTAGTTACTAATAGGAGTGTTTGTCATTTTCGCCCACCTTTAAAGAGAATCTACTCACCAACCAAGCTATAGAAAATTGTCCTCAAATGCCAATTTGAACGACCTAGTCGCTGATCGGTTAGACACGTCACAGCAATGGCAAAATTACGATTAATAGCAACTACATCGTAAAATCGTTACGGCACCCGGCAGAGTGAAAATGAACATCTATCAGGTTAATCGGATACTAGGCGACCCTAACTCTCACCACCTTCATCGTCTCAAACGGCAGACCGGCGACTTTTTCAGTGACAGGGTAGTAAGTGAGGTTGACGCGAGCACCCACAAGGCTTTTATATCGTTTGCGACGCTTGTATTTGAACGGCACGTCATAGCCATCAAGCATCAGCGCGTTAATGAACCATTCGCCTGACGAACGCTGCTTGTGGGACACAACTTTTTTGTCTTCGAGATGATTAAGTTGCTGATTTTTTTTCAGCAGTTTGCTGGCATCACTTTTTATCATTTGGCGCTAAATCCATCTGTCCTATCCAGATTACGAGCAATCGCTGCTCGCTCGCCCAATTCGTAGAATTTCTCTATACTGCCTCACATCATCTTGAAAGCAAACAATCACAGCTTTAAGACAACGACTATTTTAAACCGTACAAGATGCTAATTTGCGCATCTACCAGGGAGATTGCCACGTGAAAGACGAAACAAAACTAGTCCATTCAGGTTACAAAACGGATCCGACCACACATGCGGTCGCAACGCCTATCTACCAAACCGTCGCTTATGAATTCGATAATGCGCAACACGGCGCAGATCTGTTTAATCTAGCGGTACCAGGCAATATTTATACTCGTATCATGAATCCAACAACGGATGTGCTTGAGCAACGGGTCGCAGACTTAGAAGGCGGCGTCGGCGCACTGGCACTGAGTGCAGGCAGCGCCGCAATTACCTATGCTATTCAGAATATCACTGAAATGGGCACCAACATCGTTGCAACGCCTCAGCTTTATGGCGGCACTTATACGCTGTTCGCTCACATGTTGCCCAAGCAAGGGGTAGATGTGAAGTTTGCTGAAGACGATTCAGCCGAGAGCATTGCCAAGCTTATTGATGAAAACACTCGGGCAGTTTTTTGTGAAACCATTGGTAATCCAGCGGGCAACATTGTCGACATTGAAGCAATTGCAAAAGTTGCCCATGAAAAAGGCGTTCCGCTGATTGTCGACAACACAGTGGCAACACCTATGCTGATCAAGCCCTTTGAGTATGGTGCCGATATCGTCGTCCACTCGTTGACTAAATACATGGGTGGCCACGGCAACTCATTAGGCGGCATTATTGTTGATTCGGGAAACTTCCCCTGGGCAGATTATCCTGAAAAGTTCAGCATGATGACGACACCCGAACCCTCGTATCATGGCGTGGTTTATACCGAAGCCATGGGACCTGCTGCGTATATTGCCCGCGCCAGAACCGTACCGCTGCGTAATTCAGGTGCGGCGATCTCACCCTTCAACGCTTTCTTAATTCTGCAAGGTCTTGAAACACTGGCACTGCGTATGGAAAGACATTGCTCAAACGCGGTGGCCGTGGCGACGTATCTTGAAAGTCATGACCTGGTCAGCAAAGTCAGCTACGCAGGACTTGAGACTGATAAGTACCATGAACTCGCACAAAAATACTGTAATGGAACCCCCGCCTCCCTACTGACGTTCGAAGTCAAAGGTGGCTTTGATGCGGCAGTGAAATTCTATGACGCACTGGCGTTGTTTAAACGATTGGTCAATATTGGTGATGCGAAATCACTGGCTTGCCATCCGGCATCAACCACACATCGACAGATGTCCTCAGAAGAGCAAGCCAAGGCTGGCGTCACTGAAGGCATGGTTCGGTTATGCGTAGGTATCGAGCATATCGACGATATCATTGCCGACCTTGAACAATCACTGCAGGCAGCGGGTTAATTGGCAGAGTCCTCCTCAGCGCAGGAAGGTGACAATGCAACGCCGGTAAACCCCAAGGACTTTACCCGGGGTCCTGTCTCAAGCCATCTAACCCGATTAACGGGTTATATGGTGTTGGGACTCATTTCGGTTATGGGCGCCAATCTGGTTGAAGCAATCTATATCGCCAGGGTGAGCACGCAGGCATTGGCAGCCTTGAGCTTCACATTCCCCTTGGTCATGGTGTTCCAAGGCATTGCGATGGGGTTAGGCATTGGCGCCTCCTCGGTTGTCGCCCGGACAATGGGTCTGGGTAATCTCGATAAAGCCAAACAGCTCATCACCCATAGCTTTGTGCTGGTGATGCTGCTGACCTTTGTCATCTGCATACTGGCCTACTTTTACATCGAATACGTGTTCGTACTGTTAGGTGCACAAGACGACATACTGCTTTTGACCATTGATTACATGCAGACATGGATATTCGGCCTGCCCTTCTTTACCGTTGCCATGGTTGGCTCTACCTTGATGCGCGCTGCGGGCGACGCGGTGACACCGGGCTACCTGATGACCATTGGTTCGATACTACAAGTGCTGATCGCCCCCGTACTTATATTTGGGCTTTTTGGTGTACAGGAAATGGGACTGCATGGCGCCGCAATCGCATTCATTCTGGCTCGCTCTGTGAGCTTCCTAATGTATACCTATGTCATCGTTTTCAGGGACAAACTTATCAATCCAGATATGTCCGGATTTTTGAATTCCAGCAGAGAAATAATGCACGTCGGCTTACCCGCCATTGCCAGTAACTTAATCAGCCCGATTGCGATGAGTGTAATCACAAGGTTACTCGCCGGCCATGGCGCCGCCGTTGTTGCTGGTTTTGGCGTCGCTTCTCGGGTCGAATCGATGATCGCCATGGTGTTGTTTGCACAGTCGATGAGCATCGCGCCCTTTATTGGCCAAAACTGGGGCGCGGGTCTATTTACGCGCGTCAAACAATCCCTTAGGTTTGCCAACATTTTGGCGATGTGCTGGGGTGCCGTCGCCTATGTATTTTTGTTCTTCTCTGCGGCCTTTCTGGTTTCACTCATGAACGATGATCCCGAAGTCGTTCTCGCGGCAACCACGTATTTACTCATCAGCCCTCTCGTGATGGGGTTCATGGGCGTGGTATCGAACTCAACCTCCGCCTTCAATGCGTTAGGTAAACCCATGCCTTCTTTGGTGATAAGCATCCTGCAATCTCTCGTGCTGAACATCCCCTTAGTGATACTGGGTAACTACCTATTCGGCTACGAAGGTATTTTTATCGCATGGGCATTCACCATGGTACTGATGGCCATACTGAGTCGGGTTTGGGTAGGACGAACAATAGAGGATGGTATAAAGATCAGATTGGCTGAATAGCCAAATCTTATGCTACAGGGTCTTAGACATAAGCTGAATTAGCCCTGCAAAGCGCTGGGCTAATTCTTCTCCTCGGCAGGATTTTTTTCTACCGCGCTTCACCAACAACATTAACGTCGCAAGCTAGCTAAGCTTCATACCCGCCAGACTACCCTCTTCTCGCCAGGCATCCATTTCTTCAAAGAACTTCACTGGACCCGCACCATAGGCACCGTTCTGTACACTTTTAGGATTCGGCTTACCTTCGTTGTTGTAATAACCCGGTGTGCAAGACGCTTGAAAGCTCTCGCTGAAACGAGAAAGACCAATAATCTTCTCGACCCATTCATCCTCAGCTTCTTTGGTAGCTTCGACAACGTCAACATTTGATTGCTTGCAGTAGTCAAGAATATAAGCGATCTGCTTAGCCTGCTCGTTCATCGCATGGGGGAAGTTAACGGTGAATCCCGCCTGTGATGTATGAATAATGAAACAGTTTGGAAATCCGTTTGTGTGAATACCATGCAAACTACGGACACCGTCTTGCCACTTATCTTTCAAACTTTGGCCCTCTCGACCAATGACGTCGTAACCGGATCGACGCGTGTACTCCGTACCCACTTCAAAACCTGTGGCAAACACGATGCAATCCAATTCGTACTCAACGCCATTAGCCACAATGCCTTTTTCGGTAATGCGATCTATGCCTTTACCCTGCGTATCAATCAAACTAACGCCGGGCAGGTTAAAGGTTTCCAGATATTCGTCGTTAAAACAGGGACGCTTACAGAACTGCCGATAGTATGGCTTCAATGATTCAGCGGTATCCGGATCATCAACCAACGTTTGTGCCCGGTCGCGAACCTGCTCCATCTTTTGAAAGTCAGCAATCTCCATTTTGTCAGCAATCTCTTGCATAGAAAGCGGCTTATCAGATTTAAAATTCACCATCGATGCTAGATTACGGATGATCTCGGTCCAACCATCATTAACCAAATCGACGTCAGCATAGCCGCCAGATACTAGTGTATTGAAGTTATCCATACGCTCTTTCTGCCAGCCTGGCTTAAGGTTCTGCGCCCACTCGGGGTCAGTTGGATGATTGGCTCGAACATCGACCGATGAGGGTGTTCGTTGGAACACAAACAATTCATCTGCACCGCGGCCAAGGTGCGGGACACACTGAATAGCGGTTGCGCCGGTACCAATAATGCCGACTTTCTTGCCTTTCAATCCGGTCAAATCACCCTGCGGTCCACCACCCGTGTAGTTGTAATCCCAGCGGCTGGTATGGAATGTGTGCCCCTTAAAGGTTTCGATGCCTTCAATACCCGGTAACTTAGGCCGATTCAAAGGACCATTCGACATCACAACATACTTCGCTAGCATGCGATCATTTCTATTGGTGGTAACGATCCAACGATTGATGCTCTCGTCCCATTGCGCGCCGCTCACTTCAGTTTGAAAGCAGGCGTCTCGATACAATTCAAATTTCTCACCGATCGCGCGACTATGGGCCAGAATCTCTGGCGCGTGTGTGTATTTTTCTCTCGGCACAAAATTTAATTCTTCGCATAACGGCAGATAGACATAGGATTCAACATCACAGGCCGCACCCGGATATCGATTCCAGTACCAGGTACCACCGAAGTCGCCGCCCTTCTCAATCATGCGGATCTTGTCTACACCGGCTTCGCGCAGTCTCGCGCCTACAAGCAATCCGCCAAAGCCACCACCAACCACAATGACATCAACCTCGTCCTCAAGCGGTTCGCGCTCGATCTTTGATTCTATATATGGGTCGTCTACGTAATGGGAGAAGTCACCAACAACTTCCTGATATTGCTCATTCGCATCACCACGCAGGCGCTTGTCTCGCTCTGTGCGATACTTTTCACGTAGCGCGTTTGGATCGAAGCCAAGGTCATTCATAGCATTGCTTGCCATTTGTTTTCTCCAATTACGAAAATATATTTGCGCCAGAGCCTAAAGACTCTGCAAGATAACTTGATACCTATTAAACGCAGGCAAGCAGCAACATGCCAGAGGCATAATTGCTGCGAATAATGATAAATAATGTGGCTGTTAGCTGGTTCGATGCGCTCGTTTGAAATAGCCCTGGCTATCTGCCCTATCGGTAAAAAATCAGCGCTGATTGCTCAGCGCAAAACCTTCGTAACCGTTTGCGGCCACTTCGTTACATTTCTCAACATAGGGTGGGAAACCGAAGTAAGGCATAAAGACTCTTGGCTTGCCCGGTACATTGGCACCGAGATACCACGAGTTACATCCTGGATAGAGGGTCTGATCGGCAACTTCATTGACATGACCAACCCAGCTCTCTTCAGCAGCTGGCGTCGCCTCAATGGCACCGAGGTTTTTGTCGCGCATATAAGTGATACATTCGGTGATCCACTCGACGTGTTGTTCGATAGAGACCATCATATTGGTAAGTACTGAGGGCGAACCCGGACCACTGACGGTGAATAGATTTGGGAAACCTGAAGTACCCAAACCCAAGAAGGTTTTAGGACCTTCGGCCCATTTTTCGGCGAGGGTTAAGCCACCCTTACCGCGAATATCCATACTCAGCAGAGCGCCTGTCATCGCATCAAAGCCCGTCGCAAAGACAATGGCATCGAATTCATATTCTTTTCCATCGGTCACCAAGCCCATTGCAGTTAGCTTCTCAATCGGATGTTCACTGACATCAACAAGATCGACATGATCTAAGTTAAAGGTTTCGAAATAGCCGGAGTCTGCGCATAACCGTTTACAACCAACCGTTTGATTCGGCGACAACAATTTCGCCTTAGTAGGATCATCAACCACTGCATTAATTTTTTCGTGCATAAACGCTCTTGCACTTTTGTTGGCATCATCGTCGAGCATCAAATCACTGAAACAGGCAAGAAAGCCTAAGCCACCTCTATCCCAAGCCTCGTTATAACGTTCGTCTAATACTTCCTTAGCAGACTCAACCGCATTGACACCGTCTGGCTCAAAGCTTGCGCCAAAGCCATTGCTACGATTCTGCGCACGAAAGGCGTTGTAGGTATCTTTGATGCTCGTGACGTATTCGGGATCGAGCGTATGGTTGTGCGCTGGTACAGAATAATTCGCTGTACGCTGGAAAACCGTTAGATGTGCTGCCTGCGCCGCTAGAATCGGAATCGATTGAATCGCGGATGAACCTGTGCCAATGATCCCAACGTTTTTACCGGTAAAGTCGACACCTTCATGTGGCCATTGGCCCGTATGATATGTATCACCTTTAAAGTCACTAATGCCGTCAAAGTCCGGCGTGTTTGTCGAGGAAAGACAACCTGTCGCCATGACACAATGTTGTGTTCGCGTCACTTTATTATCTGAGGTCGTAACGACCCATGTCTGGGTTGACTCATCATAGATAGCCGAATTAACGCGAGTCGAAAATTGAATGTGCTCTTTCAGGTTGTATCGATCAGCAACATGATTGGCGTATTTTAAAATCTCCGCCTGACCTGCGTAGCGTTCTGACCATTCCCATTCTTGCTGCAAGTCATCATCAAAACTGTAGGAGTATTCCATGCTTTCAATATCGCACCGCGCACCTGGATATCGATTCCAGTACCAGGTACCACCCACACCATCACCCGCCTCAAATACTTTAAACTCAATACCTTCGGCTTTCAGTTTCTGGGCCAAATACAGTCCACCAAATCCAGCACCGACTACAACGACATCTACAGACTCTTGACTCGACATTGTTACTCCCCGCTTGTTCTTATTGTTTGTTCTTGTTGTTGGTTCTTATTGGACGTTCTAATAGCGATTTCTATCAGCGAGTCCTTGTTAATACCCTTGGCGAATCGTTTTAACTTTAAATTGCCAGATTGATCGTAAGGTCGACCGCTACAATTACAGAATCTTGTGTGCGTGGCAAGTGACAAGCGTCTGTCAAGTTTTGTGGTAAAACTCGCATTATTAAGACCCATATCGCCTGCGCCGAGTCCTACAACGCAATGTACGGATTGTTTACCTCGAAATTAAACGCGCTTTATCCGATTTCTTATACCCGAATTATTTCAATTTCAGCTCGCAAACCATTAAGCTCTCGCCCTGAAAAAGCCTTCCTCAAAAAACAGCCCGTAGCGTCTTAAAAGAGTGACGAAATAGCAGTATGGATAACCAACAAAAAAGCCAAGGCCCTTTGTCTGGCGTCAAGATACTCGACCTATCTGCGGTTGTATCTGGCCCGATGGCGGCCGTGATGCTTGCAGATCAAGGTGCAGACGTCATTAAGGTAGAACCACCGGGTTGGGGTGATGGTGTGCGTGGTCTAGGCGCCAGCAGAAATGGTATTAGCGCGATTTTCTCGATGATCAACCGGAATAAAAAATCCATCGCGATAAACATCAAGCACCCAAAAGGCCAAGAACTGGTCAAGCAACTGGCACAAAGTGCCGATGTACTGTTACAAAACTATCGACCGGGCAAGCTGGACCAGCTAGGCCTAGGCTTTGATGATCTTCATGCCATTAATCCAGAGCTGATCTACGCCTCGATCAATGGTATGGGTGAGGTGGGCCCCTACGCTGGCCAAAAAGTCTATGACTATGTCATTCAGGGTATCAGTGGCGTGTTAGATGCCCAATCTGATCATTCATCTGAAAGCGCGTCTGCCCATAGTGATCTATCGATGGTGCGGACCATCATCTACGACAAGGTGACATCGCTTACCGCCGCACAAGGTATTACCGCAGCGCTGTTCGCCCGAGAGCGCGGCGCAGGCGGACAACATCTACAACTAGCGATGTTAGACGCTGCTCTGTATTTTAATTGGCCAGACCTGATGTGGAACTACGCTTTCAAAGGTGATGGTGTCGACTATGCGGGTGACTTGGCTGACATGTATGAGATTAATCAGGCAAACGATGGGGCAATTGTCTCTCATCGTTTAGGTGCAGACACATCAGACTATTCGACTGAGCAACTGATCGACTTATTTGCCCAGAATGAAATACCGATATCAAGGGCGAATCGACGAGAAGATGTTTTGAGTGACCCTCAAATAGCAGCCTTGGGGACACTCGAAGAATTTGAACACCCACGTGCAGGCGCCATGATTCATCCAAGAGCACCAATGCGATTTAGTAAAACAAAACATCCCGAACATCTTCCTTCACCCGATTTAGGACAACATACAGTGGAAATTCTTATGGAACTTGGCTACGACATGCCGCAACTGCAAGACCTTGCACGGGCAGGCGCAATTGCCTGAATCCGTCGCTGCACCAACTGCACTAAAAATATTAAAAGACACGTTTGGTTACGATTCATTTCGCGGTCCACAGCAAGACATTATCGATGTTCTCATCAATGGTGGCGATGCGCTGGTATTGATGCCAACCGGTGGTGGTAAATCACTGTGTTACCAAATTCCAGCCTTAGTACGCCAAGGTTGCGGTGTTGTCATTTCGCCGCTGATTGCACTGATGCAAAACCAGGTTGAAGCACTACGACTAAACGGCGTGCGCGCTGAGTTTTTGAACTCAACGCTTGATGCTAGGCGGGTCGCTGAAATTGAAGCCGACTTACTTGCAGGTGAAATCGACCTTTTATACATCGCGCCGGAACGGCTCAATCAACCGCGCACGCTGGCTCTATTGCAGGACGCGGATATTGGCTTGTTCGCAATCGATGAAGCCCATTGTGTATCGCAATGGGGTCATGACTTCAGACCGGACTATATTCAGCTCAATATTCTGCATGAGGTATTCCCTGATGTTCCTCGCGTTGCACTCACCGCCACAGCTGATGCACGGACCCAGGCGGAAATTGTCTCGAAACTGGAACTGGGCGACGCACGTCAGTTTATTGCTGGCTTCGATCGGCCAAACATTCGATACCGGATTGCCCTGAAACAAACGCCCAAGAGTCAGTTACTCAGTTTTTTACAAACAGAGCACGAAAATCATGCGGGCATTGTGTATTGCCTATCAAGGAAAAAGACAGAACAGACGGCGGAATGGCTAGGCCAAAAAGGTTTCAAGGCTCTCCCCTATCACGCCGGTCTGGATTCTGATGTCAGAGCGAAACACCAATCGCGCTTCCTGAAGGAAGAAGGCGTCATTATCGTTGCAACCATCGCTTTTGGCATGGGCATTGATAAACCCGATGTTAGATTCGTTGTTCACCTTGATTTACCCAAAACCCTAGAAGCCTACTATCAAGAAACCGGCCGCGCAGGAAGAGACGGAGAACCCGCAGATGCCTGGATGGTCTATGGACTTCAAGATGTAGCAAAACTTGGTCAGATGATGGATAAGTCGGAGGGCTCGGAAGAATTCAAGCAACTGGAACGTCTCAAACTAAATGCCATGCTTGGCTTCTGTGAAATTACCACCTGCAGGCGGCATGCGCTGCTGACTTACTTTGACGAAGACTCTCCGGCTACCTGCGGTAACTGCGACACCTGCTTGAATCCACCGGAAACCTGGGATGGCAGCCTTAGCGTACAAAAAGCATTGAGCGCAGTGTATCGCACTGGGCAAAGATTCGGCGTAAACCACCTGACGGATGTTCTTCGTGGCGTTGAAAACGACAGAGTTATCCAATTCGACCATCATCAACTCGGTGTCTTCGGCATAGGCAAAGAGATCGTGTCGGAGGAATGGAAGTCCGTCTACCGGCAGCTGTTGGCGCGTGGGTTTTTACGTGCGGACGCAGACAAATTTGGCGCGATAGTCTTAGAAGAAAAGTGTCGAGGTTTACTACGTGGTGAAGAAACGATTCAACTTCGCCGCGACATCATTGACAAGTCATCAAAAAGCACTGCGAAGAAACTAACCAAAACACCCCTGCCCGACGATATTGATGTGACCCTATGGGAAGCGCTGCGGGAAACTCGACGCACCCTCGCAGAAGAACAAGGGGTTCCGCCCTACGTCATCTTTCATGACAAGACACTACAGGCAATGGCAGAGGACATGCCTTCGACGTTGGATGCATTTTCAAGGCTACCGGGTGTGGGTGAGCGAAAGCGCGACAAGTATGGTGAGACTTTTCTGAAGATCATAAACGGCTAAGCAAACGCGGCTGGTAGACACTGACTCGCAGGAGATTCCTCCGAGCGTTGGGCTAGCCGCGTTTTTTAATCGTTACATAAAGAGTGCAGCTGCAGCGCCTACCTTGTCGAACAGCCAGTCTTTTGTGTCCCGAACCCAAGCCGGCGATTGATCGTGTTCCCATTTACTATTCGCCATCGCGATAATGTACTGATGCACATCTTTCGCCTGCTGCTCATCTAATACATCGGCGAAACTGACCATGCCTAGCGGACTAAAAATACCGCCACGCACAATCTCATCAAACATATCGTGACTGCCTTGGGACATATACCGAAGATCTGCTATAACGCCATTCGATGCTGCGCCGATGCCATGACAACGCATACAATGCTGCAAGTACAATACTTGGCCATTGGCAACGGCGGCTTCATCACCAGTTACTGCCGGTGGCTGTGGCAATGGTCTAACGATTGGCTCAACAGGTAACTGCGTGTCGCCATTCAGCTTGTAAACTAAAAGCCGTCCAGGCCCACCCCCAATGGCTTCAGGTTGAGCAAAGACCAAACCTACGGCACCACCCCAACCGGCCATCACCGCAATATATTGCTCGCCGTCGACCTCGTAGCTTACCGGTGGCGCAATAATACCGTTGCCCACATAATGATCCCAAAGTCGTTCACCATTTGTTGCATCGTACGCAACAAACTCGCCGGTGCCGTTACCCTGGAACAACAGGTCCGACTTCGTCGTCAGTAAACCACCATTCCACATCGTTTCATGTTCGATGCGCCAAGCTTCCTGCTGCTTGACAGGATCCCAGGCGATAACACGACCACGCATTAAATGTTTTAGAACCGGCCCCAACATACTCGCATCCATTTGCGCAAAGGGGCTATCGCCGGCCGCCTTGTCATCCTGCCCTGTATTCCAATGTCCACCGGGTAGGTATTCGAATTCTTGCGGCGTATTATAAACTGACAAGTTTTCCATGGCCGGGATATACATCAAACCGGTGTTGTCATTAAATGCCATAGGTTGCCAATTGTGTCCGCCAAAGGGCGCCGGTTTGGTAATTTGCGGGTCGCCGCGATAATCTGCGTTTTCTGTTTCAACCGGTCGACCTGTTTCAATATCTACATGGCTCGCCCAAGATATCGGCACGTAGTTCTGTGCAGAAATCAGCTCACCATTGGTTCTATCCATGACATAGAAGAACCCGTTTTTCGGTGCTTGCATCAAGACCTTTCGTTTTTCGCCACGAAGCTCGATATCCGCCAAGACAATGTGTTGAGTAGCCGTGTAATCCCAATTATCGGCGGGTGTGGTTTGATAGTGCCAAACGTATTCACCTGTCGTTGCATTCAAGGCAACAATAGAAGATAGAAACAGATTATCGCCGCCACCGGGGCTACGAATGTAGCGATTCCAGGGCGAACCATTGCCAACACCAATATAGAGTAGATCGAGGTCCGGGTCGTATGCCATCGAATCCCAAACCGTACCGCCACCACCGACTTGCCAAAAAACATCCCCTGTCCAGGTTTTTGCAGCCATCGCCATCGCGGCGGATTCATGTGGCAGGGCTGGGTTACCTGGCACGGTATAAAATCGCCAGCGCATACTACCGTCTTTGACGTCGTAGGCAGAAACATAACCACGCACACCGTATTCTGCTCCGCCATTACCAATGATCACCGTGTCATTTACAACGCGTGGTGCGCCAGTAATCGTGTAGGGCTTAGTATTGTCGATGGTGAGCTGATCCCAGATCACCTCACCAGTTAAACGATCTAATGCAATCAAACGTCCATCAATGGTACCAACGAACAACTGATCACCGATCACAGCGACACCGCGATTAACAACATCACAACAAGCGTTTATAGCCCAGGCTTTGGGTACCTGCGGGTCAAAGGACCACAGTAATTCACCGGTAACGCCGTTATTAGCAAAGACCTTGCTCCAAGAACCCGTCGTGTAGATGATGCCATCGACGACAATGGGAGAGGCTTCCAGACCACGATGCGTACCCGTATCGAAATACCAGGCAAGCCCTAGCGACGAAACATTGTCAGCGGTAATCTGTTCGAGGGGTGATTGTCTGTTCTCTGAGTAGGTTCGACCGTGAGATAGCCAATTTGCCTTGTCCGCGTCGGCATTAATAAGACGTTGTTGATCTTCGCTGCCAAAGCTCAAAGGGATAAAGATGACAAACAGAATAAAGCTGAATAACCGATGCACAATACCAACCCTAATGAGATAATCTAGACTCAGTATAGGGACTTGCTAGTCGCTAGTCTGCACTGCAACTCGCTTGTTGATCAATCTGGGCTAGTAGCTCAGTGATGAAGGTCTCACAACTTGAAACAGGTCTGAAAACAGCGGTTCGACCAAACATTGGCATGCCAATATAGCCTCGAATTTCCAAATTGCCTTTTTTCAATTTCATTTTACTTTGATAGGTATTACCGGATTCAGGATCATAAATCGATCCCTGCCATTGCCCGCCCTGGTATTGATAGTCAGAGAACATATCGATACCAACAAGGGTGCGTTGCCGAAGAGATTCCTCCAGATTATTATCATCCCGTCGCACCATACCTGCCCTCTCCGGATCTTCTTCGCCAGTATAGACAGCATCCTTAATCACAATGATTTCGCCCTGAAGGCGACCTGCCTGTTCCGTAATTTGGAAAATCGAACCCGGTGATGCCCACATACCCTTAACGTCATCGCGACTCGATTCCGCAGACGCACTGACACCAAGCAACCCAAACAAAAGCAATGCTGAAAGGCGAATACTGAGACGAAAGCGCGATAAATTACAAAAAATTCTCAAGCCGTACAGAACCATCATTTTTCCCTTTACTCAAAAAAGTACGCGTATTAACAAAGCTGTACTCACAGTTGATGCGTAACTGTAGTCTA
>Ga0209502_10000321_pt1 | contig 52511 bp, 48 predicted proteins | sample ArcticOcean_MG_C_10_FD_187442 | JGI IMG/M metagenome (GOLD analysis project Ga0209502, IMG submission 187442) | Marine microbial communities from western Arctic Ocean - ArcticOcean_MG_CB11_90 (SPAdes) (version 2) | ecosystem: Environmental > Aquatic > Marine > Oceanic | place: Arctic Ocean... | reverse complement strand
GGACTCTAGAAAATATCCTAAACAATAATCCAGTCAATATTATTCAGGTACCAAAAAAAGAGTCAATTTCTGCAAAGCTAGCCTTGGACCGTATGCTCGAAATTTCCTAGAAGAATTACTTCTTTTTTCTTCCCGCAAAGTAACTGTCTAAACTCATGCCAGTATCTGGATTAGAAGCCAGGTGAAGTAACCCACCCGTAATTGCTAAATATTGTAATGACATTAACAATAACGGCTGCCCCCCTAATGCACTTATGAAGTAAATAATTGCCCAAATAAAAGAGTATCCAGATAAAATATAAGCTGTAATTTTAATTTTATGGCCTAATATTAACGATAATCCTATAATAAGTTGAATTAGAATACTTATTGGAGCAAAAATTCCAGGTAACCCCCGTGCACCTAACATATCCTGATATACCGCATAACCATTTGGTGTCGTGGTAATATTATTAAGAATAAATAAGACTGAGACAAAAAATATAAGCGCTAACAGCACTCTTGCAATTAGACCAAAAAACTTTTCCATAATTCTATCCTTAGATTAAAAATAATTAATTTGAATAATGCCTTTTTATAATGACACCTGCAACCCTTAAATTTCAATTGTCTGACTGGGATGATGTAAAAAATATTTTAATTCCAATACGTAAATCTATTTTTATAGAAGAGCAATTAGTTTCTGCAGAGTTAGAATGGGATGATTGGGATAATAAAGCCAAGCATATTATTATCATATTCAATAATGTTCCTATTGGCTGTGCACGTTTAATTTTTATTGATAAAATAATGCGCTTAGAGAGGATGGCTATTATCAAGTCAAAAAGATATCGGGGCTTTGGAACTAATTTACTATTCGAGATTATAAGAATAGCGAAAAATGAAAAAATTGATAGAATATGTATCTCAGCACAAATACAAGCTATGTTTTTCTATCAGAAAATTGGTTTCATTTCAGAAGGAGGAATTTATAATGACGCGGGAATTAAACATATAAAAATGACACTATTCACAAGGTAGATAATAATTTTTTAATCGGTGTTGGCAAGCCTACTTTCTGAACATTAGATTTATTTACCCAAATGTAATTTTCTATTGGCTTTATATTTAGTTTATTAAAAATAATATGTTGGTAATGCATAATATATTTATAGTGTGAAAAATTTGCATCGCATCTTCCAGAATTAATCAATTTATATTTTATAGTGCCTAATAAATTAAATAGCCACATATTTAAATTATCCTGTCTATCTATTTCTGGTAAAGACCAAAGTCCGCCCCAAATTTGTTTAAGATTTCGCTTAACCAACAAAATAGAATCACCATCTTGAATAATAATAATATTTCCTTCCTTAATTGGAATTAATTTTCTTGGTTTGGAGGCAGGAATTATTTTTGTCCAGTTATTAACGAAACTTATACATGACTCACTAAGTGGGCATTCTGAACATTGAGGATTGCCACGACTGCACAAACTTGATCCTAGATCCATCAGAGCCTGGTTATATATCTCGATATCTAATGTTGGAAGATTCTTATTTGCTATTTCCCACAATTCTTTTTCTACCCTAGACTTGCCTGACCATTCTTTAATCCCATAGAATCGAGTAAAGACTCTTTTAACATTACCATCAAGAATTGGATAATTCTTCCCATATGCAAACGAGGATATTGCTCCTGCTGTTGTTCTTCCGATTCCGGGAAGCTCTAGGATTTCTTCAAATTTCTGTGGGAAAATACTATTATATTTTTGTAGGATAATTTTTGCTGTTGCATGTATGTTTCTAGCACGACTATAATAACCTAGACCACTCCAGTATTCATTTACTTCATCAATTTCGGCGTTTGCTAAACTTTCAATGCCCGGAAAGCGTTGCATAAATTTTTTATAATAGTTTATTACGGTTGATACCTGAGTTTGTTGTAGCATGATTTCAGATATCCATATTGCATAAGGATTCTTTGTCTGTTGCCATGGTAATTTATGTCGACCATGTAACTTATGCCATAAAACAAGTTGCTTTGAAATAAAGCTCATTTAGTTAGATTTAAAAACCAGTCAGGAAGATATTGAATGCTTTCTAAACCAATATAATATATTGCAATAAAAAATATACTAAAATAAAATAGCGAGAAAAATAGCCAGAAAATTGCAATCAAGATAAACAAACCATCCTTCTCGAATTGAGCCAATGTTGCAAATAATATAGCAAGTCCAGGGAAAAAATTATTTAATGGGAGAATTCCAAATGGAATAGCCATTAATATTCCTCCTAAGACCAATATACTTCCTTCAAATTTTATTCCTGTATTTCCTGATACAAATCTTTTTAACCGTGGTTTTGTAATTTTCTTTGACCAATGAATAATTAATTTACAAACTTTTACTATTCGTTGCCAACCCTTAAACCCTATTCGTGCCTTAAGAATTTTTTCAGGGAAAATAGGTGAGCCATATCTTTTAAGAAGCTGTATACCCAATATTACAAAGATAACTCCTCCCAGAACACTTATTGGCCCAACTGGGAATGGCTGCATAAATGGAAGCACAAGGATAAGTGCTATTATTGAAAAACCAAAATGATCAAGCCTTGCTAATACTTCACGGATTGAAACAGGTTTTGTTATTGCTTTTTCTGCGATCGAATCTAAAATTATGGGAAGGTTTTTATACACTCTCATTACAATCTATCAATAAAAATAATACAAAGTTACCGTACCGATAATAATTCGATACCATCCAAAGGCAATAAACGTATGGTTAGCAACGTACTTTATAAATATTTTAATCACCACCCTCGCACTAAAAAAGGCAGCGATAAATCCAGCAATAAATATTGGAAGATCGTTTATTGATAGGATATTCCAATTTATTGTTAAATCAAAGATAGAGGCAGCAAAAATAATGGGAATAGCTAAGTAAAATGAAAATTCAGTTGCTGTCTTTCGATCTAGTCCACTAATCACTCCGCCCATAATTGTAGAGGCCGCCCTCGATATTCCTGGAATTAAAGCCATGCATTGCGCTAGACCTATTACAAGTGCCTGGGATTTTTTAATGCTATTAGACGTAGGGACTTTCGCTGGCATTTTTTTTTCTATAATTATCATAGCTATCCCACCAATAATAAGAGCGACGCTTACAGTCACAGGATTAAATAAATAGAGCTTAATTTGAATATGAAAGATTAAGCCAAGAATTGCAGCTGGTATAAATGCAATAATTAAATTAATTGCTAGGTCTTGGGCAGACTTCTCGTGGGACAACCCCAGAACCGTAGCCATTAATTTTTTTCTATACTCCACAACGACGGCAACGATTGCACCGAGTTGAATGACAATTTCAAAAACCTGATGACTGGAATTATCAAAATTTAATAAATCACTTACGATTATTAAATGTCCAGTTGAGCTGATTGGCAAGAATTCAGTCGCCCCCTCTACAACACCTAGAATAACGGCAACTAAAATTAAGTAATAATCTATCATCGCTTAAACATTCTCAGTATTATACTTTTTGATAGATTTCTGAACCTTTTTTAACAAACTCAATAGACTTTTCTTCCATTCCTTTAGTTAGTGCTTCATCAGCTGTAATGCCTTTTTTTGCAGCATACTCTCTAACATCCTGAGAAATTTTCATAGAACAGAAATGTGGACCACACATAGAACAGAAATGTGCCTGCTTAGCTCCTTCTTGAGGGAGGGTCTCGTCATGAAACTCTTTTGCTTTTTCTGGATCGAGACCTAGATTAAATTGATCATTCCATCTAAATTCAAATCGTGCTTTGGATAAAGCATTATCTCGTATTTGTGCTCCCGGATGTCCTTTGCCTAAATCAGCTGCATGTGCGGCAATTTTATAAGTAATAATTCCTACTCTTACATCCTCTTTTTCTGGGAGACCTAAATGCTCTTTAGGAGTTACATAGCACAACATTGCACACCCATACCAGCCAATCATAGCGGCGCCAATACCTGAAGTTATATGATCATATCCAGGAGCAATATCGGTAGTTAGAGGTCCAAGAGTATAAAAAGGAGCTTCATCGCAATGCTCAAGCTGTAGCTCCATATTCTCTTTAATCAAATGCATTGGAACATGACCTGGACCTTCTATCATGACCTGAACATCATGTTTCCATGCAATCTTAGTTAGCTCCCCTAGAGTTTTTAATTCAGCAAATTGAGCCTCATCATTGGCATCATAAATAGACCCTGGTCTAAGGCCATCTCCCAAACTAAAGCTGACATCATATGCCTTTAAAATTTCACATATATCTTCAAAGTGCTCATAAAGAAAAGATTCTTTATGATGTGCAAGACACCAACTGGCCATAATGGAACCACCACGGCTAACAATTCCTGTCATGCGTTTTGCTGTCATTGGTATATAAGCTAGCCGCACCCCTGCATGAATAGTAAAATAGTCGACTCCTTGTTCAGCTTGCTCAATTAAGGTGTCCTTAAAAATCTCCCACGTTAAATCTTCAGCCTTACCATTCACTTTCTCTAGTGCCTGATAAATCGGCACAGTACCGATAGGAACTGGACTATTTCTTATAATCCATTCTCTCGTTTCGTGAATATTTTTTCCAGTAGATAAGTCCATCACATTATCAGCCCCCCAACGAGTTCCCCATACCATTTTTTCAACTTCTTCACTGATGCTTGAGCCTAATGCTGAATTACCAATATTGGCATTAATTTTTACTAGAAAATTACGTCCAATAATCATTGGCTCTGTTTCAGGATGGTTTATGTTAGCAGGAATAATTGCTCTTCCTTTTGCTACCTCGTCTCTAACAAATTCTGGGGTGATATGGCTTGGGATTTTAGCTCCATGATTCTGACCTTTATGCTGCTCTTGAATAATTTCAGACAAGCCCTCTCTTCTTTGATTTTCCCTAATAGCAATAAATTCCATCTCGGGAGTAATGATGCCTTTTTTAGCATAATGCATCTGAGAGACATTTTGTCCTGGCTTTGCTTTTCGTGGTTTACGCAACAGATTGAAGCGCATTTTTTCAAGCTCAGGATCATTTTTTCTCTGTTTACCAAAATCTGATGAAGGGCCATCTAAGACCTGGGTATCATTGCGATCTTCAATCCATTTTGCTCTTAACGCATGCAAGCCATTCTGTATATTAATCTCATGCTTGGGATCTGTATAAGGGCCTGAGGTATCATAAACTAAAACAGGCACATTTTTTTCTGCTCCAAATTCTGAGGGTGTATCAGAAATAGAGATTTCTCTAAACGGTACCTGGATATCAGGGGTAGATCCTTGGATATATACTTTTTTGGAATTGGCAAATGATACTAATGCAGATGGATCTAAGCTAGCATCTTCATTAATAAATTCTTTAACAATTTTTAGTTTTTTATCAATAGTGTTCATTCAGGCTCCTATTATTATTAACGTAGAAGCATCGTGTGCTTTCCTACGGTGGAATTATCCACATCAGGTTCAAAGGGTTTTTCTCACTATTTTTAAAATTAAATAGACCCCTAGCAGTATTTCTTTAAAAGTACGCGAAACTTAGAAATAGTGCAAGAGGCATATAGTAAAAATGAATTTTATATGCAAGAAATAGTCATAAGATTGTTAGCATGACTCAGCTATAATGTAATTAACAGATAAACAAAAACAATGGCCATGGAAAAATCCCAAGAACAGCAGAGATTTAAATATGATTGAAAGGAAAATTCGCCCATGGGAATCTTTATATACTTTTACATTAAATCTTTTACAATTAATCTTTAGTCTATTTTATTTAAGAGGAAAGTTTTTTTTAGCTATTACAGCTACATTTATTTTTCATACTTCGACTCATTCACAAGAAAAAGACTTATTAGCCATATATCAACAAGCACTTTCTTATGACGCGTCACTATCTTCTGCAAGATTTCAAAATGAAGCCACTCATGAATTAATTGCTCAAGGACGTTCTTTGTTTTTACCAAGCATTAATATGAAAGCAGGTTACGATGAAAATGATAACCAAAGAAAAATTTATACAAATATTAATAATGCATTATTGAGTGGTACAGAGGCAGACTATAACAGTTACGATTATGGCATCACCATTAAACAGCCTTTGTTTGATTACAGTGCCTTCGCAAAATATAAGCAGATTCTGACCCAAACAAGCCTATCTGATAAACAACTAATTTATTCGCAACAAGACCTTATGTATCGAATTAGTTTATTTTATTTCGAATCATTAATGGCTAAGGATCAAGTTGACCTACTTCAGTCTCAAAGAGCTGCCATTCAAGAACAATTGCTTCAGGCGGAGGCTAAATATGATGCAGGCCTAATTTCTGTTATCGATATTAATGAAGCTAAAACAAAAGCTGTTTTGGTTGAGACACAACAAATTTCTGCCATTCATAAATATAAAATTAAGAAACGTCAAATACAATCCTTAACTGGGGAGCTCCCTGGAAAACTAAAAGTATTAAGCCCAGTAATCTCTTTTGAACAAATAAATACTCCTATAGAAAGCTGGGTCTCTATGGCAAACGAAAATAGCCTAGAACTAAGAATAAAGGAAGATGAAATTGAAATTGCGGATCGCGAGATAGATATTAAACGAGCTGGACATTATCCCACTGTCGATGCAATTGCTAGCCGATCAAGAAATTGGGATAAAGGTGGTTATCCTTATGGAGCGGCAGCCAATAAAGGAATTCGATCTTTTTCTGATGTATTGGGTGTTCAAATTAATATCCCTATCTTTTCAGGTGGATTGACTAGTTCTAGAGTAAGAGAAGCAAAGTTACTCAAAAATAAAGTAGAGCAGGATGCAGAATATCTTCGAAGACAGGTTGAGCTTCGAGTGCGTGAGAATTACTTAAATCTAAAAGCTACCTTTGAACAAATAAAGTCTAATAAACAAGCCCTTGAATCCTCAAGATTACAACTAGAATCAACTAAAATAGGCTTCAATGAAGGTTTAAGAAATAGCGTCGATATCTTGGTTGCTCAACAGGTATTTTTTAATGCAAGGAAGGATATATTAGAATCACGCTATAATTATTTAATGAATTTAATAAATTTAAAATTATCAGTAGGCATGCTAACAATGCAAGATCTTAATGAAATTAATCAATATCTCATAACGGACTCACTATGATTGCCCAACAAGAAAAAAGTCAATTAATAATAATCGATATGCAAGAGAAATTAGCCTCCGTTATGCCCAATGAAATTATTAATAAAATGATGCGGCGCTTTGAGATAATTCAAAGAGCTAGTCTAGAGCTAGGCATTCCCCAAATTTTTACTGAGCAATATCCTAAAGGACTAGGCCATACTCTAGATAAAATGCAGCCTTTATTAAATGAAGCTAGGTATGTTGAGAAAACTACTTTTGACTGTACTAATGAGCCAGCATTTGAAAAATGTTTAGTTCGAACAAGATCACAGGTATTTTTACTAGGCATGGAAACGCATATTTGTATTCTCCAAACTGCTTTGTCGCTGCTCAAAAAAGGTAAGGATGTATTTATAATTGAAGATCTTGTAGCTTCAAGAAACATTTCAAATAAACAAAATGCTTTAAATAGACTGCGAGTAGCTGGCTGCATTATAACCAATACAGAATCTGTTATATTTGAATGGCTTAAGTCATCTGAACACGAAGCATTTAAAAATATTGCTGTATTGATTAAAAATATTGATTAATTAATTTCAATATTTTCTTGCTGGCTCCAGCATTGGCCTTAAGAAAAATATTTGTTCTTTTTTTTATTTTTTTTTCTAAGTCTCTGTTTTGAATTAATTGAAATATAATACCTTCTAATTCTTCTATCTTGCTAAACCTAAAAACTAAATTTTTTTTCTGACTTTCCTCAATAATATTTTTAAAATTAAAGATTGAAGGGCCTACTGCAATTGGTCTATTTAATAGCATCGGCTCTAAAATATTTTGAGATCCGGTATTTTTAATACTTCCTCCCATAACTACAAGATTAGCCAAGCCATAATATTCATAGAGCTCACCCATACTATCCCCCAAAATATACTGAGGAGTTGAGGTAAGTTTTTTAAGGGCACTTTTTCTTACGTAAGGTAATTGGTAAGATTCAAATATTTTAGACACCATGCTAAATCTCTCTGGGTGCCTAGGCACAATAATAACTACAATATTTGACAAATTTACTCTCTTAAAAAAATTAAGAATAATATCTTCTTCTCCAGCTCGTGTGCTGCTTACTACAATTACAAATTGTTTGTCTATTCTTAATTGAGATTTAAGTTTCTTAATCTTATTTGTAATATCTTCTGGGGGTCGGGCATCAAACTTTAAATTACCCATAATTGAGATAGGCTGATTAGTTAATTTCTTAAAGTTTTTTCTATCACTCTCTGACTGAACATAGATATAATTTATTTTATTTAGGCTTCCAGAAATAAATTTTTTATATGGTCTATATCGCTTTAATGACTTTTCAGATAGTCGTGCATTTACTAAAAATAATGGAATTGCCTTTAGGTCACATTGATGAATTAAATTTGGCCAGATTTCAGTTTCAAGAATTATTCCCATTGCTGGCTTATAATAATTTAAAAACTTAATTACCGGTCCTTTTGCGTCGAATGGCAAGTAACAGCGCTTAATTCTTTTTGAAGTAGATATAAAAACTTTTCGTCCCGTTAAAGTTCCATGACTTAATAATATATTGATGCCGGGATGTTTTTTTATCAACATTTTGATGAGTGGCGTTATTGCATTTGTCTCACCTACTGATACACAATGAATCCATAAGGTCTCTTTTTCTGATGTATCATATTTTCGACTGGAATAGATTCCCAACCTTTCTTTCAAAAAACCCAAATATTCTGGCTGCATTAGTCCACGATAAAGAAGCCTTATTATTGCTAGAGGTACGAGTAGCCAAATAATTAAATTATATAAAAAAAGATTCATACTTTTGATTTTCTCATATTTGAGTATTTAATTAATCATTTATTTAATTCGACAACTAGTTGTTGTATATAAATATTTTATTGTTTTTGCCTAAAATTGATAAGAAATAATGAACTTTTTAGTAAAATAACACTTGACCAACCACAACGGAGTGTTAAAATTTTTGAAAGAATCACAACATGTAGTGGTTTTTGGAAAAATAGTTTTTTCCAAACTTTATTACCTTACAACTGCATTCCATAGGGGGGCTTCATGCTTAAAGTAGTACAAAAAAATTCCAATAATCCGGAATTTGACGAAAATAAAATTCCATTTCAATCAGTTTCTATGGACATATGGGACAAGAAATATCGTCTTAAATCAAAAAAAGGCGATTTTATTGATAATAATATCGATGAAACATATTACAGGGTTGCTAAAGCGCTAGCTGAAGTTGAAGCTCCCGAAAAACAAGATCACTGGCAAGAACAATTTCTTTGGGCTCTTCAGCATGGAGCTATTCCTGCTGGTCGAATTACATCAAATGCTGGGGCACTAGAACATAAACCAGCAACAAGCACTATTAATTGCACTGTTTCAGGAATTATTGAAGACAGTATGACTGACATTCTAGACAAGGTTCATGAGGCAGGACTAACACTCAAAGCAGGTTGTGGTATTGGTTACGAGTACTCAACCCTCCGCCCTAAAGGCGCATTTGTTGCTGGAGCTGGCGCTTATACTAGTGGGCCATTATCTTTCATGGATATTTATGACCGTATGTGTTTTACGGTATCAAGTGCTGGTGGAAGGCGTGGTGCCCAAATGGCAACTTTTGATATTGCACATCCAGACGTTACCGATTTTATTAAGGCTAAAAGAGAGGATGGGCGACTCAGACAATTTAATTTATCGTGCCTAATTACACAAGATTTTATGGAGGCAGTTAAATCTGATACTGATTGGAAATTAGCATTCCCTGTGACAGAAAAAGAAGCTAAGGAAGATAAGCTTGACTTAAAAGATTCGAATCATGTTATTTGGAAAAATTGGCCAGTTGAAGGTAAATACCTAACAGCAAAAGAAGGTGATAACGCTGGAAAAGTTGCTTGTAGGGTATATAAAACTATGAAAGCTAAAAGACTCTGGGACATCATCATGTCTTCTACCTATGATTATGCTGAACCAGGCTTTATTCTAGTTGACCGCGTTAATGAAATGAATAATAACTGGTTCTGCGAAGATATTCGAGCTACTAATCCATGTGGGGAGCAACCTTTACCTCCCTATGGCGCCTGTTTGTTAGGCTCCATCAATCTAACAAAATTCGTGAAAGACCCTTTTACTGACCAAGCTTATTTTGATTGGAATGAATACAAAGCAGTGGTCAATATTTTTACCCGTATGCTAGACAATGTTGTTGAAATTAATGGGTTGCCACTTGATAAACAACGTGATGAAATTGCAAGAAAACGGCGTCATGGTATGGGTTATTTGGGTCTTGGTTCATCATTAGCCATGATGCAAATGACATATGGTGATGAAAAATCATTGGAATTTACTGAGAAAGTTACAAAAATTCTTGCTGAAGAAGGATGGAAAACTGGTATTGAGTTGGCAAAAGAAAAGGGATCTGCTCCTGTTATGGAAGAATCATTTGAGATCACTCCAGAAATACTTGCTAAGCGCCCAGAGATGTCTAAAGATGGAATCAAAGTGGGTGATAAAGTAAAAGGAAAGGTATTATTAGGGCGCTACAGTAAGTACATGCAGCAATTTCCAAAATCTTTACAAGACGAAATTGCAAGCCATGGCGCTCGATTTACTCACCATAGCTCAATTGCACCAACTGGAACAATTTCTTTGTCATTAGCGAATAATGCAAGTAACGGGATTGAACCATCTTTTGCTCATCATTACAGTAGAAATGTCATCAGGGAAGGGAAAAAGTCCAAAGAAAAAGTGGATGTTTTTTCCTATGAGCTTTTAGCCTATCGGCACTTAGTGAATCAAGCTGCTATGCCATTTTCTGAGAAAGAAAATGAAAAGTTACCAGATTATTTTATTGACTCATCAACTATTCAAGCTAAGGCCCATGTTGATATTCAGGCTGCCTCTCAAAAATGGATAGATAGCTCAATCTCGAAAACTATTAATGTTCCAACAGATTATAATTACGAGGACTTTAAGAATATTTATCTATACGCTTATGAGAAAGGACTGAAAGGTTGTACCACTTTTAGATTTAACCCAGAAGCATTCCAAGGAGTCCTAGTTACCGAAAAAGATTTAGAAAATACTCTCTATAAATTTACATTAGACGATGGTGCAACCATTGAGGTAAAAGGTAACGACGAGATTGAGTATGATGGAGAAACTCATTCAGCAGCAAATTTATATGACGCCTTAAAAGAAGGCTATTATGGAAAATTTTAAGGACAATTAAATAATGGCAATAAAAATTGAAAAAAAAATTGTGGGCTATAGCGTTGTTGACCAAGACAAAGTTGCTAATGAAAAAGCTGCTAATGCTAATGTAGTTCAGCTAGGCGAGCCACTAGGTAGGCCCGACCAAATAACAGGCTCTACTTATAAAGTAAAAACACCAGTTACCGAACATGCTCTTTACATTACGATCAACGATATTGTAATGAATGAAGGAACTCCACAAGAACACCGTCGCCCATTTGAAATTTTTATTAATTCAAAAAATATGGAGCATTTCCAGTGGATCGTTGCATTAACTCGAGTAATGTCAGCAGTATTTCGAAAAGGCGGTGATATTACATTTTTAGTTGAAGAATTAGAAAGTGTCTTTGATCCGAATGGGGGTTACTATAAGAAAGGAGGAAAATATATTCCGAGTCTTGTAGCAGAATTAGGGCAGGTTGTTGAGCAACATCTCAAAAATATCGGTATGCTCAAAACTAAAGTTCCTGATGAACATCAAGAAAAATTAATTCAAGAAAAAAAAGAAGAATACCTTAAAAAAAATAGTCAGGGACTTGATGAGAGTGGATTTCCTAAAGATGCGCAGCTATGTCATAAATGCTCTACAAAAGCAGCAATTATGATGGATGGATGCCTTACCTGCTTAAGTTGTGGCGAAAGTAAATGCGGCTAATAAAGTTAGCCTGAACTTAGCCACCAATTTAAGCTCTATTCCAGTAATAATAATCATATAAAAATAATCACTGATGCTTAAAATAACTTATTTAATATTATTGGTATTTTCATTAAACCTCTATTCAGCAACACCTATAGAAAATAAAAATAAAAGGCTGAATGAGCTTTCTTTCAGTCTTAATCCTTCTATCGTCAAGGTTCATACTGCAAATAAACAAGGTAATCATGGAGTCGGCTCGGGAGTTGTCGTTGCTAAAGACCATGTTGTAACTAATTGTCATGTCATTGCAGATGCAAAAGGTATACACGTTACAAAATATGGTGTTAGTTATCCTCCTTACGCTCTGCTGGCAGACTGGAAACACGATTTATGTATCCTTAAATTTGAATATCTAAAGCTTAAGCCTGTTAACTTAGGCAGTAATGATAAATTACAGTACGAGACTGAAGTTTTTGGGAAAAATTATGGGGGTAATACCGTTAAACCACATACTGCAGTTGGAGCAGTTAAAGGTATATTTGATCTTAACGGATATAAAATTATTCAATCATCTGCATGGTTCTCAATGGGAGCAAGTGGCGGGGGGTTATTTAATGATAATGGCGAGCTAATTGGTATAACTACTTTTAAAACCCCTGGTTTAGGCTCTTTTTATAGTGTGCCAGTTGAAGTTATAAAAAAATTGTTAGTAGATAATAATGATATATCTATTACTACTGCAGCTGAATCTCCTTTTTGGGATGCTCCTGAAAAAAAACTGCCTTTCTTTATGCAGGTGGTTGGCCCAATTAAAAAAGAAAATTGGGTTAAACTAAAGCAAATTTCTATTGAATGGATTGCTAATAAACCTGATTCTTATGAAGCGGATTATCATTTAGGGTTAGCGGATTATCGTTTAGGAAAGATAAAAGAAGCAAAGCTCTCTTTTAGCAAAGTTATAGAAAGAAATAATAAACATTTGCAAACTTATTTGTATTTATACGATATTGCGAAATCTGAAGGGAAAAATAAAGAAATGCATTACTATAAGAAAATTGTTCACTCGATCGATAATTCTTTGCTAGCTGATTGATGAAATTCTTTACCCTTCTTGCTTTCCTAATTCTAGCTTCATCTTGCTCAAGTTTTTCAATTGACCAGGAGACCTCTTTCGAAGAAAAAGTTTTAAAGATATTTTCCGATAGTTATGAGGAAGTTGACTTAACTCCAAAAGATACAACTCAATTTCAGTGTGCCAATAATGAATTTTTTTATTTAAAGTATTTAGAAGAAAATAATGCTGTTTGGGTTATCTTAAAAGATCGTGAATTTAGGCTAGATAAAATTGATGATGGAAATAAAGCCTATGCTAACAGCACTACTAGTCTTGATATTAATGAAGGTAGTGCTGTTATAAAATTAGATTCATCTATATTGTACGAAGATTGTCAAAAAAAACTTCCTAAAACTTGAATGTCATCCTAACTTAATGTAACTCAAATTCATGACCGAACCATTTAAAGTGATTCTGGATGATAAATATGGGCTAGGTAGTTAAAAAGTTTCGGTAGATCTTCATAAAAAAAATGAAGGTGGAAAATGCCGGAGTTGTAAGAGCAATAATCTTGCATTTCTGTCCAGCAATGCAAGATTATCAATGCGAATATATGTGGGGAATGGGAAAATGATGTTCCCTTAAATTATTCAACAAGCCGAAGTGCGGACTATTAAATTTTATTTCATTTTGCTTCTCACGAATATCAAGTAAAATATATTTTTCATTTGAAGGTCAAATAATGATTTTACAATCAGATTTTATCGATTTAGATACTCCAACAGGGGTAATGAGAACATATGTTCATAAGCCAACTGAGCCTGGGAGATACCCGGCTATACTTTTTTACTCAGAGATTTTTCAACAGACAGGACCAATAGAGCGAGCAGCTAAAATTATTGCTAGTCATGGTTATACTGTATTAGTTCCTGAAGTATTTCATGAGCACAACCCAATTGGGACAATTCTAGAATATGACGATGCTGGCAGAGATAAGGGAAATGCTGACAAAAGTGCAAAGAATGTAGAAGGTTACGATTCTGATAACCAAAGTATGATTGATTGGATTAAAAAACAAGAATGGTTTAATGGCCATATCGGAGCAATGGGATTTTGTATTGGTGGGCATCTAGCCTTTAGGGCAGCATTGAATCCTGCTGTGAGATCAACTGCTTGCTTTTATGCTACTGACCTTCACACGTCTACTATTCCAAATGAACCTAAACAACATAGCATGGAGAGATTAAAAGACATTAAAGGTGAGTTGTTAATGATTTGGGGTAAGCATGACACACACATTCCTAGTGCTGCACGAATGGAAATCCATAAAAAACTATTGGATTCAGACATTGTTTTTGGTTGGCATGAATTTAATGGGCAACATGCTTTTATGAGAGACGAAGGAGACCGATATGACGCTGAGCTTGCATCGTTAGGCTATCAAATCAGTTTAAGAATGTTCTCAAGAACACTATTTAGTTAAACACAGTCTGAAAAAGCTTCCAAAGATCGATGAAAAAAGTCTTTTTCTTTACTTTTTGGGCTATCAACTAAAATTTGATCGGCGTTCTCATTAATATTTTTGTTCGTAGTAGAATTTAACTCGCCCTCTGTAAGGGTTTTATTATCTGTCATTTCAATTTCCTTTTGGGAATAAAAAGGGATTGTACCCCTAAAATAAATAGATACTTTAAAGTAGTAAAAATTCATTTTTTTTATAATAAAATTAAAATAGGTTATATTTAAGTTTATTAAACACATGTATTCTAATATGAAAATCACTATAAATGGAAATATCCGAGAGTTTACTTATGAATCAATGACTGCGGATGAATTGGTTGTTGAGCTAAAACTAACCGGTAAAAGATTTGCTATAGAACGAAACGGAGAAATTATGCCAAAAAGTCTCTTTAAGCAATTTATAATAAATGATGGTGATTATCTAGAAATTGTAGGGGCTGTTGGCGGTGGATAAATTTGATATGAACAAAGATGAGTTAATAATTGCTGGCAGGACATTCCGATCAAGGCTCTTAATTGGAACTGGGAAATATCGCGACTTTAAAGAGACTCGCTCAGCGATTGATCAGAGTGGCTCTGAGGTTGTCACTGTCGCTATTCGTAGAACAAATATTGGGCAGAATGAAAATGAACAATCATTAATAGAATTTCTTCCTCCTAACGAATTTACCTACCTACCAAATACTGCAGGATGTTATTCTGCGGATGATGCGATTCGGACATTGCATTTAGCTCGAGAATTATTAGATGGACATAATCTTGTTAAACTTGAAGTGCTTGGAGATCCAAAGACGCTTTATCCTAATGTGGTTGAAACCTTGAAAGCAGCAGCCGTACTTATTAAAGATGGGTTTGATGTAATGGTCTACACTTCTGACGATCCTATTATTGCAAAAAAACTAGAAGATATCGGTTGCTGCGCCATTATGCCTCTTGCCTCATTAATTGGGTCAGGGATGGGCATATTAAATCCCTGGAACCTGGAAATAATTATCGATACCTTATCCGTACCAGTCATTGTAGATGCTGGAGTTGGAACGGCATCCGATGCAGCAATTGCAATGGAATTAGGCTGTGATGGCGTACTAATGAATACTGCAATTGCTGCTGCACGAGACCCCATTATGATGGCCGGCGCTATGAAAAAAGCAATTGAGGCTGGTCGTGAAGCTTTTTTAGCAGGAAGAATGTCTAAAAAACTTTACAGCGCCTCTCCAAGCTCACCTCTATCTGGGTTAATTAAATAATATGATAAAGTCTACGCACCCAGAAATTGAAATTACCGTACACAACCAGTTTGTAGAAGATCGTTCATTAATTAATCATGATCGATATTTCTTTGCCTACACAATTACAATTCACAATCATGGACCTCTTAACATCCAACTCATTAGTCGTCATTGGATTATTGAAAATTCAGCAGGGAAAAAATTCGAAGTTAAAGGAGATGGTGTTATAGGAGAGCAGCCCATTATTAAAGAGGGGGAGAGCTACACCTATACCAGTGGAACTGAAATTGACACCCCCACTGGATGCATGTCTGGTACATATAAAATGCGGAGTAAAGAGGGGGGCCTTTTCGATTCAAAAATACCTAAATTTGAACTCCAAATGCCGAGGACCTTACATTGAAATTTAACTATCTATTAATTGCTCCTCTTTTATTGTTAATTGGTAGCTGCGGCCAAGTTAGCATTCAAGAACCATGCGACTGCGAAAAGCCTGTTATTTCTTTCGAAGAATCTCAAAAATGTGAGGTAATGCCAGTAAAGAAAAAAATTGCAGAATATGGGTTACTTAAAAAAACATCTTGGGATGAAATAAAAAATAAAATGGAGCAAGACAATCTTATTCTTGCTTGGCCGGCATGGTTAAGAAGTTGCTCTGTTCTAATCAAAAAGCCATATTGGGAAAATTCTTGTCAATCAGCTCTTAAAATTACTAGCGACCCTTCCAATCAAGATTTAATCAAGTACTTTCATCGCTATTTTAATCTCTATCAAGCTCATCAAGAAGACGATTCTACCGAGGGTCTAATTACCGGTTACTACCAGCCCTTGTTAAAAGGAAGTCGAAAAAAATCAACTCAATTTAAAGTGCCTCTCTATGCGCCACCCAATGATTTGATTACAGTTGATTTAAGTGAGTTATATCCTGAGCTTAAATATAAAAGATTACGGGGACGTATTGAAGGGAATAAATTAATTCCTTACTATACTAGAAAGGCAATATCAGATAAAAAAATTCCACTTCAAGGAAATGAAATTTTTTGGGTAAAGGATCCAGTTGAAGCATTCTTTTTAGAAATTCAAGGCTCAGGAGTTATTGAATTTGAGGATGGATCGAGAACCCAGGTAGGATATGCAAACCAAAATGGACACCCCTATAGGTCTATGGGGCGGGTATTAATAAATAAAGGGGAGCTTTCCAGACACAAAGTATCTATGGGAAGTATAAAAGCATGGGCTAAAAAGAATAAGAAAAAGTTAAAAAAATTCCTAAATGCTAATCCAAGCTTTGTATTTTTTAGAGAACTACCTAAGGGCTTACCAGGGCCGATTGGTGCTATGGGTCTTCCTATTTCAGCTGAACGTTCAGTAGCTGTCGATCGTAAATTTATTCCATTAGGCGCGCCTATATTCCTCTCAACTACCGAACCTAATTCAGACGTACCTCTTGAGCGCTTAATGGTAGCTCAGGATACAGGTGGAGCAATTGGTGGAGGAGTACGTGCTGATTTTTATTGGGGCCAAGGAGATAAAGCAGGAAGAAAGGCTGGGTCCATGAAACAAAAAGGATCTATCTGGGTTTTACTGCCTAAAGAATTTAAATTTAAATAAAAAAAGGAAGCCTAAGCTTCCTTTTTTAAATGTTTGGAATAAACAATTACTTGTTCATTACGTACATTGTTACTTCAAAACCGAAACGCATTTCTGTTGCTGCTGGTGTTGTCCACATAATATAATCTCCTCTTTTGTTTTTAAAATTCTATCTATTGGAAAACCTCTAGATAGTTAACACACTATAGATTGACTAGAGATAATCCGCACTTACCTGATGATGAATTAGACCTAAGTAAAATCATGAATAAATTAATCTTAATAACCCATCATAAGTATAAAAAAAGGGCTCATTTTCATGAGCCCCTTCCCTATCACGCATTACTTATTACAACAGGAGGAAGTAATAACTAGCTGCGATAAGCTGTTTCACCATGAGAGGTTGAGTCAAGACCCGTTCTCTCGTCTTCTTCTGAAACACGAAGACCCATAGTGACATCAATAATTTTAAATAAAATGTAGCTAACTACACCACACCAGACAACCGTGATACCTATTGATTTGGCCTGAACTACAAACTGACTCATCATAGACATACCATCACCATAACCAGTTCCCCCTAATTGCGAAGACATTAAAACTGATAGGCCAAGCGCGCCAACAATGCCAGCAACACCGTGAATACCGAATACGTCTAACGAATCATCGTAACCGAGAGAAATCTTTAGGCTAGTTACTGCCCAGTAGGCGATAATTGAAGCTACAATACCCAGAATAATTGCACCTAAAGGACCAACTACTGCACAAGCAGGGGTAATAGCGACCAAACCTGTAATAGCACCTGAGGCACCTCCTAGCATTGAAGGCTTACCCTTAGATATCCACTCCATTACAATCCAACCCAGCACTCCTGCGGCGGCTGCAACTTGTGTGTTAATCATCACTAAACCAGCTGTTCCGTCAGCAGCCAATTCACTACCAACGTTAAAACCAAACCAACCAGCCCAAAGTAACGAAGCTCCGATCATGGTAAATGGTAGATTATGAGGCGCCATAGACTCTTTGCCGTAACCAATTCTTTTACCAAGAACTATTGCACCTACAAGCGCAGCAATACCAGCATTAATATGGACAACTGTCCCACCAGCAAAATCAACTGCTCCCATCTGCGAAATAATTCCTCCGCCCCAAACCATATGACAGATTGGTGCATAAACTAGTGTTCCCCAAGCAGCAAGGAATACTAATAATGAAGAGAATTTAATTCGCTCAGCGAATGCTCCGACAATAAGTGCTGGAGTTAATGCAAAGAATGTAAGTTGAAAAGTCACAAATACAAACTCTGGAATAGTCCCAGAAATACTGTCACCAGTAATGCCACTTAAGAATGCTAGGCTTAATCCACCTACATAATCATTATATGGCCCTTCCGAGAAAGCTAGGCTATAACCCCAAAGAACCCAGATTACAGACATCATCGAGAAAGTCACAAAAACTTGCATCAACACTGACAGCATGTTCTTCGAGCGAACTAAACCACCATAAAATAATGCAAGACCAGGAATAGCCATTAACAATACAAGGATTGTTGCCATAATCATCCAGGCAGTATCACCTGAGTTAATAGTAGCAACTTCTTCCATCACCGCTACCATTTCTTCTGACATTGCAATATGGGAAAATCCAATCATTAAAAGGCCCGTAAGGCCAGCCAAACTAAACTTTGATAATATTTTTTTCATATCAGTCTCCTAAAGAGCATCCTCACCAGTTTCACCGGTGCGGATTCGTTTAACTTCTTCAAGATCCATCACAAAAATCTTACCGTCACCAATTTTTCCGGTAACAGCTGATTTTTCGATAGCCTCTATAACCTTTTTGAGTAGCTTTGTTGAGACAGCAACTTCTAACTTCACTTTCGGTAAGAAGTCGATGACGTATTCAGCGCCTCGATAAAGTTCAGTATGTCCTTTCTGACGACCAAAGCCTTTGACTTCAGTCACGGTAATGCCTTGTACCCCGATTTCAGAAAGGGCCTCTCTGACTTCATCAAGCTTAAATGGCTTGATAATTGCAGTTACAAATTTCATGTTATTCCCCTATTTTTATTAAAAAAGGAAAGAATCTTCATTCCCCCTTTATATTTAGTACTTTTTAGAATCCAGCAGACACATAAATGCCGGGAGTACCATCCCCTAAGTAGACGTCATTAACTGTCCATGAAGCAACTTTCTGGTTTGTGTCTGTATAAAAAGCGCCCACAGCAAAAGTATCATTAACTGCATACTCTAAATTTAATTTCCAATCTGTGTAGTCAAATGGCTCATTACCCACACCTTCAAATGTTTGACGACCTACATGAAATGATGCAGTCAGAGGTGTTGAGCCAATAGGAACGTCTACGTCAGCAGTAAAATATTTACTCCCATCTGCATCGGCAAAGCCCCATGCATCATCAGAAATTACAACATAAGCCCCTAAACTAGCGCTAACTGACCCAATATCTTTACTTAAGCTTGCGTAAATTTCTGTGGCATCTGTATTAGCTTGGCCTGTAGTATTTTCACCTGGGTAATAGAACTTTAAGATACCAACATCGTATCCAATTCCAGTTTCACCTAAACCACCTGCAAAACCACCATAAAAATCAAGTTCTAAACTATTGTCATCCATATACCCGCCTTCAGTTGTCCAATTTACATTGGATGCCCAAACACCAGCATATGCTCCGCTTTCATGTTCAACATCAAACCCACCTTGTAATGCTGGATCTTCTTTTGTTTGTGTATAACCACGGAACATATAATCAGAATATATCCCAACGTTTCCACTGACACTAAATGCCGAAGCTGCTCCTTTAGCCTCTTCTGCTACTGCTGGTATTAAAGGAAACATTAAAGCCCCTAATATTGCCACTTTCATTTTTGATACTTTCATATACTTCTCCTTTTAAAATACTTCTTGTACATCTATTAATGAAGCAATAAGCGTGCCAACTTTTCCTTAAGGGAATAAAAAAAATCTGCGACTTATTTTTAAAACGTAAAATTCCTGATAGAATCAACGTTTTAGACCAAAAGAATATATAATGAAAAAAAAAGATATGCAAGAAATCTCCAATAAGATTCGTAAAATTGTTGAAAATTCACCAATTAATGACATTGAAGAAAATATAAACGCACTAATTCAGGGAGCATTCACCAAAGTAGGGCTTGTTAATCGTGAGGAATTTGATATACAAACACAAGTACTTAAACGAACTCGCCTTAAACTAGAAGCCTTAGAAAAAAAATTATCGGACTTAAATAGTAAACCAAGTAAATAAACACTTATAATTTCTTCAAACTCTCTTTAATATATGAATAAGTATAAAAATGACCCAACATCCTGACACTGAAAAAACTTTAATAAAGATTCTTGGCCAAAGAATTATGATAATGGATGGTGCTACAGGCACAATGATCCAGCAACATCGACTAACTGAAGAAGATTATCGTGGGGGCAAACAAGGGCGTTTTTTAGATTTCCATGCGCCAGCTGGTGAACGTGAGATTTTTCTAAAAGGTAATAATGAACTCCTTTCATTATCGCAACCTGATATTGTTCAAAAGATTCATGAGGATTATTTAGCCGCCGGTGCCGACATTATAGAAACTAATACGTTTGGAGCAAATACTGTTGCTCAAGACGATTACTATATGCCTCACCTCGCCTATGAAATGAACATAGCATCCGCTCAACTAGCTAAAAAAGCTGTAGAAAGATATACCACCCCCGAAAAGCCTCGCTTTGTGGCGGGGGCTATTGGCCCCACCCCAAAAACTGCTTCTATATCCCCGGAGGTTAATGACCCTGGAGCTAGAAACATCAACTTTGACCAGCTAGTTAAATCCTATAAAGATCAAACTAAAGCCCTTATTGAAGGTGGAGTAGACATTATTCTGGTGGAAACAGTATTTGACACACTTAACTGTAAGGCCGCATTATTTGCTGTAAATACAGTATTTGAAGAAGAATCCATTCGCCTTCCTCTGATGATATCTGGAACCGTTACTGATGCATCAGGAAGAATCTTATCCGGTCAAACAGTAAGTGCATTTTGGAATTCAATAAGGCATGCCAAGCCATTAACGATTGGGTTAAATTGTGCCTTGGGTGCAGCCTTAATGAGGCCTTACGCGGAAGAGCTATCTAAAATAGCTGATACTCATATATGTATCTATCCAAATGCGGGGTTACCCAACCCTATGTCAGATACAGGTTTTGATGAAGAACCAAGCGACACGTCGTCATTATTAAAAGAGTTTGCAGATAGTGGCTTTATTAATATTGCTGGCGGCTGTTGTGGGACAACTCCCGCACATATTAAAGCCATTGCAGATCAGATACAGAATGTTCCACCGAGAGTCCTGCCCGATCTGGAAACCTTTACCAGGCTTTCAGGCTTAGAGCCTTTATCTATTAAAGACGATACGCTGTTTATTAATGTAGGTGAGCGGACTAATGTCACAGGATCCAAAGCATTTGCAAACCTAATTATTGACGAAAAATTTGAAGAAGCAGTATCAGTAGCAAGGCAACAAGTTGAAAATGGAGCTCAAGTTATTGATATTAATATGGATGAAGGGATGTTGGACTCCCTTCAAGCGATGCAACACTTCCTCAATTTAATTGCCTCTGAACCAGATATTGCTCGCATCCCTATAATGATTGATTCATCAAAATGGGATGTTATTGAAGCAGGTTTGAAGTGTGTACAAGGTAAAGCAGTAGTCAACTCCATTTCACTCAAGGAAGGTGAGGAAAGCTTTATTAAACAAGCAAAGCTCTGTCGAAACTATGGAGCGGCTGTAATAGTAATGGCATTTGATGAAAAAGGGCAAGCCGATACCTATGAACGAAAAACAGAAATATGTAAGCGTGCCTACGATACATTAGTTAAAAATTTAAATTTTCCGCCAGAAGATATTATCTTTGATCCTAATATTTTTGCAGTCGCTACAGGAATTGAAGAACACAATAATTATGCTGTAGATTTTATTAATGCTACAAAATGGATTAAAGACAATCTTCCTTATGCCAAAATTTCTGGGGGAGTATCAAATGTTAGTTTCAGCTTCCGGGGAAATGATTTAGCTAGGGAAGCTATTCATACAGTTTTTTTACATCATGCCATCAAAGCTGGGATGACTATGGGAATAGTAAACGCCGGCATGATTGGTCTATATGACGACCTTGCTGATGATCTCAAAGAGGCAGTAGAAGACGTAATTCTCAACAGAAGGCCAGATGCCACAGAGAGAATGATCGATATTGCAGGAACACTCAAGGGGAGCAAAAAAGAAGAATTAAAATTAAACTGGCGAGGTGATGACGAAAATCCTATCTCCGTTGAGAAAAAAATTGAGTACGCTCTAGTACATGGCGTCACAGATTATATTGTAGGAGATACAGAGGAGTCTCGACTAAAAATCATGAATAAAGAAGGTGGTCGCCCTATTAATGTAATTGAAGGCCCATTAATGGATGGTATGAATATAGTAGGAGATTTATTTGGACAAGGTAAGATGTTCTTGCCACAAGTAGTAAAGTCAGCAAGGGTAATGAAACAGGCTGTTGCTCATCTTGTCCCTTTTATTGAGAAAGAAAAAGAGGCAGATGAAAAAAGAACTGGAATAAAAGCAAAGCCTAAAGGGAAAATGTTAATAGCTACAGTAAAAGGTGACGTTCATGATATAGGGAAAAATATTGTTTCCGTAGTCTTACAGTGCAATAATTTTGAAGTAGTTAATATGGGAGTGATGGTGCCATGTGCAGAAATACTCGCCAAAGCTAAGGATGAAAATGTAGATATTATTGGTCTGTCAGGGCTAATTACTCCTTCACTTGAGGAGATGACAAACGTAGCCAGTGAAATGCAACGCGACCCTTATTTCAATGAAAATAATATTCCTTTACTTATTGGTGGGGCAACTACATCGAGAGCACATACGGCAGTAAAAATTGCCGAGCATTACGATGGGCCTGTCATTCATGTTTCGGATGCATCAAGATCAGTCTCAATTATGCAATCACTGATGGATCCAAAACAAAAAATCGAATACCTCATTAATTTATCTAAAGATTATGAAAATGTAAGAGAGCTTCATGCGAAGAAAAAAGGGGCAACTTACATTACTATTAAAGAGGCAAGAAAAAATAAATTAAGCTTAAGCTTCGAGCCAAAAAGACCTAAATTTATTGGCCGGCGTGTATTTAACAATATCGATCTTCAGTTAATTAAAGAATATATCGACTGGACTCCGTTCTTCCAAACATGGGATCTGCATGGTAAGTATCCAAATATTTTAGGTGACAGCGTTGTTGGTGAAAGCGCTACCGAATTATTTGCTGAAGCACAAAAAATGTTATCTAAAGTTATTAATGAAAAAAAATTAAAGGCTAATGGAATTATTGGATTTTATCCTGCGAATACAGTGAACGATGATGACATAGAGATTTATGCAGACGAAGAATCGACAAATCCTATTTTTACTTACTACGGGTTGAGGCAACAAACTCAGAAACCTAACATCAAGGGCCAACAAAAACCTAACTTATGTTTAGCAGATTTTATTGCACCAAAAGAAAGCGGTATTAAAGATTATATTGGTCTTTTTGCTGTCACATCAGGTATTAATGTAGAGGTATATGAAAAAATTTTTGAAGAAGAAGAAGACGATTATAGTGGCATTATGATTAAAGCGATAACAGATAGACTTGCTGAGGCCTTTGCTGAATATATGCATGACAGAGTAAGGCAAGACCTATGGGGTTACCAGCCAGAAGATCTCAGTAAAGAGGATATGATTCATGAAAAATATCAAGGTATAAGGCCAGCACCAGGATATCCGGCTTGCCCAGAACACACGGTAAAGCAAGATATCTTTTCGCTACTAAAAACAAATGAAATTGGAATGCAAATAACAGATGGAATGTCTATGATGCCAGCATCCTCTGTCAGTGGCTTTTATTTTTCTCATCCTGAAGCTAAATATTTTAGTGTAGACAAAATAGATAAAGACCAATTAGAAGATATGGTTTTAAGAAGATCAATTCCGACCGAGAAATTACAAAAATGGCTAGCACCAAATCTTAGGTAATCATGCATATTCATATCTTAGGTATATGTGGAACATTTATGGCGGGTATGGCAGCTCTAGCAAAGTCTCAAGGCCATAAAGTAACTGGTTGCGACCAAAATGTTTATCCCCCTATGTCTACACAACTTGAAGGTTTAGGTATTTCTATTACTGAGGGATTTTCTGAGGAACAAATAACATTGAATCCAGATGTCTTTGTAATTGGTAATGTTATCTCACGGGGCAATCCTTTGATGGAGAGCATTCTAGATCAGGGGCTTCCTTATATATCTGGGCCCCAATGGTTATATGAAAATATCTTATTTAATAAATGGGTTATCGCAGTAGCAGGAACACATGGCAAAACAACAACGACTGCAATGCTGGCATGGATACTTGAGTTCTGTGGTCTTGCTCCAGGATTTTTAATTGGCGGTATTCCAAATAACTTTGATGTTTCGGCTAGGCTTCCACTAGATAATAAAATAAATGTTCCTTCTTTCTTTGTTATTGAGGCAGATGAATATGACACCGCTTTTTTTGATAAACGGTCTAAATTTATCCATTACCACCCCAAAACCTTAGTCCTAAATAATCTAGAATTTGATCATGCAGATATTTTTCAGGATTTAGGACATATAGAAACTCACTTTCATCATTTGGTTAGAACCGTCCCTAGTCAGGGTCGTATTATTGTCAACCAAGAAAGTCCCTCCCTCAAAACTGTTATTGAAAAAGGATGTTGGACACAAGTCGAATACATTGGGACTAATACAGAATGGGATACTAAAGGGCATGAAATATATCACAATGCAGTTAAACAAGCGCCCCTTAACTGGGAACTGATTGGACGTCATAATTATATGAACGCTTTGGCGGCAATTGCGGCTGCCAGACATGTTGGAATTACTCCTGAAAACTCAATTGATGCATTAAGTCAATTCAAGAGTGTAAAAAAACGTATGGAAAAAATTTATACTATAAATAATATTGAGTTGTATGACGACTTTGCTCATCATCCGTCTGCCATCCAAACAACATTAGACGGACTTAAAAAATTAATTAGTGAGGGTCGAATAGTTGCAGTTATCGAACCAAGATCAAATACAATGAAACTGGGCACTATGAAAAATTATCTTATCGAGAGTCTCAGAGCCGCAGATGCGACTTTCTGTTACGCAAATAATTTATCGTGGGATGCTCATAAGTTATTTAAAGATGTGTCTAATACAGATGTCTATGAAAATGTTGATCAACTTGCAGAAAAAATTGCACAATTTTCTCAAAGTGGGGATAAGATTATATTTATGAGCAATGGAAGCTTTTCTGGACTTCAGTCAAAGGTAGCTAAAGCACTTAATGATGAATAACTCTATGAGCAGTTATTTTAGTAACCTCTATTTAATTTCAGCAATCTTAATCTCAATGATTATTCATCTAATTCTATTAATAGTTACTGATCTTACATTAAATCATAAAGTTTATTTGTCCCCCCCTTCAGATATAGAAATTAGCTTTATCACTCCAATTCCAATTCATAATAAAGATAATCTAAGAGAAAAATTGACATCTAAACCAAAAGGCCAAACCAAAAAACAAAAGATTATTGTGCCTACAGTACAAAAAAAAATAAAAAATAATGCTGCGTCTGTGAAAACTACTCCATTTATTAAGAAAATTACTGCTATTGATTCCAACCAAATTCTTTCTAATATTAAGGAATCAATTCCTATTAGTATTCCGAATAACAATAAAAAATTTCGAAGCAAAAAAATTTCCAGTTCAACTGCAGACTATGAATACCGACTTTATTTTGAAGCATGGCGTCAAAAAGTTGAACGTATTGGAGCACTCAATTATCCTGAGTCTGCAAAATCAGGTATTTTTGGGTCACTTCGATTAACAGTCTCCTTAACCCAAGCTGGTACTATTAAAAATATTATAATTAATAAAAGTTCTGGATATTCAGACTTAGATAAGGCGGCTATCTCTATAGTTAGGATTGGGGCACCTTACGCAAAGTTCTCTGAAAAAATGAGAAATGAAGTTGATATAATTCGAATTACAAGAACCTGGAAATTTACTGAAGGAAATAAATTCTCTTCTCAATAAATATGACACACTTTAAACATCACATTTTTTTCTGCCTTAATAAACGTGAAAATGGAGAGCAATGCTGCTCTGATTTTAATGCTGATCCCATTTATATGTATATGAAAAAAAAGGTTAAAAGTTTAGATCTTAATGGTCCTGGGAAAATACGAGTTAATCGAGGAGGATGTTTTGATCGTTGTAATGAGGGGCCTTTATTAGTAATTTATCCAGAAGCTGTATGGTATAGATACATTGATGAGTCAGATATTGATGAAATTATCGAACAGCATCTCATTAAAGGTAAGGTTGTTAAGCGTTTAGTTACTTAATTCTTTCTGGATATGCTCTATTAAAATTAAACTTTCAGACTCTAAAAGTTCTTTTTTCTCAGACCGCTTTGGATTCGACCAAATGCTTTCTGGAAAATGATTATCGAGTTTATATCTAGGTATTATATGCCAGTGCAAATGAGGGGTAATATTTCCAAGAGTAGCCAAATTAATTTTTTCCGGTACTAGATGACTCCTCAGGGCTTCCTCTACCATAAATACAATTCTCATAAATTCATGACGTCTTGCATCACTCAAGTCTGTCATTTCTTTAACATGAGCAATGGACTCAACTCTACAGTAGCCTGGGTATGAATGATCGTTAATCAAGACCACTCTAAAGTCTGAGTTACTCCATATTAATGGATATCTCGATGGAAGGCACAATAAACAATTATTTTCCTCAATCATTCAACTTCCTCCCACTCCATTTGAGGATAAATCATATTAATATTTCGCCCATTTTGAACATCAAATAATTCCCACTTTGAAGACTCTTCTTTTGCAACAGTATCAATTGCCATTTGAAGATCTAGTCCTTCATCAATGGCAAGTCGAATTCCATTCCTCAGAATAATTAGATAATTTCTTATTTTATTCCATGACAAATTTGGCTCAAATGTTGGAGATCCATGCCCAGGAATTAATAGATTGTATTTGGCTTTCATTAATGAATTAATACTTTCAATGAACCCATGTATATCTCCATCAACTGAGGGAGCTCTCTCAGTAAATAACAAATCTCCTGTCCATAACGTTGAGGTTTTAGTGTCCTCAATAGTAATATCAGTATTTGTATGCGCTGTTGGATAAGCAGTAATTTTTAATAATCTATCTCCCAAATCTATTACAATCGGCTCCAATACTTTAACTAATATATTAGGTGAAATTTGAATAGTCCTATCATGAGGAATATTCAAATATTCTAAATTTATTCTTTCATAAAATTCTTTTCTGAATTGCATTGCTTTAGGTAAATTCTCATGGCCTATAAACTCTACACCTTTTCTTTTAAAAGCCACATTCCCATATATATGATCAAGATGGACATGGGTATTAATTATATATTTTATTGGTAGATTAGTTCTTTTCTTAATTTCATTAAGAAGTGCATAGCCAATAGAATCAGTGCCACCTGTATCAATGACTGCTACACTTTCTTTACCTATAATAAATCCAATATTGGATATATCCCCCTGATATCCTTCATCTACATCAAGGTGCTTACCCTGATGAACAAAAATTCCAGGTGCTACTTCTTCGATTGATAAAGTTTTTTGATTTATTGAGAGGGTTTCATGCGAGAAAACCCTTATTGGAGCCATACTAATTATTAAAATATATGCAAAAAAAATTATTTTTTTCATCTTTTCATTTTCTCATTAAGGTATTAAACTTGCTTAATATTATCATTTAAACAAAAACTTAATGGCACAGACTAGAAAAAGTTTCTCCTATCTCACTAAACCCACATACTATTCTAATATAGCAATATTATTACATTGGCTAATTGGGGTAAGCATTATTTTTATGTTTCTCTTGGGTTGGTTTATGGAAGGCCTACCAAAAGAAGCACCTAAATCTTCGAGCTATGATTTATTTAATTTAGGTATTTATACATGGGAGCTTACTAAGGAAACCTCACCAAGATCATTTTATTTTAACTTACATAAATCAATTGGTATTACATTATTTTTATTCATTATATTTAGAGTCTTTTGGAGATTAACGCACAAGCCACCAGCATTATTATCATCAATGAAGTCATGGGAAAAGAAATTGGCAACAAGTGCACACCATGTGCTCTATCTTTTAATGATATTAATTCCTCTGGCCGGCATAATTATGTCAGTTGCAAGTAAATATGGAATTAAATGGTTTGGGATTAAATTTATTCCTGGTTTAGATATTCCTTCTGCACGAGAAATTTTTTATCAGTTCCATCAAATATTTGGGCTATTAATTTTATTTATTCTAATATTTCATATTGTTGGCGCACTGAAACATAATTTTATAAATAAAGATAAGACACTTCGAAGAATGTGGTTTAAATAAACCAAGGCCGTGTCTACTAAACTCACCATTATTAATCATGATCGTAGAATATTCAAGGGTAAATACATTTATCCTGTTGTCTCAAGAAGAGCTAATGGCCTATCAATTGGAGTCAATTTAAATACCAATAATGCGTGTAATTGGCAATGCATTTATTGTGAAGTTCCCAATCTAAAAAGAGGTAAGCCCGAACCAATTGACTTAACACTTCTCAAAGAAGAGTTAACTTATTGGCTCAATCAGGTCATTCATCTAGATTTTTTAGATAAACATACAGAACCAGGTACTGTTTTAAGAGATATTGCTTTTTCAGGCAATGGGGAGCCAACAGCGTCCAAAGAATTTGGTGCAGCAATTAAAATTGTGATTGAACAAATACATAGCTTTCAACTACACAATAAAATTTCTGTACGTCTCATAACTAATGGAAGCTATTTAGATCTTCCAGCAACTAAAAAAGCTTGGGCACAACTAAAAGACCTTAATCGAGAAATATGGTTCAAGATTGATGCAATCGACCCCCTTGAGGCTAAGCGAATTAATCAAATTAATATATCTTCAAATAGTGTCACAAGTAATCTTGAGTCTGCAATTAAAATCTCGCCCACTATAATCCAGACCTGCTTACTAAAAATTAATAAAGAACTTCCATCAATAAATTTAATTAATCAATATATTGATTTTTTACAACCGTTTAAAAATAACCTAAAGGCGATTCATCTATACAGCCTTGCCAGACCTACAGAACAAAATAATTCAAACTCTATCGAAAGATTATCTCATGATGAATTAGAATCAATTGCTAATAAAATTAAGAAACTAAAGATCCCAGTTTTCTCATTTATATGATTCTCATTAAATCACTTATTACTTTATGTTTATTAACCTTCATGGCAGGCTGCCAAAAATCAAATGAAGATTGGTCAACCTATGGTAAAAATTTAGAAAATCAGCGTTACTCAAAACTTAGTCAAATCAATGAAGAAAATGTAAAAGATTTAAAATTAGATTGGCAGTATCAAACTGGTATAAAAGCAACCTTTCAAGCTACCCCCCTTGTTTATGGGGGAATAATGTATATTTCTCTTCCTTATAATCATGTTCTAGCAATAAATGCAAAAACTGGAAAAGAAATATGGCGATATGAACATGAAAGAAATCCTGAATGGAAAATGTGTTGTGGTCCGTCTAATCGAGGACTAGCCCTTCATGAAGAACAACTTTTTATGGGTACAGTTGATGCTAGACTAATTTCTTTGAACATTAAGACAGGTGAAAAAATATGGGACATTGATGTCGTTACAAGTTTAGTGACCACCGAGTCTCTTTCCTCTCTTAATGATGTAGATCCAAATCGAAAAAAAATTGCAAGTGGAGGAACAGGGGTTGGCATCTCAATGGCACCTGTTATTTATAAGAATAAAGTTATTATCGGCATTACTGGAGTGGGCTATGGGCTTCATATAGAAAATAAAAATAAGGATGCTCCACTTGGTTCAGTGGTCGGTGTAGCTGGAAATTTTGGTCGCCCAGGTTTTTTAGCTGCATATGATATCTACTCAGGAAAACAAATCTGGCAATTTAATACGATTCCTGATAAAGGCTGGGAGGGTGATATGAGTAATTATACTCGCGATGGTGAAGCCTTAAACCGAGATCTATTAATTGAAAAAGAATCTCTTCAAAAATTTCCCGATGCAGCTAAGTTTGGTGGTGGATCTGCCTGGACTACTCCTGCTATTGATGCTGAGACACACACATTATTTTTTGGTACTGGTAATCCTTCCCCTCAAATGAGCGGGGAAAGTCGTCCTGGAGACAATTTATACACTGTCTCTTTAGTAGCACTGGATGCTAATACTGGAAAATTAAAATGGTTTTACCAGCAGGTGCCACATGATATTTGGGGTTATGACGTTGCAAGTCCTCCAGTACTTTTTCACACTATCAAAGATGGAAAAGTTATACCTGTTGTAGGACAAGCAGGAAAGACCGGTTGGTTTTATATCCATGATAGAAGCACTGGGGAATTAATTCTAAAATCAGATGCATTTGTTCCGCAACAAAATATGTTTGTAGAAGCCACTAAAGAAGGGACTATTATCTATCCTGGAATTTTGGGAGGATCAAATTGGTCGCCCGTAAGTCTTGATATCGATGAGCATATCGCATTTATATCAGGGATACATGCTCCCATTAAATATACCCTTCATGAAAAAATAACTCACAATAATAATACTCGCTATACAAGTTCAGAGCCTACAGAGGATCAACAGTGGGGCCTACTCTCAGCTATTAATTTATCAAATGGTGAGATAATCTGGCAGCATAAAACAGCACAACCTCTTCTAGGCGGCACTCTTGCTACAAATGGAAAGCTTGTCTTCTCTGGCGAGGGGAACGGAAACCTAAACGCTTTTCATAGCTTAACTGGCCAACTCCTTTGGACAACTAAAATTAATGCTGGAGTAAATGCTCCGCCGATTACATATATGATTGATGGTAAACAATATATTGCAGTCGCTGCAGGCGGAAATAAGATTATGGGATATAAACAAGGAGACTTCATAAGCGTCTATAGTCTTAAGTAGAATACTTCTTATAGCTTAAATACCTTAGGTCAACATTATGCCCAACAAAAATTTATTCAATAAACTTATCGGGAAGAAAAAGCTTATTATTCGTCCGCTTCTTTTCTTCACTATTATTCCGTACCTAACATTCATATGTATTATTGCTTTTTATCCAAAATATTTTAGTAATATGATTTTTAATTCCAGTGTATCAATTGGAATTATATTAGGATTAATTCTCATAATAATTATATGGGTTATTACATTACTTTATGTATACCTAGCAAATAAGTATATTGAGCCTATTATTAAAAAAATAAATAATGTTTAAAATTTTTACTTCATCTCAATCCGGTGATCTTAATATTGTTGCTATCTGGATGTTTTTAATTTTTGTTGCCGTAACCCTCTACATTACCTTTTGGGCTGCAAAAAAAACACAATCGACCAATAATTTCTTCACTGCTGGTGGAAATATTACTGGGTTTCAAAATGGGCTAGCGATATCAGGTGATTTTATGTCTGCTGCTTCATTCTTGGGAATATCTGGGTTAGTTTTTTTATCTGGATTCGACGGACTCATCTATTCAATTGGATTTTTGGTAGGTTGGCCAATCATTCTCTTGTTAATTGCTGAGCCCCTTCGTAATTTAGGAAAATATGGTTTTTCAGATGTTGTCTCGTTCCGCTTAGATGAAAAGCCTGTTCGAATACTTTCTGCTTTTGGCTCTTTATCTACCGTTATCTTATATTTAATTGCCCAAATGGTGGGTGCGGGCAAGCTGATTGAAATTTTATTCGGGCTCCCATATATTACTGCTGAAATTATTGTAGGCATTCTAATGATTTTGTACGTTACCTTTGGAGGCATGTTAGCAACAACCTGGGTACAAATTATTAAAGCTATCTTATTGCTTTCTGGCGCAACACTTATTGCATTTCTTGTATTAAATCAGTTTGATTTCAACTTGAACAAATTTTTTGACGCAGCAGTTAATACTCATGATAATGGCTCTGCCATAATGGCTCCTGGAGGACTAATCTCAGATCCTGTTTCAGCAATTTCCTTGGGCCTTGCTTTAATGTTTGGTACTGCTGGATTACCTCATATACTAATGCGATTTTTTACGGTCTCAGATGCGAAACAGGCAAGAAGATCGGTAGCTTTTGCAACAGGATTTATTGGTTATTTTTATATCCTAACTTTTATTATTGGTTTTGGTGCCATCATTTTGGTATCAAATAACCCTGTCTATCTTTCTAACAGTGGACAAATTCTTGGAAATAATAATATGGCAGCCATTCATCTCGCGCATGCTGTCGGCGGCAATATATTACTAGGCTTTATTTCTGCAGTGGCTTTTGCAACAATCCTTGCAGTTGTTTCTGGATTAACATTAGCAGGAGCCTCAGCAATTTCACATGATCTATATGCGAATGTAATACATAAAGGGGCTAATGATAAATCTCAGATGATGGTATCAAAATATGCAACTATTGGGCTCGGTGTTATGGCAATCCTTCTTGGAATAATTTTTGAAGAACAAAATGTTGCCTTTATGGTTGGTTTGGCTTTTGCAATTGCTGCGAGTACAAATTTTCCTATTTTATTTTTATCAATCTACTGGAAAAAGATTACAACAAGAGGAGTTATTATTGGAGGTAGTGCTGGGCTAATCTCATGTATTATACTTGTAATACTAGGGCCAATTGTTTGGGTTGATATACTTAATAATGCACAAGCTATATTCCCTTATAAATATCCAGCACTTTTCTCTATGACTATTACTTTTTTTGGAATTTGGTTTTTTTCTATTACAGACAATTCAAAACAAGCTAAAAAAGAAAAAGTATTATTTGATAGTCAATATTTTCGAGCTCAAACTGGATTCAACAAAAAAAGGATATTTAATCATTGAATAAAACACACAAAATATTATTCTTAATTAGTATATTATTTTTTAATACTACTAATGCTGAAGATATAAATGAAAATGTATTAAAAAAAATTAATGAAGAGTCGGCTGATATCTTGGTTCAAAATCTTAACCAACATTTTATTAGCAATTTTTCGAAAGAACGACAGCTATGCGAAACAAATCTTAATTTAATTATCAAAAAGAAATCATTATCTTTTTTAAAAGAATCACAAAGTATTAAGGGTATTGATAATAAATTAGCTTTAAAAACTCATGCTAATAAGATGAAAAGTATGGCGCCAGTTCTTGCAAGATCTGGTTGCCTTGTAAAATATCGCTTTGAACTTGAAATGATTCTTTATAATTCATTTCATAGCTCAGAAGAAACAATATTATTCCAACAGGCATCTCAACTAAAAATCACTAAACCTAATAAAATTAAGATTAATAGTGCACTTTCGAAGGATCATGAAGTCTGGATTAAAGATAATTTAGATGTAGATGACAAACAAGAGCGTGAAAGAAGAAATAATGGGTTTAATGAAGTTCTTAATAGTATTATTGGCTTCTATATAAATAATGCTTCACTTGGTTGCAAAAAGATTTCAGCTAATTCCGAGTCTTTTAGCTGCAAGTAGCATTACTTTTAGTCTAAATAAAATAATGAATGAGATTTTATTTATCTATGAAATTTTGGACTATAGCTTCTTATAGTCTCCAGCATACATTGAACATTTTCTGGTGGTGTAAATTGTGTAATTCCATGACCTAAATTAAAAATATGACCCTCTCCATGACCATAATCATCTAATACTTTTTTTACAGCAACTTCTATCGCTTTTGGGCTAGATAATAAAATAGCTGGGTCTAAATTTCCTTGTAATGTAATATTTTCCCCAACAGTCTTTCTAGCTTTTTCAATATTTGTTTGCCAATCTAATCCGATTGCACTAGCTCCAATCTTAGACTGAGATTCTAACCACTGTCCGCCGCCTTTTGTAAAAATAATTTTTGGGGTATTTTCATAGCCCAACAAATTAAGATTAGAGATAATAACTTTCATATAATTTAGAGAGTGATTTTCATATTCCGAATGTGCTAGTGTTCCTCCCCAGGAATCAAATATCATAACTGCATCTACTCCAGCTTCAATTTGAGATGCTAAATATTTTGTTACCGTCTCAGTATTTATTTTTAAAATATGGCTTATTAGATCTGGTCTTGCATACAACATTTTTTTAATATTAAGAAAGTCTGTTCCACCTTTCCCTTCAACCATGTATGTAGCAAGAGTCCAAGGACTTCCAGAAAATCCAATTAATGGTACTCGTTGATTTAGTGCTTTTTTAATAGATCGTACCGCTTCAAAAACATAATGTAATTTTTCATCTACATTAGGAATATCGAGCTTTTGAACTTCTTTTTCGTCCTGCAAGGGTCTTTCGAATTTTGGACCTTCACCGTCCACAAAATATAGGCCCAATCCCATCGCATCTGGAATAGTTAGAATATCTGAGAATAAAATAGAGGCATCAAGATACGGATAACGGTCAAGTGGTTGAAGTGTTACTTCCGTTGCAAAATCATTGTCTTTACAAAGCTCGAGGAAGCTACCAGCATTTTTTCTAGTATTTATATATTCAGGTAGATATCGCCCAGCCTGTCTCATCATCCATACAGGAGTATATGAGGTATGCTGTTGCTTTAAAGTTCTAAGAAAAGTATCGTTTTGAAATGAATCCATCGTATTATTTTATGTTAGTCATCATCAAAAATATCAGGAGTAATTAGATCAATAGTATCCACGACTAGTTCTCCAGTAGATATAACTGCACTCCCTGCTGTATCAACAACTGCTGTCATGCACCCTGACAGTAATAAAATAATAGGTATTAGTATATATTTCATAATTTTTAATTAACGGGGAAGATTACTTTTACCCATTAGAAACTCGTCCACGGAGCGTGCACATTGGCGCCCTTCTCTTATTGCCCATACTACTAATGACTGCCCTCTTCTCATATCCCCTGCTGTAAATACTTTACTTCTTGAAGTCGTATACGATTTGTCACCTTCCGTTTCTGCTTTTGCATTTCCTCGTGCATCTTTATCAATTCTAAATTTATCTAAAATAGTTTGTTGAGGACTTATAAAACCCATCGCCAATAAGACTAAATCAGCTTTCATAGTGAACTCTGAGCCTGGCACTTCCTGCATCTTGCCATCTTTCCATTCAACTCTGGCCGCAACCAACTCTTTTACTTTTCCATTTTCACCAATAAATGATTTGGTTGCTACAGACCAATCTCTTTCACATCCCTCTTCATGAGAACTAGATGTTCTCATTTTAAGAGGCCAATAAGGCCATGCTAATGACTTGATTTCTTTTTCAGGTGGCTGGGGCATTAATTCAAACTGATATACAGATGCTGCTCCATGACGATTTGAGGTACCAACGCAATCAGACCCTGTATCACCACCTCCAATAACTACAACATTCTTTCCTGTCGCTGTAATTTGATCTAGCACCTCATCACCCGCAACAACTTTATTTTGATTTGGTAAAAAATCCATTGCGAAATGAACACCATCCAACTCTCTTCCAGGAATAGGAAGGTCTCTTGGCCACTCAGCACCACCCGCCAAAATAACTGAATCAAAATCATTAACTAACTTATCTGGATCAACATTACCACCAACATTCTGATTAGTTTTAAAAGTAACACCCTCAGCTTCCATTTGGTTAACACGTCGGTCAATATGTACTTTTTCCATCTTAAAGTCAGGTATGCCGTATCTTAATAATCCACCAATACGATCATTTTTTTCAAAAACCACAACATCATGTCCTACTCTAGCCAGCTGCTGGGCTGCTGCCATTCCTGCTGGGCCTGAACCAACAATTGCAATTTTTTTACCAGTTTTATTTTTTGATGGCTGAGGGAGAACCCAATTATTTTCCCAGGCTTTATCAATGATGGCATGTTCAATTGACTTAATACCAACTGGGTCATCGTTAATATTTAATGTGCAGGCTGCCTCACAAGGAGCAGGGCAAATCCTCCCAGTAAATTCAGGAAAATTATTAGTTGAGTGAAGCACCTCAATTGCTTGCTTCCAATTTTGATTGAACACTAAATCATTCCAATCAGGAATAATATTATTAACAGGGCACCCGTTATTACAAAATGGTATGCCACAATCCATACATCTAGCTCCCTGTGTTTTTGCTTCCTCGTCAGATAAGTGCAGCACAAACTCTTTATAATTTCTTACTCTTTCTGCAGGAGCAATATACTCTTCAGCAATCCTAGGAAACTCCATAAATCCAGTAATCTTACCCATTTATGCTACCTCCTTAATTGTTTCTGCATGCAGTTCATTTAATGCTCTTTTGTATTCAATAGGCATAACTTTTACAAATTGATTAAGTAATATATCCCAATTATTTAATATATCGATTGCTATTGGGCTATTTGTAAATACATGGTGGCTAGTTATTAATTTTTTCAATATGACTTCATCAGTTAAATTTAAGTGTTTTGGTCCTTTTGCCTGCTCATTCTCTTTTACTACTTTTTCTAAAGTTACCATTGATGGATTGCAAGATCGCTTAAATGTTCCCTCTGGATCATAAATATATGCAATTCCTCCTGACATTCCAGCAGCAAAATTTTGCCCCGTTTGTCCTAAAACTACTACAGTACCTCCAGTCATATACTCACAACCATGATTACCAAGGCCTTCAACTACAGCTGAGGCACCAGAATTCCTCACACAGAATCTTTCACCCGCAATGCCTCTGAAGTATGACTCTCCTGAGGTTGCTCCATACATTACCGTATTCCCAACGATAATATTTTTCTCTTCTATTCCCTTAAAGTTTTTTGGTGGGCGAATGATAATATGCCCTCCACACAAACCTTTACCTACATAGTCATTTCCCTCACCATGAAGGTTAAATGTTATACCTTTTGCTAAAAAAGCTCCCAAACTTTGACCAGCCGTACCTTCAAGATTTACTCTAATTGTATTATCTGGAAGCCCATCATTGCCATACCGTTTTGCTATCTCATGAGATAGCATAGTACCGACTGTACGATTAGTATTAGTTATTGTTATATTAAATTGCGTGGGCTCTATCTTTTCAATCGAAGGCATAGCTTTTTTAATGATTTCAAGGTCTAGTGCTTTATCTAATCCATGATATTGCTGTTCAACATTATATCGCGACACATCTGAACCCATATCAGGCTGATAAAAAATTTTACTAAAATCTAATCCTTGGATTTTCCAGTGATCAATGCCTTTCTTCATATCTAATAAATCACTTCTGCCTATCAGATCATTAAATTTTTGCATGCCTAGTGATGCCATAATTTCACGAATTTCTTCTGCAATAAAGAAGAAGAAATTAACTACATGTTCAGGTTGACCATTAAACCTTTTTCTCAGTGCTGGATCCTGGGTCGCAATACCCACTGGGCATGTATTAAGATGGCACTTTCTCATCATTATGCAGCCTTCAACTACAAGTGGCGCAGTAGCAAAACCAAACTCTTCCGCACCTAATAACGCACCAACAATAACATCTCTACCAGTTTTCATTTGCCCATCAACTTGCAGAACTACCCGCCCTCTAAGTTGATTTAATACTAAGGTTTGTTGGGTTTCTGCCAAACCAATCTCCCAAGGAGTCCCGGCATGTTTAATTGAAGAGAGGGGAGACGCCCCTGTTCCTCCGTCATGCCCAGCAATGACGATATGGTCAGATTTAGCTTTAGCTACACCTGCAGCAACCGTTCCTACGCCAGTCTCGGAAACTAATTTCACAGAGATACTAGCGCTTGGGTTTGCATTTTTAAGATCATGTATCAATTGTGCTAAATCCTCAATGGAATATATATCATGATGTGGTGGTGGTGATATAAGACCTACTCCTGGAACAGAAAATCTCAACTTAGCTATGTAAGAGCTAACTTTGTGGCCTGGCAGTTGTCCGCCTTCCCCAGGTTTTGCGCCTTGTGCCATTTTAATTTGGATTTGGTCTGCAGCTGCTAAATATTCTGCTGTTACACCAAACCGACCAGAGGCTACTTGCTTAATTTTTGATCGCATCGAATCACCAGGCAGTAATGCATAGTTTGACTCAATAATATCTTCACCAAGATGCTCTGCTATCGAAGAGTTTTTGGTAATAGGTATAAACCGTTTTTTATCTTCACCACCTTCACCTGTATTAGATTTTCCCCCTAAACGATTCATCGCAACCGCCAGTGTAGAGTGCGCTTCTGTAGATATTGATCCAAGTGACATAGCCCCCGTAGCAAAACGCTTTACTATTTCTTTAGCAGATTCAACATCTTCTATTGGAATAGATTTTGTTTGTTTAAATTCAAAAAGTCCACGTAGTGTTTTGTGTTTTTTTGTTTGGTTGTTAATTAATTCTGCGTACTCTTTGTAGGTGTCATATTGATTTTTTCTTGTAGCATGTTGCAATTTAGTAATAGATTCCGGGTTCCACATATGCTCTTCACCACGAATCCTAAATGCATAATCACCACCTGCATCAAGTGCATTAATCAGTACGGGGTCAAGACCAAAAGCAGCTTTATGTATTTGATGAACCTCTTCTGCTATTTCTTTAATACCAATACCTTCAATATTAGTAGACGTCCCTTTGAAATATTTATCGATAAATATTTGATTCAAACCAACAGCTTCAAAAACTTGAGCCCCACAATAAGACTGATATGTAGAAATACCCATTTTTGACATGACTTTGTTAAAGCCTTTACCGATAGCTTTAATATATCTCTCTTGAGCGCCGCTAAAATCTTCGGTGAGTGTCTTAATAGTTTCGTAAGTAAGCCAAGGGCAAACAGCCTCGGCACCATAACCTGCTAATAAAGCAAAATGGTGTACTTCTCGGGCAGAACCCGTATCAATTACTAAGCCTGTATTTGTTCTGATGCCTGACTTTACTAAGGATTGATGTGTCGCAGAGCATGCCAACAATGCTGGAACAGACAAACTATTACTGTTTGTATCGCGATCAGATAAAATAATTATATTTAAGCCGTCTATAACAGACTGTTTTGCCTCTTCACAAATATTAACAACAGCTCTTTCCATAGCCTGGTCATAAGACTCATCGTCACCAACCTTAAAAGTTATATCAATTACCTTGGACTTGAATTGCGATTTAGTTGTTTGATTAATATCTTTTAATGCCTCTAAATCTTCAAGGGTGAGTATAGGTTGACTGGCCTCTAAACGCGCAGGGGGATTTGTTTCCTCTATACCTAATAAATTAGGGCGAGGGCCGATAAAAGTAACCAAAGACATGACCAGCTCTTCTCTTATTGGATCTATAGGAGGGTTTGTTACTTGGGCAAACAACTGTTTAAAATAATTATAAAGCACCTTGGGACGGTTAGATAATACCGGGAGTGCTGCATCATTTCCCATTGATCCTGATGGCTCCTGCCCGTCAGTAATCATTGGTTTGAGAATAAAACTAATATCTTCTTGAGTAAAACCAAATGCCTGCTGAGTATCTAATAATGACCCCTTTAACTTGAAACTAACTTTCGATTTTTTTATATCACTTAAAAGAAATCTAGATTGTTTGATCCATGTTTCGTATGGTTTTGCATTTGCTAGCAAATTTTTAACCTCAGTATCATCGATTACTCTTCCAGCCTCAAGATCAATAAGTAGCATCTTTCCTGGTTCTAGTCGCCATTTTTTAATAATTTTTTCTTCAGGAAAATTAAGCACGCCCATTTCTGATGCCATCATCACAACGCCGTCATCCGTCATTAAATAACGTGCTGGTCTTAAGCCATTTCGATCTAACGTTGCCCCAATCATTCGTCCATCCGTAAAGGCTACAGCTGCTGGACCATCCCATGGCTCCATCATTGCTGCATGATACTCATAGAAAGATTTTCTTTCCTGGCTCATTAGTTTGTTACCAGACCAAGCTTCTGGGATTAGCATCATCATTGCATGGGGAAGGCTATAGCCTCCTGCTACCAATAATTCTAAACAATTATCAAAGCTTGCTGAATCAGACTGGCCTTCAGTGATGAGTGGCCATAATTTTTCTAAATCTTTCCCCAACAACATAGACTTCATTTTTTCTTGTCTGGCATTAAGCCAGTTTTCATTTCCTCGTACTGTATTAATCTCACCATTATGGGCAATCATCCTATATGGATGAGCAAGATCCCATGATGGAAATGTATTCGTTGAAAATCTTTGGTGAACTAAAGCAAGGGCGGACTTTGCAGATTCATCAATAAGATCTGGAAAGAATGCGCCTACCTCATTTGCTAAAAGCATACCTTTATAAACTATCGTTCTTGAGGACATAGAGGAAATATAAAAATTAGCAGAGTCGGAAATATTTAAGCTTTTAACCAAATGCTCAATTCTTTTTCTAATAACAAACAACTTTCTTTCAAAAGCTATTTGTCCATTAACACCATTACCTTGACCAATAATTACCTGTCTAATTACTGGCGCTACGTTTCTTGCCGCATCAGCTATATCTTTATCATTGACTGGAACCGTCCTCCAACCTAGCTCAACCTGCTCTTCTTCTGCAATCACTTTTCTAATTATACTTTCACATGCTGCTCTAGACTTTTCTGCTTGGGGCAAAAATAACATACCAACACCATACTCACCTTCCACAGGTAATTTTATAGCTAATACTTTTGCTTCTTTTAGAAGTAGTTCATTAGGTATTTGAATAAGTATTCCTGCCCCATCCCCTAATTTTGGGTCGTATCCCGTCGCACCTCTATGCGTTAGGTTAGTAAGAATCTCCAGACCTTGTGAAATAATTTTATGACTTTTGATTCCCTTGCTATTTACAATAAAACCAACACCACAAGAGTCATGCTCATTTGATGGATTATAAAGGCCTTGTTTCTTTGGAGTAATTGAGTGCGTCATTATTCTATTTATATAAATTATTACCGGAACGGTAAATTTTAAAGCTTTTTACCAGCTTATTCAATGATCTTGGAGTAAAAACATTAATAGTTACTTCAACTGATCGAAGGCAACATTTGCAGCGTCAATGGTTTGTTTTATATCAGTCGCAGAATGTGCTGCCGAAACAAAACCTGCCTCAAATGCTGAGGGGCCAAAATAAATTCCTTGATTAAGCATCAGGTGAAAGAAAATTTTAAACTTCTCTCTATCAGAGTCCATAATTTCATCAAAACTATTGGGAGGATTTTTACTAAAATATAATCCAAACATACCTCCAACATTACGAGCACAAAAATCGATATTTCTCTTTTGAGCTGACGCAGTTAATCCATCTACTAATTTTTTTGTCGTAGCGCTTAATGTTTCAAAGAAGTTTGGCTTCTGAATTAATTCTAAGGTTCTTAGACCTGCTGCTACTGCTACTGGATTTCCCGACAATGTTCCTGCTTGGTAAACAGGGCCTAAAGGGGCGAGTTGCTGCATAATCTCCTTCTTTCCTCCGAAAGCCCCTACTGGAAGACCTCCTCCAATAACCTTTCCTAATGTCGTCATATCTGGAATGACATTAAACAATGTCTGGGCTCCGCCCAATGCTACGCGAAAACCTGTCATAACCTCATCAAAAATTAATATGGCGCCATGCTTAGTACAAAGCGCTCTTAATGTTTCAAGAAATTCTTGATGAGGAATGATCAGATTCATATTTCCTACTACAGGCTCAATAATAACGCAGGCTATTTCTCCACCAATAAAACCAAAAAGTTCCTCAAGGGCTTGGCTGTCGTTATAAGGGAGTGTAAGCGTATGTTTAGCAACATCAGCAGGCACGCCAGCTGAGCTAGGCTGACCAAATGTTAACGCACCTGAGCCAGCTTTTACTAATAAAGCATCCGCATGTCCGTGATAACACCCTTCAAATTTTACAATTGTATCTCTGCCTGTAAATCCTCTTGCTACTCTAATAGCACTCATGGTTGCTTCTGTCCCACTGCTTACTAAACGAACTTGTTCAATACTTGGAACTAATTTAACAATTTCTTGCGCCATATCTAATTCGCGAGAAGTTGGTGCCCCAAAAGATAAGCTGCTTTTCGATGCATTATGCACAGCTGCTAAAACTTCATCATTGGCATGCCCTAAAATCATAGGCCCCCAGGAGTTAATATAGTCGATGTATTCCTTATCTTCTTCATCCCATAAACGACTTCCAAGTCCTCGCTTAAAAAAAATAGGGGTTCCACCTACCGAGTTAAATGCCCTGACAGGTGAATTGACACCTCCAGGAATATATTTTTTAGATTGTTCGTATAGGCTTTGATTTTTACTCATAAAGTTCTAGTTTTCCAATATTTGGCAAAAGTGTTTCGTAGTTTCTTCAATATTATAAGAGTTAAAAATTGAAGAAACTAGAGCTACGGCATTTACTTTTTCTTTTTTTAATACTCTAATATTTTCTAAAGTGATTCCTCCAATAGCTACCAGTGGAATATCACCCATGCCTTTAGCTTCTCGGAGGATTTCTAAAGACACTCTTGGAGCATTCGGCTTCGTAATTGTAGGAAAAAATGCTCCTAAAGCAATGTAACTTGCCTGCTTTTCATAAGCTTCTGCAACTCTTTCTAACGAATTGTAACAAGATACTCCTATGCATTTATCAGGGCCTAGAATACTTTTAGCTTTCTCTAAAGTGTCGTCATTTTTACCTAAATGAACGCCAAATGCATCTAAATGTTTCGATAATTCAATATCATCATTAATTATAAGATGTACATTTTGCTCGTCGCAAAGCTTTTTTATAGCCGTAGCTTGTATCTTTTTTTGGTTTGGATGTAATATTTTCGACCGATACTGAATCAGCTTAACTCCACCTTTAATTGCCTGCAATACCTGGCTTATTAAAAAATCATTATCTTCCTGATCAGGAGTAATGGCATACAAACCCTTAATTATGGTTGTATCTACCATCATCATCCTCTTCATCATTGACCCAAAAAAACCGATCGGGAATAGATTGTCCCATACCCGGTTTAAATGCATTCCTTAATGTTTGCCATGTAAATTGTTGAGCTTCTTCTACCGCTGCCTCTAAACTTAGTCCTTGTGCAACATATCCGGCTATAGCTGATGTTAAAGTGCATCCCGAGCCATGATAATTACCAGGAAGACGATCCCAATAAAAAGGTGTGGATTGACCCAAATGATCGTAAAAACTATTAATAACAGAATCTGTTTTTTCATGTGTCCCTGTAATCAGTATATTTTTACAGCCCATTATTCTGAATCGGTCGGCACATTCGTCAATAGTAATATCAGAGAATTCTTCCTCCTCTTGAATAACTAATCGTCGAGCCTCGAAACTGTTAGGTGTAATTAATAATGATTGAGGAAATAATAACTCTGTCATAGCCAATAACATTTCTGAACTTGCTAGGTCATCTCCCCGACCAGAAGCTAATACGGGATCAATAATAAGAGGAATATCAGGATAATCAGCTACAATCTCTGCCATAACTGTTATATTTTCAACACTTCCAAGTACACCACATTTAAAGATAGCGACATCAATATCCTCAAGAATTAAACGAGCTTGATCATTTACCCATTCGCTACCTAATGCCATGAGGCTATCGACTCCTATAGTATCTTGAACAGTAATCCCCGTAGTTACAGATAAAGGATGGCATCCTATACTCGCTAATGTAAGAACATCAGCCTGAAGTCCAGCACCACCACTTGGGTCAGTGGCTGAAAAAGTCATAACTTTTGGTGGTAATTTTAGCATCTGTATTTATGTAGTTACCGAAAATTCAACCAGCATATTATGCTTAAAAAGCGTACTCTCTGGAATTGAGCATAGCTGGCTATAATGATTATTTATAATGCTATTGTATCCGAATGGTTTCATAAAATTAAAATTCAATGGGGTCGACGTCAATCGACCATTTTACTCTGTTGGACAAAGGATGTGCTCTTAACTCTTTAATCCATGGCTTTAATAAATTCTGTAATTCTGTTCGATTTTTAGCCTGCAAAAAAACTTGATGCCGCTCAAATCCTTTCAATCTTTCCATAACCGGACGAACTGGTCCATATAGGGTCACCGATGATTTATATGCTTGAGCTTTTTCCAAGGCGATATTACTAAAAGCCACAGAATGATTCAATGATTTAGCTTCCACTTGCAATAAAGCATTAAAACTAAAGGGAGATAATTTCATCTGCTTTCTTTCCCCCAATAAACTTTCGGCAAAATCTGAAAAATCGTTGGCCTTTAAAGCTTCATAAACATGATGATGAGGGAAAGCAGTTTGAATTAATACCTCTCCTTTAATTTCAGCTCGACCAGCTCTGCCTGCAACCTGCATAAGCTGTGAAAATAATCGCTCAGGCGCTCTAAAATCAGAACTGTATAATGCATTATCTGCGTCAAGAACTACTACTAATGATAAGTGTGCAAAGTCATGGCCTTTCGCCAACATTTGTGTGCCAACTAAAATATCAATTTCTCTTTTATTCATGCGTTGGTATAATTGATCTAATGCATCTTTTGTTCGAGTAGTGTCTCGGTCAACCCTCAAAATGTTCGCATTAGGAAATAAGTGATTCAAGCTTTCCTCTATTTTTTGTGTGCCCAAACCGATTGGATGTAAATCAGTATTTCCACAATCCATACATTGCATAGGAATATTTTTATCATAACCACAATGATGACATTTTAATCGCTTAGTTTTTAAGTGGACCACTAATCTAGTGCTACATCTTTCACAATTAGCAGCCCATCCACAATTTGAACAGACTAAAACTGGAGCATAGCCTCTTCGGTTAATAAAAATTAATACTTGTTCTTGGCGATCAATCCGAGACTGTACAGCCTCAATAATAATATTTGATAAAGAAGGGCCATATTTATCGCCCATAGGAATGGTATGGATAGAAGGTAATTTTGCATTTTTTACAGCACGCTGGGTCAACTCTAAATAACGATACTTTGCGTGTTCTCCTTTTGCATTAAACCAGGTTTCAAGAGCAGGTGTTGCGGTACCTAGCACGATAGGAATATTTTCATATTTGGCACGCATCATAGCTACATCCCTAGCATGATAGCGAAGTCCCTCGTGTTGCTTAAAGGATCCATCATGCTCCTCATCAATAATGATGAGCTTAAGATTTGGTAAAGGGGTAAAGACTGCTAACCGCGTCCCAATAATAATTTGAGCCTCGCCTGACTTTGCTTTTCTCCAATTATCAAGCCGTTCAATACCTGATAAGTGACTGTGTAAAGTAACTAAAATTTTATCCGGAAACCTCAGCTTAAATCGCGCTTCAAGCTGAGGTGTTAAATTTATTTCTGGGACTAAAATTAATACCTGTGATTGGTCTTTATCTACAAAGTTATCTAGCAGCTGAAGATAAATTTCAGTTTTACCACTACCTGTAATACCATGAATTAGCCAAGAAACATTGCCATGCTCTTCTTTTAAAGCAGATAGTATCTCTTTTTGCTGGGCATTTAATAAAGGGGGTTCTTCAGATTGGCCTTTCTCTGGAATCCATTTTTTTTCAATAACCACCCCCAGGGAAACTAATTCACGAGCACATTCGTGACCGTTAGATACGAAAATATTTAATACAGAATCTCTTATACTATTTAAAAGTAAAGCATGAGCTAACTTTCTCAGCCTAACTTTTCGCTTAGGTAGCCCTTCAATCCATTCAAGAGTAAGCTCAATTTTTGCTTCGTATATTTTCTCAACTTTTCTAATTTTTCCCTTAGCTTGTTTAATTCTTGATGGCACAACAGACATGATGGTCTGACCAATAGGGTGATGATAATAATTAGAAACAAAATGTAATAATTTAAATAGCACATTATCAATAATAATTTCTTCTTCAGCATAAATAATTTTTTTTAGCTTTCCCCTGGGCACATTAGAGACAGAGGAGATACCACAAATAATGCCAATTATTTGTCTTCTTCCAAAGGGAACTTTGACATATTGTCCAATTTTTAATATTTGATCATTAGGTAAATAATCAAATAATTGATCTATCGGAACATCAATTGCGACCTGTATAAATTTTTCTTTCGCTGCCATATTAAATTTTCAGTTATTTCCTTAAATAGAAATCAGAGGATAGGGTAAAATAACTCTTTTATTCATTATATTGTAACCTTGTGAAAGCTCACCTTACTGATTTACTTTTTAATGCCATCAAACAATTGACAGATGAGGTCAATCAGAGCCAAATTATTATTGAGAGGCCAAAGCTCATAGAGCATGGTGACTTCTCGACAAATATTGCTTTAATACTTTCAAAAATATTAAAAAAACCACCTCGAGATATTGCTCAACTAATTTTAAACCAGCTACCTGAAACAACTTATTTTGATAAAATTGAAATTGCTGGAGCAGGTTTTTTAAATTTTTTTCTCAGCCCTTTTTCCCATCAAACAGTCATCAACCAAGTTATAAAAGAAAAGGGTAATTATGGAAGAAATAAAAATGGAAAAAGCCATAAAATTCAAGTTGAATTTGTGTCCGCCAACCCAACTGGTCCATTGCATGTTGGTCATGGACGAGGTGCAGCAATTGGGGATTCAATTGCGCGATTATTTGAATTTTCAGGATGGGAAGTAACTCGCGAATTTTATTATAATGATGCTGGTGCGCAAATTGATAATTTAATGCGTTCAGTCAAATCCCACTGTCTCAATATTAAACCTAATCATAAAGATTTCCCTGAAGATGGTTATCGAGGTAGTTACATTGCAGATATTGCCAAGGATTATTTAGCTAAAGCATCTATAAAATGCGCAGGGCATAATATTCAGGCATCAGGTGATATTGATAATGAGGATTCGATAAGAATTTTCAGTATTGCCTACTTGCGAAACGAGCAAGATAAAGACTTAGAGGCCTTCCAAACTACTTTTGATGTTTATACTCTAGAATCTGACCTATATAAAAATAATCAGGTAGATTTTGTCGTCAATACTTTAATTAACGAGGGTCATACCTATCAGAAAGATGATGCTTTATGGCTAAAAACAACTGAATTTGGCGACGATAAAGATCGTGTCATGAAAAAATCAAACGGAGATTTTACCTATTTTGTTCCAGATGTGGCTTATCATTTTGATAAATGGTCACGTGGATTTATTAGGGTTATTAATGAACAAGGTGCCGATCATCACAGCACCATTAGTCGAGTCCGTGCCGGGCTTCAAGGTCTAAATAAAAACATACCTAAGGGTTGGCCTGAGTATGTTTTGCATCAAATGATTACTGTAATGAAAAATGGAGCTGAAGTTAAAATTTCAAAAAGAGCTGGTAGCTATGTCACGCTCAAGGATTTAATAGATGAGGTTGGCTGTGATGCCACTCGCTATTTTTTAGCTGCAAGACGTGCCGACTCGCAACTAATTTTTGATATTGATCTCGCAAAAAGTCAAAGCAATGATAATCCGGTGTATTACATTCAATACGCGCATGCTCGGATTGAGGGTGTATTAAATCAGTGGGGAGGGGAGAGAAATAAACTTAAAATTGATTCTATTTATACTTTTGAATCCTTGGCAGAAAAGAAACTCATAAAAAGATTAAGTGAGTTTCCTGAAGTGGTAGTACAGGCAACCGAAGAATTAGCCCCACATCAAATTACAAACTTCTTAAAAGACTGTGCAGCCGAATTGCATAGCTATTATAATGATAGTAAATTCTTAGTTGATGAGGAATTAACTAAGATAGCAAGACTTACCCTTATTTATGCCACACAATGTGTAATAAAAAATGGTTTGGGATTATTAGGCATTAGTGCGCCAAAAAAAATGTAAAGGAAAATTTTAAATGACTGACGATTACCGAACAAAGAAAGCAATCAATGCGGAAAAAACTCCTTTTACCAATGGTTTGTTCTTTGGCATATTGCTCGGCATTTTAGTCTCTATTGCAGTTACTCTATTTATTACTAATGGAAGAAGTCCTTTTGTTTCTAAGGAAACAGAAGGGGCATGCATTGAAGTTAATTCATCAATAGGACAAGAGGAAGTTATTAATATTGACGAAGATGCAACTTTTGACTTTTATGACACTCTTCCTAAGGAATCATCCGTCTATAGAGAAGAAAAGATAAAATCTAATCCTGATAAAGATCGGGAGGTTGATTACTTTATTCAAGTTGGTGCCTTTTCTGAAGAGAGTCCAGCAGATAATCTTAAAGCTAAACTAGCTCTAATGGGATTCGAGTCGGTTATTATGTCGGCTAAAATTGGCAACAATGTTTTTCATCGAGTTAGCGTGGGGCCTTACCAAAAATATGAAAAAGCCAAAGATGTTAGCGAAAAATTAATGAAAGAAGGTTTTAAAGCGAACTTAACTAAACTTACCAGGCCTAAGATAAACTAACATAGGAGATATTCATGAAAAGATTATTATTAGCATTTTTAGTCATCGTCGCCAATAATACTGTTGCAGTTGAGCCTAAACCGGGAGTCAATTTTAAAAATACTAATGAAATTATTGCCCCTGAATCTGAAAATAAAATTGAGGTCGTCGAACTGTTTTGGTATGGATGCATCCATTGCTACAATTTGGACCCCTATTTAGATAAATGGGCTGACAAGTTGGCAAAAGATGTTGTGTTCAAAAGAGTACCTGCCATTCCAAGAAAAGACTGGGCCCCAGCTGCTAAAGCCTTCTATGCTTTAGAGACACTAGATTTAGATCATAAACTGCACGAGAAGCTGTTCGAGGCAATTCATAAAAAAAAGACTTTAAATCCTGCTGATCCAAAAGCCCTTGTAAAATGGATTGCACTAAATGGAAAATTAGACATGGCTGAAGTCGATTCAGCTTTTAATTCTTTTTCTATGAATGCTAAGTTATCGCGGTCATTTAAGATGTTCAAAGCTGCCGGGGCCACAGGAGTTCCTAGCATTATTATTGATGGTCGATATTTAACCTCTAGCACCATGGCAGGTGGAGAACAAAATACCATTGATTTAATGAATTACATCATCGACAATGTTCGAAAAGATAAAATAAAATAATAGGCCTTTATGGCACTCAAAATTATAATAACAGGTGCCAGTTCCGGTATAGGTCATGCCCTCGCAAAAGAATATGACAAGCAAGGTGCTGTGATTGGTCTTATTGCCAGACGTAAAGATAAGCTGATTGAATTACAAAAAACTCTTTCCTGCAAATCTCTAATTTTCTCTGTAGATGTAACAGATCTTGCCCAATGCAGATGGGCTGCAGAGGAATTTATGGCTCTACATGGGACGCCTGATATTGTCATTGCTAATGCAGGCATTAGTTCAGGTACGCTTACCGAAAATTTCTCTGACCTTGAAACGTTTAAAAGAATTATCTCTACCAATCTGACTGGCGTCACCCATACGTTTTATCCATTTATTCAGCCTTTTAAAAAAAGAGGATCCGGTCACTTTGTTGGAATATCAAGTGTCGCAGGTATCCGTGGTTTGCCTGGAGCAGGCGCCTATAGTGCATCAAAGGCAGGTCTTACAAACTATTTAGAAAGCCTTCGCATTGAGCTTTCAAGCGCTAATATTGATGTTACAACAATTGCACCCGGCTATATTAAAAGCCCTATGACTGATGTAAACGATTTTTCGATGCCTTTTATAATGCCTTCTGATAAAGCCGCTCAAGCCATGATTAAAGCTATTAAAAAAAAGAAAAAATATGTCATTGTTCCATGGCAAATAAATTTTATAGGTAGAATAATGCATCTCCTTCCAATCTTAATTTGGGATTGGCTAGCCAAGAAAGCTCCGCGCAAAAAAACTGCTTCCCTATAAAAAATTCATCTCATTCATCACAATAATCTCTCGAATATTAGTTATAAATAATTTAGAATATGGCCTTGGTTCAAGTCTTCCAATTTCCTAAATAAAGGTATAAATGATAGAACATCGTAAGCCCGAGAATAGTAGTGACTACATCGCAATTTTAATTACCAAATTTTTACGTTTTTTAGCAGACACTTTTTTTTCAAAACGTTACGGTCATCGCGCCGTAGTCCTGGAAACAGTCGCTGCAGTCCCCGGAATGGTAGCTGGTATGTGGATTCATTTAAAATGTCTCAGAAAGATGCAGCATGATAGAGGCTGGATTAAGATTCTACTAGACGAAGCAGAAAATGAGCGCATGCATTTGATGACTTTTATTGAAATTGCCAAACCCAACTGGTTCGAGCGTGCCTTAATTTTAATTGCTCAAGCCGTTTTCTGGCACTTTTATTTCATCATCTACATTTTTTTTCCTAGGACTGCACATCGTATTGTCGGTTATTTCGAAGAAGAGGCTGTTTCAAGTTATACCTCGTATCTTGAGCAGGTTGAAAAAAATCCTGATCTAAATGTTGATGCACCACAAATTGCTATTGATTATTGGAAGCTCAAAAGTGATGCCAAACTAATCGATGTAATTAAAGTGGTTCTCGATGATGAAAAGGGACATGCTCTTGTTAATCATAATCTTGCAGATATTCTCGATGAAGATAATAAAAAAAAGCGCATTAAACGAATTGAATTAAAAAAAGAAGAACCAAAATTTTACCCTACACCACAGCTCCCTAATACTTCTCGTTACCAACAATTTAATTTGGGTGATCTCATATTTTTTAATCGAATTGTCATGGCACCATTAACCCGAAACCGTGCAACACCTGTTGGTGTTCCCACGCCAATGATGACTTCATACTATGGGCAGCGAGCCAGTGCCGGTCTCGTTATTGCTGAAGCAACCCAAATAAGCCAACAAGGCCAAGGTTATTTCTGTACGCCGGGTATTTATTCTGAAGCACAAACCGAAGGCTGGAAAGAGATTGTAGATGCGGTACATACCCGTGGCGGTAAAATCTGCTTACAACTTTGGCATGTAGGCCGTATTTCACATAACGAATTACAACCAAACCAAGGGCAACCGGTTGCCCCTTCGGCTATTCGAGCAAAGGCGAAAGTCTCTATTTCTTCTGGGTTAATTGATGTCTCAGAGCCACGCTCCTTAATGGCATATGAAATCCCTTTAATTATTGAAGAATATAGACAGGCTGCTGTAAATGCTAAAAAGGCTGGCTTTGATATGGTAGAAATTCATGCGGCTAACGGTTATCTTATAGATCAATTCTTACGCGATAGCAGTAATGTTAGGGCCGACGACTATGGGGGCTCGATTCAAAATCGAACACGATTCTTATTAGAAATTGTTGATGCGGTTTTAACTATTTATCCGCCTAACCGTATTGGTTGCCGTATTGGGCCATCTTCAGAATTTAATGATATTCGGGATTCGGATCCTCAAACCTTATTTAACTATGTAGCCGAACAATTAGGACAAAAAAGTTTAGGCTATTTACATGTTATTGAAGGACAGACTGGCGGAGAAAGAAATAACGAAATATTTGACTACAACAAAATTTATCAGATATTTAAAATGCACGGAGGCATTGCGAGCATGGCAAACAATGGATACGATAAACACTTAGCGGAAACTACTTCAGTAGACTTAGTAGCTTTTGGCGTCCCTTTTATTGCTAATCCAGATTTAGTGTATCGCCTAGAGCATGACTTACCTTTGGCAGTTGCAGACAAGACTACCTTTTATGGCGGTGCCGAAAAAGGCTACACAGATTATCCATTTTATTCAAAAGACTAAGGTAAACTAACAAGTATGCTAAGTATTAAAAATATATTAATGACATGTCTCTTAAGTTTGGTTCTTATTAGCAACCTATCAGCCAATCAGATAGGAGATATCGCTCCTAATTTTACTGCTAAGACCACCAAAGGAACAATAGATTTCCATAACTGGAGTAAAGAAAAATGGGTAGTATTATTTTCTCATCCAAGCGATTTTACACCAGTGTGTACTACTGAATTAGCACAGGTAGCAAAACTTCAGCCAGAGTTTAAGAAAAGAAATGTCAAGGTTATCGCATTAAGTACTGATTCTTTAGAAGATCACAATGAGTGGATTCCAGACATCAATCGCTATAAAGATAAAA
>Ga0209502_10000313_pt1 | contig 53327 bp, 41 predicted proteins | sample ArcticOcean_MG_C_10_FD_187442 | JGI IMG/M metagenome (GOLD analysis project Ga0209502, IMG submission 187442) | Marine microbial communities from western Arctic Ocean - ArcticOcean_MG_CB11_90 (SPAdes) (version 2) | ecosystem: Environmental > Aquatic > Marine > Oceanic | place: Arctic Ocean... | reverse complement strand
GATCTGCCTTGTCTCTAGAAAGTCCGTTCAAGTGGAATTGCATGGTATCACAGAAACTTTCAACTTGCGGCAATGGCATTGGAATTTCGATATTAGGGTGGTTATCGATGAGGCTGTGAAGTAAGTTCCAGTTCTCAGTATGGGTATTCTTGATTTTTTCTAAGCGTTCAATTTGAGGGGTTAACATAGCCGCAGTAACTTCTTGCATGCGCATTGAATAGCCAGGGATTTGATTTTGTAAACGATTCATTATCTCGGGGTCAAGGTCGAAATGTTTGGCCCACAAGCGCTCATATGAACCAGCATAAAGAACAGCCTTTGCAGCAAATTCATCATTACTTGTAATGTAAAGTCCACCTTCACCAGCACTCAATCCTTTCGAAGATTGGGTCGAGAAACATGCTATTTCACCAAAGGTTCCGAGCATTTGACCGTTCCATAATGTAGCATAGGCGTGAGCACAATCCTCGATAAGAATGAGATTGTGCTTGTTGACAACTTCCATGACCGCATCCATATCTGGAACGTGACCTCTCATGTAGGACATCAACAACACCTTTGCTCCGCTTTCACTTGCTTTTTTGTCAAGGTCTTCAGCATCCATGGCCCATTCACGATTACTTTCAACCAAAACTGGAACTGCATGCGCATGATGAATTACGGATGGAACTGCATGAAAAGTGAAGGCATTGGTAAGGATTTTATCACCAGGTTGGACACCAACCACATTGAGTGCAATATACATTGCAGAGCCACAGGAATTGGTCCCGATTGTATGTTTTACTCCCATGTATTGGGAGAAACTACGTTCTAACTTTGCAGTGAGAGATTGCTCATTTTGTTTCGGTTGGTAGCGGTACATTACACCCGTGCTCATCGCTGAGACGGCAAGGTCAATTCCAGATTGAGGAATAGGCTTGAAGGCCTTGTTATCGAAATCGACGATAGACTCGCCACCATCGCTAACAAGGCGTCGTGAATCGTCTCCCATAAAACCACCGACAATACGGGTGTATAAAACGCCTGTTCAAGCCTTGCGGCCTGCATCAAACATTTCCTTTAGAGAGCCATCTTCGAGCATTTCCAAAACGATGTCAGATCCTCCGACCAATTCGCCTTGAACAAACACTTGCGGCATTGTAGGGAAATCAGACCAAGCACAAACCGAGGGAATTGCTCTAGGGTCGCTGAGAATGTTTACTGCAGCGAATGGTTCACCAAAAGTCTGCAAAACCTGTGCAGCTCTACTTGAAAACCCACACTGTGGTTCATTAGGGTCGCCTTTCATGAACAACACCAAAGCGTGTTCGTCAACTATTGCTTGTATTTCCTCATTGGTCCATTGCATATTTATCACTCCTTGTTTAATTTCTTTATTCGGCGAATGTGGATTCCTTGTCCACCGCCATGAGGGTCAAACGCTGTATCACCAGCAGTTTCTGCTTGTGCTGGAGTCATACACTTCAAATCAAGTGCATGAACTGGGTGAGGAATATGTTGCTTCATGTGCGCTAAAACTTGCTTTTGGCGTTGTAGTGGGCGCATACCCTCAAATTCTGCAGCGATAATGCGAACATGAAAATGGTCTCCTGAGCCGTGTAAATCGATGACTTCAACATCTGCATCTGGGACTGCTACAAGGACTTCTTGTGCTAACCAATCAACTGTAACCATTGTCTCGCCTCATCATCGCCTCGCGCCAAATGGCTTTGAACCTGTGCTATCCAATACGATGCTTGAAAACTCATCAGCCGTTGCGATAAGCATGTCACAACCGGGTGGATTCCGTCTACCCGAGATGAAACGAGATTCTACTTGGCTTGCTGGTGCAGACCTATTTGCTGTGTTTTTAGCACTAGTCGGTCAAGTCATTCTGACTCGTTCATTGCTATCAAGTGATTATGGTTTATTCGTTATTCTGCTTGATTTATTTGCCACTACTTTCTTAATAATCGATTTAGGGCTTCCAACATTATTGGCAAGAGATGGGGTAAAAGCGCCTCATCTAGTATGGCCCGCTGTTTGGCGAGTATACGGAATGCAACTAAAAATCGCCATTCCATTCTTTTTACTAACTCTTTTACTAACACCACAACTCATTCCATCTTGGCAAAATGAAATTCCACTATTGGTTCTAACATCCATTATCGCTATTGTTCATATTGCATCATATGCGCCTAGAAGTGCACTAAGGGCTATTGGAGAAGCGCGTATTGAAGGCGTTACTAAAGTAATCGAGCGTGCGATAACCACGGCACTGTACTGCTTTTTATTCATTAAAGGATCTGATAATGTTGAGTATTTCGCAGTTGCATTTTTATCTGGGGCTTTTATTTCATGGGTATTCTCATTAATACAATTAGCAAAATTATCTAAACCGCTTTGGCTATCTAAAGAGATATGGAATTGGAGTGATTTAGGAGAGTCATGGACAAGCCCCAAACAACTGTTTTTTTCAGCAATGCCATTCGCAATAACATTAGGAATATTGCCATATGTGATCAGAATTGAAAAGTTCATTTTAGCCGGATACATGGGTATTGATGCCGCTGCATTATTCCACGTAGCACAATTGGCATGGCTGGCCGGATTAGTGGTCCCCCAAGCGATGCGTTCAGCATTATTGCCGGTACTTGGTAATGTCCGTGACGATGACTCAGCATTCAAATCTGAAATGGTCAAGTCAATGCATTTTTGTTTCAACCTTATGCCGATTGGATTTTATTGCGGCGCTATCATCGTATGGTTACTTTTGCCGATTGCATTCCCGTTACAATATACCGATGGAAGTCTAGGTGCGTCGGCAGTCGACATCTTCTTCATACTCTTATTTGGGTGGTCAATGACGTTATTGTCCACTCCTTTTTACACGGCATTAAAGGCTGGGAAAAAACCTTGGAAATTCACCTTATTCGTGTCACTAGTAGTGGTTTTCGGTAGTCTAGTGGGATGGGTCCTAATTTCACATTTCTCTGAAATAGGCATAACACAAGCGATTGCTTCTGCAGCGTTCGCTTCATCGATTACTTCATTTTTCTTGCTAATACTTTCCATTCATTTGAGTTGCTCTTGGTCTCTTGTCAAGGGCAATATGAGCGCTTGGATTCTATTGATCTCATCGGTAGCAATCGCAAGTTATTCACTATGGAATCGGGACTTTATTATCGGCGTTTCACTACCTGCAATCTACTTCATTGCTTCACTAATCTATTCAAAAGTGAATCCCAAGAGTCTTGACAATGCTTGATGCTAAATCTCTCGGGTAATTCGATTTTATCTTTTTTCCAGTCCGCAGCGATGGCATTCTCAACCGCATCAGCCAACTGCAACTCATCATATTCTTGAGAGATGAATTTACTGGGAAGCCATTCGCTCAAATCACCGACATCAACAGCAACAACAGGAGTTCCACAGGCGATTGATTCCCGCGCCACCAATGGTCCAGATTCTCTCTTGGAAGTTATCAGAGTAACCGATGCTACAAGCATTCTATCCCACACGATACTGCGCGGTTGTTGATTCAGTGTTGTAATTCCTACAACCCAACCTCTTCGTTCTAATTCTTCACCGGTTTTTAATGCTAAGTAATGGTTTTTTTCTGGACGTCTAGCATCGCCAGGGAATAGTATTTCCAGTTTATCTTTACGCCATCTACCTCGCCAATTCTTGATACCTTTGAGCCATTCATTTTCTACTGAAACATGGCATGGAATGACACTACAATCTTCTTCGGCGAAATTATTGGAGATGGCGATATCCTTCAAACGATTAGACACTAAGACGAGATGATCTATTTTTTTCAATATTTGTTGTAACGATTTTTTAGTATTTTTATGTGAAAGGGCTACATCAAAATCATAGCCATGAACAACACCTACGCAAGGGACATTCCATCTCTTTGCAAGGTGGGTTGCTAAGAATGCACTGGGCCATAATGTGTGAGAAATTATTACTTCTGGGCGCCAATCAGCCAACCATTCCTCGATGCCTTTGCGGCGTCGCTTAATGCTTGATATTGTAAATTCTGGATAGGGGCTTTCTGGAAAAGCCCAGTATCTTGGAGAGAATATTTTATCCTCTCCATGCTCATAAGATGTAGGTGCCTTGGCTACTCCAGTTAATGTTGAACGGCCAGTTTCGTAATATCTCAACATTCGCGGAAGTGGATTCAATACTCTTACTTCATGCCCCGATTTTTTCAATGCATCAACATGATCTGCAACAAAAGTACCCCTTGCAACATTTGTTGGAATCGGGTAAAGGGTTGACGCAATCAAAATGCGCATTTCAAAAACTCCTTCTCACTCTAGTGCTTTGTGAATAATAGCAAGATTGTCTACTAGGGCACGTGAATCATTGAATAAACCTGAACCTACAACACAATTGCTCACACCCCAATCTCTTAACATTGCAATATTGTGTGCTTTTACTCCACCATCAACTTGAATCTGAACTGGGCGACCTCCCGCAGAAACTTGTTCTTGTATTGCGGCGTTTAACCTGCGGATTTTCTTTTCGACTGTTGGGATAAAAGATTGACCACCAAAGCCAGGATTAACACTCATTATCAATATCAAATCGATTTCAGAAAGGACCTCAAGGGCCGCATCTATCGGAGTTGCAGGATTTAGTACAACACCGACACTCGCTCCAGCCTCTCTAATAGCGGTGACTAAGCGGTGAAGGTGAGTTACAGCTTCAACATGGACTGAAATGTGGTTACATCCCGCATCAATATATTGTTGGAATGATTGTTCAGCATTTGTAATCATTAGGTGGGCATCAAACACTGGACCATCTCCAAGTGCCTTTCTCAATGCCTTAATTACAGGCGGGCCAAAGGTTAGATTTGGCACAAAGTTTCCATCCATGACATCCAAATGAAGCCAATCGAGACCTGCATCTACTGCCTTTTGGCATGCGTTTGCTAAATCACTTAAGTCGGACGTCAAAACACTGGGTGCGATAATCAATATTGTCCCTCAAAGCGAGCCAAGCGGCGGCTTCTCATTAGGCTTGCCGCGAGAAATTTTCAGCATTTTGCGAAATTATGCTAAATTTGTCGTGCAAAGACTCATAAAACACCACCATTGAGATATTGATAGGTGAGCCAATGGGCGAGGTTAGAGCAGTAACAGATGGAACATATGATGAAACAATCAACGAGGGCGGTTGGGTACTAGTTGATTTTTGGGCAGCTTGGTGTGGTCCTTGTAAGGCAATAGCACCAATTCTTGCTGATGTTGCTAAAGAAAGAGAAATACTCATCGCAAAGGTTGACACTGATGCAAATACAAAGACTGCTGGAAAACTTGGAGTTCGAGGAATACCTGCATTGTATCTCTATCATGATGGTAAATTGATTTCTAACAAGGCTGGCGCGTTACCAAAAGCAAAACTATTGCAATGGATCGATGAACACATGTCGGCCAATGATTTTTAATCATCAATCCAATTGTTTTTTGCGCTCATTCTGAGCAGTTCCGACATCTCTCAACAAGCGTTCTCGCATTGCTTCATGAAGCCACATCCCCTCTTCTAATTCCAACAACAATCCGTGAGAGATCAGGTTCTCAGGTGGAACACCTTCCCATCCAACGGCCTTTGCTAATTTGGCCCAAGCGACAGGTTTTTTGGCAACAGCAAGGGTCAGTAATAATTCTCTTTCGCCATCGGGTAAGTGAGTAATAATCTCTTCATCCAAGAATCTTAACCAATCGCTGTGAGTGGGATTTCCATAAAGTTCCAGTAGTTCCAATGCGAGAGGATGCCCGCCTGTGGCAGCATGTATTTCACCGACTTCAAGTGATGAGTTATTAGCCAAATCGTCCAACCAATTGCCAGTTTCTTCTAGGCTCAATCCACTCAATGCAAGTTCTTTTACGACATCTCTTGTATGAACGTCTCTTCTATCATAGATATCGAGAGAAGTTCTGCTGATAAATAATAATTTCAATGGAGTGTTCTTAGAAATTTGAATCAAAGCCCCTAGCAGATCTCTTGCTTCATCAATGATGTGATGAATGTCATCAATTACAATTAACCAATACGGAGGAGGGCCACCTTTTTCACTATTGAAGCGCTCTCTGATTGTATTGGCATCGGTTAGATATGTCAACAATCTCCGCCTCCATGTGTCAACATCCATTTTTGCACCTGGAGTTAGCGGTAACGTCTCTATCAGATTGTAAGGGTCGTGTGATTCATCAATACCAAATCTATGGAGAAGGCTCGTCGCCAAACCAAGTGCTGTATCCCATGGCTGACATGGATACCAACAAACTGAGATATTTGGATCGGTATCCATTCTCTTCTGTAACCAATGTGCAACTAAGGTTGATTTTCCAATTCCTGCAATTCCATGTACTACTGCGCAAGGTTTTCTTTGCGAGTGCCAACTATCCAATTCGGCGACCTCATCCTTTCTGCCATGGACAGGTCGAGTGACTGGAGGCTCGGTGTGATATGTTGCATGTGCACCTACAAGGGGCGTAAGTCTGCCTGGTTTTGGCATGTCGTCGGAGTCGCCTTGACTAATTTTGCCAAAACGGATATCTCCGAAAGTTAGAATCCCCTCGTGTTGAGCATGAAGCAAAACTTGTAGTATGGAAATATCAGCAGAAATCCTTGTTGGTGCTTGTTTTGCTTCCACTTCAAGTAAATCGCCTTCAACATCTCTTACCAATACTTTGGTTAAGCCTAATTCGTCCCTTCTGTTTTTTGCGAAAACACGGCCTAAATTAGTTAATTGCCATGTTTTTTGCCGCCTATCATCGCCACGGATACTACGGGTATGTTCGGTAACATACTCATTTTTTAGGAGGCCCCTCATTGAACGGCTAACATTTGGAGGGTGCTGCGCACATGCATCAGCGATTCCAGGTCGGGTCAAAGCATAGGAAACAACGTATCTATCTACTTGATGGTCTTGTTGAAGAAGATGGAGCAATACGCGGTCTGCGACTGCAATATTGACCTTCGGTAAGCCACCGCTCATAGGTTGCGGTTGAGCAATTTGTGCATGAACCATTCGCTCATTTGACTGAGACTACATGATTTAGACATGAGCAATACGACCGCAAAGCCTTTTATGACACTGTGATACCAAAATAGGGGCCAGCCATATGAGTGACCGTCATACGAAAAAAATTAGCACATTATTGATGCTCACATTAATTTCAATGATATTTTTACCATTTGCCACAGCAGGCGATACCGACATGGATGGAATCGATGATTCGGTCGATGATTGTCCTATAGCGGCAGGAAATAGCACAATTGATAGAGTTGGTTGCCCGGACAGAGATGGCGATGGGACAAGTGACAAGAATGACCCATGGTCAATACAAAATGGGGGCTACTTACAAGATTCACGCCAAGCTTCCAATTCAGATTATTACATCTCATTATTCAGCATTGATGGCGAATATTACATCACCTCTGATGGTTCTTGGTTACGCGTGTGGAATGCTACGAGCCAAATAAACATAAAATCAGTACAGATAAATGGATTGTATGATGTCGCTTGGTCGCCCGATGGCATGTATATTGGAGCATTAGATGACAGTGACCAAATGACGGTGTACTACGCAAACAATGTTTCCGAACTATACCAAATTAGTGTCGATGTCGGCAGCGGTGACCAAGCAAAAGAGCTTGAATACAGCCCTGACGGTTCAATGATCGCCGTTGTTGTAGGGCGGTCTGGCAATAGTGGAACAAATGGCGAAGTACAGATATATCATTCTTCAAATGGTACTGAAATAACATCATTCACTCCTGGCGGAGAGGACAGATTTGAGTCTGTAGATTGGAGCCCTGATGGCAGTAGAATTGTAATCGGGGGCGATGAAGATATGTGGGTGTATGAAACAGATACATGGACTCAAAACCGAACTCGTAATACCAATAGAGGTGCGATCAATGCTATCGCTTGGTCTCCAGATGGACATTCTATTGTTGTATGTGAGGCTTGGGCAAGTTCCGGTGCCAGAATCAGAATGATCGATTATCCTTCAATGGCTGAAAGATGGGTATATTCGTCTTCCACTTCTTGTAATGATGTAGAATTCTCACCCGATTCAACACTGGTCGCAGGTGCTCATACCTATTACCAAAGCGATGGAGCAAGCGTACGTGTCTTTGAGACATACGCGACGACTCCAACAATCATTGACACTCTAGCAGCAGCACGCCCAGGAGGATGCACCAGTAGTGGCGGTGGCAATAATTGTGGGTCAATTTATGGAGTAGATTGGCACCCTAATGGCCTTTATATTATCTCGGCTCACGGCAGAAATGACGAAGGAGTATATCATTGGAAAGTGAACCCAGATCTAGATAGTGATGGCGTTTTAAATCAAGATGATGCATTCCCTACTGATGGAACTCAATGGGATGACACAGATAATGATGGATTTGGAGACAATCCTGCCCCGGCAAACGAGCCAGATGCCTGTATTACAACAGCGGGAACTTCAACTCAAGATCGATTCGGTTGTCCTGATTCTGATGGCGATGGATATTCTGACGCAGACTCCGGATGGACTATCGCAGAAGGCGCTGACAGATTCCCTAATGACGGTACACAATGGCTTGATACAGATGGCGACGGCATTGGCAATAATAACTTTGAAGGAACTCATTACGCATTAAATTCATCCAATCTACTAAGATATAATCAAACTGGAGATTCATTCCCGAATGATAATACTCAGTGGAACGATACCGATGCGGATGGATGGGGTGACAACTTCGTTAATGTTTCTTGGCTGACTATTAGGCCAACAGAATGGCCAGGGGATTTGGTTTCTGTAGCATCAAAAATTGATACTTTCCCGTTAGATAGAACACAGTGGTTGGATACTGATGGAGATTGGGTTGGGGATAACGAACTTAGCGATCGTCCTGATGGTTGCCCTACGATTTGGGGTAATTCCGAATTTGACCGCTTAGGATGTTTGGACAGCGATGGTGACGGATGGTCAGACCCAGATGGTAATTGGCCAGCTAGAACTGATTGTTATGGCGCTGACGCATTCCCTAATGACTCAACACAGTGGTGTGATGAAGATAATGACGGATACGGTTCTAACGAATCTGGAAATAATGCTGACGAATGCCCCAATGAGGCTGGAACATCAACAGAAGATCGTGTTGGTTGTTCAGACCGCGATGGTGATGGTTATTCCAATGCTGGCGACCCATTCCCTGATGATTCAAGTCAGTGGTCTGATAGAGATGGTGATGGACGAGGAGATAATCCAAATGGCTCTAATCCAGATGCATTCCCGGATGATACATCTCAATGGAAAGATACCGACGGTGATGGGTATGGGGATAATCCTGGTGGATTTAATGGAGATAAATTCTCCAATGATGTCACTCAATGGGCAGATACAGATAATGATGGCTATGGAGACAATTTCGATGGAGTCAACGGAGACGTATGCCCATTAAAGGATGGTAGTTCCACAAATCCGGTCACTAGAGGATGCCCAGATACTGATTTGGACGGATTCACAGACCCTGAAGATGCATTCCCAGAAGACCCATTCCAATGGGCAGATAGCGATGGCGATGGATATGGCGACAACCAAGGAGTTCCTTCCGGAGATGAATGTATAGATGAGGCAGGAGCCTCATTTGAAAACAATCGTGACGGTTGCCCTGACTACGACTTTGATGGTTGGGCTGATGTCGATGATGCATTCCCTGAAGACCAAGAACAATGGGTGGATACTGATGGAGATGGATATGGAGACAATTACTTCTATACCAATACTACAATTGAAGACCTTGACTATCCAGGGATTTTATTGAATATCAGGGAGCAAAGAGGAGATGCATTCCCCGAAATTTCCGACCAATGGTCAGACATGGACGGAGATGGGTGGGGCGACAACCTAACCAGTTTCTACCAACCCGATACCTTCCCTCTTCACCCTTCTCAATGGAATGACTTTGATGGAGATGGATATGGTGATGAAGCAAAGTACGATCCTGATGGCGAAGCAGGACCACTACCGATTATTGATGCATGGCAACCTGATGGATGCCGTAAAGAAGCAGGAACATCGGTTGGAAATCCAGCCTTAGATTTGGATTGGGGATGCCCTGACTTTGATAATGATGGGATTCAAAATTCAAAGGACCCTTGTCCATGGGACCCTGAGATTTCAAGCGGTGCATTCGGTCAAGACTGTGCAATTAAGACAGATCCGAGTATTAACAGCGATAACTTAGATGAAACGGCGGCACTTGGAGTGGATAGCGAGTTATTGACGATGATGGGTGGAGTGATTGTATTCCTATTGGCTTTGATATTTGTCGCACAAGTCGCTAAGGCAGCCGGAAAGAAGAAACTCGGTCGTGCGAGGGCAGAAGAGAAATTAGTCAATGATGCGTTCGCAGAAGAAGAAGGACGCCGACAAACTTGGGTAGAGCATTATGTCAACCAAGGTGAACTCGACAAAGCGAGAGAATTGGGTTGGAATGGATTAGCACTACCATCACAAACCCAAGAAGCCGCAGTTCCGCAATGGAAGCAACATGAGATAAATCAGCAAACACAACAAGATGCTGCGGTTCCAACAATGCTAGACCTGGATAATTTGTGATTATTGATTCCTTGCTCTTTGCCGTTTAGCCTTCTCAGCCATGCTGTCATCAAAGGCAAGGAAATCGAGTGAGTCCCATGCTTGGTCATCATCAACAGCCAATATCGCAGAGTTTGAGAGTAATAGGTTTCCAACATCCATCATCGAGGGTAATGTTCCATCTTCTAACGCATATTGATGGCCTGGCAGTACAATGTCGCTTGAGTTTAAAGTTGTAAGAATTTCTCGCAAATAGTGCAAGGTTTTCCTTTGTTTATTGGCATTCCCTCCGAATAAATCGCAGCGACCACATCTTCCAAGGAATAAACAATCACCTGATAAAACAAGACCATGGCCAATGAAAGTGGTATGCCCAGGCGTATGTCCTGGTGTACAATGTGCCATGAAACTCAGTTGACCAATCATTACTTTCTCAGCACTCATTTCAGCACAGGTCAACAAATTGGTATGCGGACCTTGCCAGCCGCGTTGCATTTCATTTTGATGAATGTAAATCTCGAAATATTTACCGCCGATTTGTTGAGCTTCTTCAACTCCTTTGGTATGGTCCCAATGACTGTGTGTTAGCCAAGCAGAAGTCAATCTCCAGCCATTTTCAGCGCATATGTCATGCCAATATTTGCCATCAAATGGATCAATGATTACAGCATCTTTGGTTTTGTTGCATATCAGCAGATGATTTAGGTTGTCCCATTCACCCAATTGTGCTTGCAGTACAGTGATTTCCTCAGTATCAAGGATTACCTTTGGTGAATTATTTAGCATCGGATTCACACATGCCATGCACCGCTGGCCTTTCAAGTGATGAGCGATACTGTCTCCCCTATGGGGAGGATGATGCAACCGCAAGTCTTGCTGCTGCTGGCGCTGCTGGTTATCTCCGCTTTCAGTACAGTTGTTACTTCAGAAGGCAGCCAAGTACACCTCGAAATACAAATTGATGAAGCCAGCGCTAAAGACTGGTATCAGCAAGGCGATATCATTTCTCTCTCCGCCGATCTCGTTAATGACGGGGCATCGCAAATCATCGCAAATGACCCTTCATGCAACGTAATTCTTCAAGTCATTAACTCAAATCAACAGTTGATTTACGATGGTTCAAATTCTTGCCGTGGCCAATCACAAAGTCTTGATTTTGAAAGCGGAGAGATAAAACAATTCAGTGGATTGAATTGGGATTTGAAGGACTCGACAGGGAATTATGCACTTTCTGGATTTTACACACTCAAAGCAGTTCACCCTACTACAGATTTGAGCGATTCAGTAGAAGTCGAAATTCAAACTTCAATCGATAATCCACAACAATTAGAATTGGTATTGACTATCAGTAACCGCCAACAGGTAATACTCGATGATCAAAATTTGATACTCGGCGTTTCATTGTATAATCCGAGTAAAGAATCTGTTACTCTTCCTAGTGAATCCACTTGTAAATTAATTTCACAAATTGGCGACATTACAACTCTTCAATTGCCATGCTTCTCCACACGTAACAATCTTACTGCAGGGGAACTGGTTTTGTTGGGCAGCATCTTAATTCCAGCTTCACAAACAGAAAGTGGTGACTTGAATATTGAAATATTCAATGTCGGTAAATCTCTCAATCAAAGCCTCACTGTCAATGTTTCGCAAAGCGGTATTGATGGTATTGAAGAAATGGCTAATGGCTTACAAACCGATATTGTTCTCCAATCCAACAACAATGTCTTCTCCGAAGGCGAGATTTTTGAATCGTCTTTGTTACTAACCAATATCGATGAAAGTGAAAGAGTGCTGACATTCACAAATACCTGTAAGGCAGAAATGTGGATAACAGACGACCGCGGTAGAGTGGTCTTTGATTCAAGGATGACCAAAACTTGTAGCGAAATAGAAGTTGATAATGTACTCAGCAGCAACGAGCAACTCGTGTTTGGATTAGTAGATTGGTCTTTTACAGATTTACAGGGTTGTGAAGTACCTTCTGGCATATACAACATAATGGTGGAAATACCAGAATACTATGCAGTTTCTTCTCATCAAATAACTTATCAAAGAGTGAGTGCTACTGATTGTTCCTCTCCTCTAGAACTAGAAATTGTAACTAATATTAGTTCCTCCAATAACAATTTGGACATCACCCTTGACCTTCTCCCAAAAATTAGTGAAGTAGAGATGAGGTGGGTCGGACCTTGTGCCATTTCAACAAAGATTTATGATGACTCAGGGCAGGAAGTACACCGCCGCCGTTCACTTTGTGATGATAGAGATGGACGGTTGACACTTCTAAAATCTGAAGGATTTGATAAAACTAATACAATCAATCTTGATGATGTTGCGATGATTGATATGATGCAAGACGATCTTCCAGATGGAAATTATGTTCTTAAAATAGAATTGCAAACCGACCCGATTAGTTTGGTCGAAATAGATTTTTCATGGCCTCTTTCTGAATCACAACAAAGTTTTACAGTGGATAACACAGAAACCCAACAAACACTCGATGCGAGGGTGTTAACAGGTTTCTGGAGTGGAGTAATTACCGAAAGTGGAACTTGTTGGATTTTTAATTCCAATGAAGAAGGACAGATTCTACTCAGCCGCGGCGTAGGTGGGTGGATGCCTCAGCAAGGCTGGAGCGGTGCTTATCAAATCCAAAATGCACCAGTGTCGCCAGAATGTCAGAATTTCAACGTTGCAAGTATACAAGTTACAAGTGTTGAAAGTGAGAGCCCTGAACAACAGATCATAATTGCTGATGCTGAAGATGATAAAACGATAGCAACAGCAGTTCAAGAAGAAGTAATTACAATCGCACCTACAATTGTCATCGTCGCTTCAACGGCTTCATTATTATCAATGCTAGTAGTGGTTACTCTCAATACCGAATCAATACGAATACCATCAACGGCTGCGGGATTATGGTTCCTTGGACTAATTGGTAGAACACATGAGACTACGGATGGAAGATTCCAACGAGGGCGTCTTATGGGGTACTTAACCGCAAATCCTGGTTGCCACTTCCGTGCTTTAATGGGCGCCTTGGAAATGTCTAATGGACAAATCACTCACCATCTTCGCATCCTCGAAAACGAAGATAGTATTTGGCGTAGAAAGGATGGACGCTTGGTCCGTTTCTATCCCTTAACAAATCAACTGCAGCCACATATGACCGATGACATCTTGCCAGTTCCACCATTATCACCAGACCCAAATAGTCTGCAAGGTAAGATACTCTCTCTACTGGATAATGACGGAACTCTAGGTGACTTCCCAACCCAATCTGAATTAGCCGATAGATTGGACAAATCACAACAATTAGTCTCACACCATTTACGAACTTTACAGAAGTTTGGACTTGTTGAAAAGAGAAAGATGGGTATGCGTAATAGATACAAATTGACCAGGGAAGCAATTTTCTTATTGGAAACAAATGGTGATTTTTCAAAGGAAAACTGATTCACGATTGTTGATCAATTCCCGTGTATTCAATTTCCCATTGCAAATGTTCCCATCCTGCCAACTCGGTCGCTTGAATTAGTGACGATTTTGCATGCTCGCTATCTTTGACTAATACCCCGACAATCCCCCCGCCTCCAGCCCCCATTGCTTTCCAAGCCAACACGGAACCAATTTCTTCTAAAGGGTTCAAAGTCTCACGAAACGGATCATGTAATTTTTCATCGATTAGATCAATCCCTAACATCACCATTCTAATCGAATTGACAACTTGCGAACTATCTTCGTCATCTATAGCAGAAGCCATCGCTAAACCAGCATCTCTTATCAGGTCCAATCCTTGTATTACCTGTTGCTCATGGTTGTGAAATTTTTGCCAGATATTGTCATGTATCTGTCCAGAAAGATGTTGAATATTGGTGTCAAATAATAGCAGATGCGTTTGCAGCCATGTACAAAATTTTATGGAGGGATTCAGTCGTTTAATCTCCACCGCATCTCCTCTAAATGTCAAATGATTAATGCCGCCAAATGCACTGGCCCATTGGTCTTGGCGCCCACCAGTATTTCCTAATAGAGATTCAAATTGAAAGGCTAACTCAGCGATTTCTCCAAGTTCCTTTCCCTCTCCAGCAATAGTGGCTAACAAAGCTACATTCATCGCCCCCGAAGTCCCTAGACCAGAACCAATTGGCGTTTCGGTTGTATACTGAACAGTCATTTTTCTATTTTGGTCGATCACCTTTTTTGCAGTCACATAGTGATTTATTGCAACGTTGACCACTTCTCCACTTTTGACATTACAATACGCTGGGACATCACTCCAGCCCCCTGCTAAATCTATCCTCACCGGACAGCGTACGGAGATTTCTCTACCCATGAATAAGGCACATCGGATGCACCTCATCAAGAGTCGCATTCAAGAATGTGGTATCGCTCGCAGACTCGCCCCCTATGGGGGTGGGTGTTTTCATGTCTGACGAATTTTCTCCAAGTGATGAAGTTGCTTGGCAGCAAAAGTGGGCAGATAACCATATTTTTGAAACAGATTTGGATAATCAAAAACCTCCATTTTACTGTTTAGAAATGTACCCGTATCCCTCTGGTAAAATGCACATGGGTCATGTTAGAAATTATTCAATAGGTGATGCAATAGCCCGATACAAGAGAATGATGGGCTTTGATGTTCTATATCCAATCGGTTTCGATTCATTCGGTATGCCGGCTGAAAATGCAGCGATAAAAGAAGGAATACATCCCCATGACATCACTCAAAAAAATATGGAAAGTATCACCGAGCAAATTAAGCGAATGGGTTTCTCTTATGATTGGCGACGCATGCTAATGAGTCATGATCCAAGATATTACAAATGGAACCAATGGTTTTTCACCAAATTCTTAGAAAATGGATTGGCTTACCAGAAATATGCACCGGTCAATTGGTGTGATTCATGTGAGACCGTATTAGCTAATGAGCAAGTCAAAAATGGACGCTGTTGGCGTTGTGCTAGCAATGTGAGGCAGAAGGACATGAGCCAATGGTTCTTGGATACTCCAAAATACGCTCAGGAATTACTAGATGGATTGGAAACGATTTCATTCCCAGCGAATGTTAAATCTCTACAACAGGATTGGTTGGGTCGTTCAGAAGGTGCTGAAATTGAATTTGCTATCGAAGGTAGTGATGAAAAAATTAGAGTGTTCACGACAAGACCTGACACATTATTCGGAGTTACATTTGTGACTCTTGCACCCGAGCATCCTCTCTCACAAATCCTAGTTGAAGGCTCTCAATACGAAGAAGGTTGGAAGCAATTGAAAAATGAAGTCGCCTCAATGTCTGATTTTGATAGAGAAAAGATGTTGAAGGTCAAGAAAGGAGTGTCATTGGGAAGAAATGCCATCCACCCCCTTACAGGTGAATTAATTCCAATATGGGTTGGGAACTTCGTCATTGCCACCTATGGTACAGGTGCAGTTATGGCTGTTCCAGCCCATGATGAACGTGATTTTGCTTTCGCTAAACAATACAAGATTGCAATTAAGCAAGTTCTCGTTATGCAAGAAAATGCAAGTTGTGAAGATGAATTAAACAACGCAAAAACAGAATTAGGCTGGATGACAAATTCGGGGTTAGACGGTTTTGATGGATTATATGGGGAAGAAGCAAAAAGAGCTGTTATTTCCAAACTTGAAGAAAACGATAAGGGAGAAGGTTTAGTTCAATGGAAAATTAGACCCTGGTTGGTTTCCCGTCAACGCTATTGGGGTACTCCTATTCCAGTAATTCACTGTACTGACTGCGGTGCTGTACCTGTTCCAGAATGTGACCTTCCGGTTGAATTGCCGAGGGATGTTACCTTTGGACATGGCAATCCATTGGAAACCTCCGAATCATTCTTGACTGCAGATTGTCCTAAGTGTGGCAAAGATGCGAGAAGAGAAACCGATACCATGGACACATTCATGGATTCTTCTTGGTATTACTTACGATTCACCGACGCCTTGAATGATGAGAAATGTTTTGAAAAGGCAGTTGCTAATCACTGGATGAATGTAGATTTCTATTGTGGCGGTATTGAGCATGCACAAATGCATTTGATTTATGCTCGCTTTATGACAAAAGCATTACGTGATTTAGGACTTCATGATATCGATGAACCATTCAATGAGTTGTTATGCCAGGGAATGGTAAACATGGGGGCGCCTTGGTGCAATACATGCTCTATCACGTTATCAGTTGATCACGCGGGCTCTCCATGCCCGCAATGTAACTCGGAATTAGGAGAGCGTAGTGCTAAAATGAGTAAATCGCACGGCAACACAATTTCCCCAGAAGACATGATTGAGAAAGTCGGTGCTGATACTGTTCGATTATTCATTCTCTTCGCGGCGAATCCAACTGCTGGAATGGATTGGTCTGACAGCGCATTAGAATCAAATAACAGAGTTATGCAATCTCTACGCAATATGCCTGAAACGATTCTCTCATGGGATGGAGATGAATCGCCAATGGACGAGTGGTTGCGAGCAAGAATCTGCCAGCGTAGTTGTGAATTCCAACTGGCAATGGATGCATACGACTTACGTCGTGCTGTTGAAATCTCTCATTATGAAATTACTAAAGATATCAATTGGTACATTCGTCGAGGCGGCTTGAATCCAATAGTTGGCCGCGAATTACTCGAAGTATGGACTCATTTGATTTCAATTTCGACCCCGCATATGGCTGAAGATTGGGGTCGATTATTAGGCCATACAGGTTTAGTGTCCTCCTCCCAATATCAGCACCCAGGAGATGTAAGCAAGCAAGATCAATCTGTTTTAGATGCAGAAGCATACATGCGTTCTTTCTTAGAATCGGCTAGAAAAATCAAAACTATCGCTGAGCGACATTTGGATGGTGGGGCGCGCACAGCAATAGTGGTAATCAGTCCTCAATGGAAACGTGAATTAGCCAAAACTGCATTAGATTTCGTCATCGCTGGAGGAAGTCCAAAAGCATTTATTCCAATCTTATCGCAAATGGAGATATGCCAAGGTCAGAGAAAAGGCGAGATTATGGGTTTTTGGGGCAAGAAAATGCTCCCACAATTATTCAAGTGGGACGACAAATCACGGGCTGTTATTTTGAGTCAGTTGAATGAATTAGAAGTTCTACAATCGCGAAGTGAATTTATTACTACTAATTTAGGCCTTGAAAGCATAGTTTTCGTCAGCGGAGAATCTACAGAAGACACTACTCAACGCGCAGCTTCAGCAATGCCTCTTAGCCCAACTGTGGTTTACAATTGAATCATTCTTCTGCTGAAGTTGCAGCTTGTAGTGCTTGAAGACTTGCAGTTTCCAATGTTTTCACTTCGGACATAGATTCTTGGAAATCCATTGGATTGACTGGCGGTGTTATTGTTGCATTGTTCATCTTCGGCTTCATGTTGGAAACGTATAATGCAACAATTCCCATTACAATGGCTGATAAAAAGAAGAAATTAGTCAAATTGAATGGTGACTCCTCCTCCACTGACTTAGGTTGATTCTGATCAGATACCAATTTCTCACAACCTTGCTCATCAACAGCAACGCTCGGTTTACTGTTTAGGCAAATATCCTCTGCGTTAACAACACCATCTAAGTCGTCATCTAATTGATATTGGCTGCAACCGGAACCAGAAACCATGGTTAGTTTAGGGGTTCTAGGACATTGGTCAATCAAATCTACAACTCCATCTCCATCATCATCTTCATCTTCAACAGAATCAATACATCCATCTAAATCTTCGTCTTGACCGGCTTGTGAGACTCCAATGATTCCATTAGGGCAATTGTCATTATCATCAACGAACCCATCATTATCGTCATCATCATCCTCTAATTGGTCATGACAGCCATCACCATCATGGTCGAAATTACTAGCATTATCTCCCCAATTAATATGCCCAATAGGGCAATCGTCATTGATATCCAATACTGCATCTGCATCATCATTGAAATCATTAACCGAGTCTTGACAGCCATCTGAATCATGGTCATTCAGTAAATCTGATGACCATAAAGTAAGGTCGTGGGGACAAAGATCTTGAGGAATTTGAATTCCATCTCCATCTTCATCATCATCACAAGCATCTCCCAGTTGGTCATCATCTAAATCTGTTTGAAGTGGATTGTATGCCATCGGACAGTTGTCCATCTGGTCAACGAACCCATCTTCATCTGTATCCATGTCCGCGCAACCATCTTGTTCAATATCCTCTTCAGGGCTTGAAACCCATCCGATTGGACCCAAAGGGCAAAGGTCATTGCTATCAAAAATACCATCTTCATCATCATCATAATCTTCGCTGGAGTCTTGACAACCATCGCCATCATGATCGGTTGAAGGATTGCTTTGCCATTGTGTAATCCCATATGGGCAATCGTCAGCAACATCGCTAATACCATCGTCATCATCATCTATATCACATAAATCTCCAGTATTGTCTTGGTCGTAATTGTCTTGCAAAGGATTACTATCGCGTGGGCAATTATCAGCACCATCAACAATCCCATCTCCATCCAAATCAGTTTCATATAACCAAACCCCAATATCCACGTTTACTGGATTTGCTTGATAGCCGCCGAATAGACCATCTTCAAACAATTGAATAGTGAGCAGTGTCGAACCGTTAGGACCTGAATTCAACGAACTAACCTCCTCGGTACCCTGTCCTCCAGCAATAATAGCCCATTGCCAACTCAGGTTTACATCGGCATGTGCAACATATACATCGTAATGATAAACATCTGTAATACCGTCTAAATCCTGAAGAATATCTTGTCCAAAGGTCAAGCCACCTGAAGTAATTCCAGCGATTGTAATTTCATCGAATTGGTCTATTAATACCGAATTAACCTTATCACTACCAATACCACTAATTTTCTGAAGTGATTGCCATTCACCATCCGAACTCAATGATGCAATATATCCATCAATCCATTGACTTGACTCAGTAGAAAAATCACCAAAGCTAGCATTGCCTAGAAATTCACCCACAATTATTACGCCAGAACTAGTTCCATCACAATCCCATACAACATCTTCTTCTGAACCACCCGCGCTATTTGCCCAAATCCATCCTGTAGCATCGTATCGGGCAACAGCGATATCAGAATCTCCAGTTCCATTAAGCATTATTTGGTCAAACATTATTTCTTCAATGTAATTTACTACTGCGTAGGTGTTGCCCACATCATCAGTACAAAGTTCTCCGACAAATCCAATTCCTTGGGGGGATATGCTGCCAAGAGATGCAATCTCTTGGCCCTGTTCATCATAAATTGCAATCAATAGGCTGGGTTGGTTGCCACCAGGAACTATTTTTCCATCAAATTCAACCATTCCAGTAAACATTGAACCCAGATGTATCTCGTCTTGTGGAGTGACAACTAGAGAAAACTCGTATACTTCTTGTGGAGATTCAATTTGAGTGACCCATAGCCAAACTCCAGCAGCAGACATACGAGCAAGGAATACATTACCATCATCATCGTTTTCTGATTTATTTAGTGGGTAAAGTCCTTCCAGAGTCATACTACATTCATCTCCAACCGTGTTATAGCAATAGGTTCCAGATACAATAATATCTCCCGAAGAGAGTTTCTCAATAGAATTAAGTTTATCAAAACCTTGACTACCGCCTCCAATACTTGCAAGCCATGTGCCATTTTCATCAAGCCATGCTATGAAGAAATCAATATCTATTTGCCCATTAGTAGATTGAGGCCCAGGGAAATCAAAACTGAAATCGATATAGGATTGGAATGAACCAACTACTGCCGTAGTGCCATTTTCGAAACTAACTGAATCCGTGATCGATTCCTCATAAGGGCCGGTGGCTTGGGCAAACCACCCCAGTGAAGAGTTATTTTCTGAAGAAAATGAGTTTTGTAATTGCTGTAATGTAGTATCTTTGCTACTCTCTGTCAAAGGCCCATCAATCTCATTCCCAATCATTGATAATTGAGATACAGATATCATCAAAAAGGCAATTGTAATACAAATTGTTACAGACCGCATACTTGTTGCAAGGACGGTGAACTTATCAAACCGCCTTATCTGTGATTTACCCTTTTCTGTTGCTTTTAGTAGCAATACTGGGGAGTCTTCATGGAGTGTGAGCGTAAAGCCATAGTTATGAGCGAAGACACCGGTAGAGACTCGGCTAAGTCTAAGCCAAACTCAGAACGGAATAGAAATAATAATTCCAATCGCGGCAACAGCACTTCTCCGAAACGCTATGGCACTACTCTAAAAAGCGTCATAATGAGTAAAAATGTTGCTGAAATAAAGCAAATGAACGCACAAGCAAATAATCGATTCACAACCAGCCCAAAACCCCTCGCATTCCCAGAGGATATGGAGGAGCCAAAGCACTTTTCATTCGAATGGAAGGTCTTACCCGTTGCTCTAAAGGCAGAGGCAGCAATGGCTGGCGAGGTTATCCGCAAGGGTGAATTCGGTTGGCTGGACAATGAGAGGGTGGACGAACTTGCTGAAATTGTTAAGCAGCATGATATGAGTTTGGACCAAGCATTATCACTTCGTTCTGCATTATTGCAGCAAAAAACTGTTTATGGGCACGGAAGATTACAATCTCGTAGCAAGGCACTAGCAAATCTATACAAAGAAGGAATAAGTGTTGTCGACCTTTCAAAACGTTTTGATTTCCCTCCGATGAATATTTTTAGAATTGTATTGGCAGAATTGAGATGGTCCAAATCTAAAATCAAGGAAAGTTTACGCTCACCGAGTAAATTGCCGGAACGAGAAAGAAAGGAATTCGAAGAGGCTGAGGCGGCGGATAGAGTCTCAAATGTAGACCAATCCGAAGTACAGGTCAAAGCGGATAAGTTTGAAGATATCCTCTCGGATTGGTTTGAACAACAGGGAGTAAAACTCCGACGCCAACCAGAAATGGTTCGTGAACAATCAGCCCAACACGGAAGACCTGTCGCCACTCCGGATATCTTGTTCCTCGACCATGTTGAAATCAACGGCAACCCAGTCGCTTGGATCGATGCTAAACATTTCTATGGCGCTGATGTAAAGTTTCAGCGAAAAAAGATGGCATCTCAAATGTCACGCTACATCAAAGAGTGGGGCAGTGGAGCAGTTGTCTACCGTCACGGATTCAGTGAAAACCTTTGCATGCCGGGTTGCACATTACTTGATGCGAGTCCACTAGACCTTTCGGACCTATCACCAGAAGGCTATGATTAACTTTCAATATTAGTGATTTTAACACCAAATCCTCTTTCTCTCAATTGTTGCGCTAGTTGTTCTAATTGTTCTATTGCTAGAGGTTTGGACAATTCTTTTGGCAAAACGCACAACGAAACACCAAGCATACACAATCTCGTTGACATGATTGTATCGAGACCTAAGCGAGTAATATCTTGTTGTATCTTATTTAAAAATTCATTTCTAACCGGCTCATCTAACATTCCTGATGCAGTGGAAAACTTTTCTGAACATTGTAATAACTGTGGCCATTTCTCATGGTTCCAATCACCTTGCTGTAAGAGATTTACTGCTTCTTCACCAGCCGATGTAATTGTTTGTTGCCATATTGGATCATCAATATATTCGCTAGTATGGCGAGATTCTTGCGGAATCCATGCTAAGAGTATTTTTTGATTACAAGGAAATCCCACTGCCTTACCTGGGGATACAGGAGCGCCGGCGCTTAATCGCAATTCCACTCCACCTGCATAAATTCCCAAAACATCGCCTAGGCCTCCGCTATGAATTCTTTCAATTCGGTGGGCTAAGCGGTAATATTGCTCAACATTTCCTTTTTCAGTTAATTGATGAAAGGCCAAAGCAACTGCGACAAGTCCAGCTGCTGACATACCAAACCCTTGGCTAGTAGGTAACTCCAACTGTACGTTTATTTCGTATGCATCCGCCCTGTCCAGTAATCTTGCATACCTTAATCCTTCAATTAATTCAAGATAGATTGCAGTCCCATTTTTTAGTTCAGTTCCATCCATTGAAGTAACGTTAATTCTAATATCGGCCTGTTTGATGTTGCCTATCTTATCGTCAAGGGTAGAGCCAGCAGAATATCTGATGGCTGATGCTGGCTTATTTGTCCACAGATGGCGAACAGTGGCTTCCACTCCATCTGTGACATTGAATCCGGCACCACGACTGCCTTGGTTACGAGGAAGTTTACTATCTTTACAAATTGAGAACAAGAGAGTAATATGACCCCCGCACCTCTTGCTAACCATATTACAGCCCCAACAGAGATAGCAGACTAAACTATGTTGATGAATACTCGCATCATTGTTGATGCGTGGTATAGTTCTCTTCGGATGTTATGATTAAGCGATTGCTTTTTTAATATCAGTTGAGAGATTCTCAAAGCGGCCTTTCAATTCCTGCATTGCTCCATTGAATGCTTGAACCGGAGTTAACGCTCCATCGGTCTCAAAAGTAAATACGAATGCATCTTCAACTTTTTCAAAGGTGATCGCATCATCAAAGTCAGAATCTCGACCAGTTCCAGCTCCAACTTGATGAATTGCTTTTTCTAAATCAAATACAATGTTAATATCTGAGACGGTCTTGTCCTTTCCAAACAACTTAGCATCGATTGGTTGTCCATCTGTAGTTTTCAAATCTAAGTCAAACAATACTTTGGCCTTCTTAGGCGTGTTCAAGATTGCTTTCATCTGTGGGCGGAAAGCAACTGCTGCTACTGGTGACCACTTTGCATGGTCCCGGCCGCGACCGAGTGTTGCGAATGCGTAAAATTGTAGGTATTGTCCTTTAGAAAGTAAGGTAATTGGAATACGTTGGTGTTCTTCCTTAAGTCCGAACATTGGGTCTGAAATGACACTCAGGTCACTTGCATAAACATATTTTAATTCATCATCAGAATCCTTAGGATTACCTTGGACTTTCAAAGAATATAGAATTTGGCAACTAGGACATCCCTTGTCCTTCTCTACCATGTCCTTACAATTTACACAATCTTCAGGGAATACAATTCCTTCTTCAGGGTGTGTTGGGATAGGGATCATTGCAAGTCTGTGCGCAATTACTTCATCTGGAAGAGTGTTAACAGATTCATAAACATCACCAGTTGCATTGTCTTGGTTAATTCCTTGTGCAAAATCAACACGAGTAATTGCCAACTTAGGGACATCTGCAATCAATGCACGACGAATCGAATTGACCTGTGCAGTTGATGTTTCTGTCAATAGAATGCGAATAGAGTTGCCTTGTGGCCAGCCGTTTACGATTTCTGCTTTCATCTTTGTACACCTCTTGAATCAGACACGACGACCGCGTCGGCCGCCCTTAGCCTTTGTACCATCGTGAGCGATTGGAGTGACATCTTCAATTCTTACTACTGTCATTCCAGCACGAGTAAACGCACGGATTGCTGCTTGTGCACCAGGTCCTGTGTTGTTGGCTTTATTGCCACCAGGTGCGCGGTACTTTACGATTAGTTGAGTGAATTCCTTGTCTTTCAAAGCATCAGCCATTTTCTCTGCAGCACGAGTTGCTGCAAATTGACCACCGCTGTCCTTGGAAGACTTGACAACTTGACCACCAGTACAGGTGGTAATTGTTTCAGCACCGGTTAAATCGGTTGCTGTCATTAGAATATTGTTATATGAACTGAAAATGTTTACAATTGCCTTACGAGTCATCATCATTCACCGCCAGTTTCTTTTGCGGAAGATTCTGCTTCTGCGGAAGGTGCTGCTTTTGCTCCTTCAACGACTTCAGTAGCAAATTCTTGTGTTGCCTCTGGGTCAACTTCTTCCGATGCATACTCTGCCAATTCACGTCGTCCTTCGATCATCTTACGGATTTGATGGTCTGGGTTGTTGAGTGAGGAGCCAGGGTGGTAGCGAACAGATTCTTCTTCATCACGAGAAACAGGGTAAGAAGGGATTGTGACTTTTTGGTCGCCAATACAAATCTGGCCGTGGGTTACAAGTTGACGTGCTTGCTTCATTGTGCTTGCAAGACCCTTGTAGTACACTTGAGCTTGAAGACGTCGGTTTAGGATATCTTCAGTTCCAAGGGTTAGGACGTCATCCAGAATTGCTCCTGTTGCAACTAGTCCCTTGTTATGTAGTGAAGCCAAAAGGTCATTCATTTCTCTCATGCCGTGACCTTCGGTGGTATCGACTGTACCGATCAAGCGCATTGCTTGGCGGCGATGGCGGCGGAGTTGAGACTTAGCCTTCCAAATCTCACGCATGGTCTTGAGTCCGTGGTTATCACGGATGGAATGTTCTTCTTCAATACGAGCTTTCTTCCACGGGTGGGAAGGTGTGTCGAATTTTGGACGTGCGAATTTTGGCTCTCCCATAACTTATCCCTCCATATCACTTCTTTCGGCTAACTCCAAGAGTTAGTCCACCACGGCCATTTGAACGACCGCGTTGTCCACGAACTTTGTTTCCGCTAGCGTGGCGAACACCACGGTAGCACTTCATGGTACGAAGACGACTGATGTCATCCTTTAGAGTAAGTTTGACCGCTTGGCCAGTCAGGTGCAGTTCATCACCTGTTTCGATGTCTCTTTGGCGGTTGAGCATCCAGAGAGGGACAGTCACTGCATATCCTTCAATTGCTAAACGAAGAGTTTCTTGTTCTTCCAAGGTTAGGAAACCAGCAGCCTTTGCTGGGTCGAACCCTGTGGTTCTGCAGATTTGAACTGCGGTGCGGTTACCAACACCCTTGACGGATGTCAATGCTGTTGCTAATGGCTTGAGGCCATCCATGTCTGTATCTGCCATTCGCAAGATATAGGAAAAATCATCTCCTAGTTCTGCATCCTTTGGTCGTGCCATTCCAGTTCACCTCAATGTCCTCAACACATAGTGTTAAGCAGGCCTCCGACCAACCACCCCTATATCAAAACCGCGATACACTATCCGCGACACTGAGCCTTGAAAACACCGTCTTTTAGGCGCTTAATTTTTTGATTCGTTTGTAGACTCTTCCAATCCCCATAACTTCCTCAAAACAATGTGAAATCAAAAACCTTGCCGCAGTTGCCGACCTATGAAATAGAAATCGTGCGTTTTTGTTTCTCTTTTACTCTACAATGCACAGCAAAAGCATCTCATCACCAGGTTGTTGAACGACGAACGCAGTTCTCTTGCCATGTCTTCTGGCCAACTGCCGGTCGATGGCCCCTTGCACCTTCGGTTGCAGCGCGGGTTCGAGTGAAACACGGACAGTCAATTTCTTAATATCATGCTCCAAAGCGATCTTGACCAAAGAGTCAACATCATCCAATGTTAGGTTGGTATGGGCGAGGGCTATTATTTTGCCCGTGGCTTGTACCAAAAGGTGATTTTTATCTTCCAATTGCAGTGGATGGTCGTGATGAATCTGTGGCCTTCTTCCCTCGACCACACCCCAGTGAATCGCCTCAGATTTTGTAACTTTTCCGAGCCAAAACTCTGCTAAACCGCTCTCTACAAATGCTGCATCTAACAGACTGACTCTCTCACCTTTTCTCGGTGGGCGTCTTGATTTAACAGGCAATCCATCTCCGGCCAATATTGCTTCGCCGCCATCTATAATCAGTGGTTCTTCCTGTAAATCAGGAGAGATTCTAACAAATCTTCGAGCGACATTTGGAATTGAAATAGAGCCGAGCCACAGTGCCAATCTGTCCACTCGGCCACGACCTCTCGATGTCCAAATCCAGGTCCTATCAATTTGCGGCCAAACAGAATCAACCATTTCCTCAACTTGCAATCTTTGTTGATGGCTAAGGCGTGGCGAGAGGTCAAGCAGTAGAGAAGGTCCACGAGCTCCCTGTGAAAGGTAAGGTGCCCAACCAGTGAAGATTTCATCCAAGCGCGGTGCCATTTCATCAAGTCCGTGGCTACGGCTATTTCGTGGCCTTGCAGGGTCTAAATGTAATAATGAAATCTCTGGCATTTGTTTCAGATTCAACTCATCCTTCAAGGTTTCTAATGCACCTTTGCCATCTCTTCCATCGCCACAAAGGACTCTAGTTGCAGCCATTCTCAGACTATTTTGTTGTCTCGAAGATAATGCTATTGTTTGCAAATTCACCGCACTTGCTAGCGCCCGCATAGGCTCTAATTCTATGCCGAGAGCGGCTCTTTGGAGATGAATGGCATGAGCGGCCAATTGAATACCACTACCACAGGCACAATCGAGAATAATTCCTTTACCTAGGCTTGAATCATCGATCATCTTTGAGCGAGTTAATGCAACTTGCCAAGGTGTTGCAAGAGGTTTGCCTTGTTCCGCATGATAGAAAACAATTTTTTCCGCTGAAGTTGTGTCTGGTGCAGATTCGGTTAAAGTTGAGGATTCAACTTCTGCTGGCCTAAGGACTGTATGCAATGATTTCCCCTCCTTGCCTAACTATTTACTAATGTTGCGATTATTGGCCGGTGACATCGCTTCGTGTCATGATGCTTTCAAAATGAATTCCGGCCGCTGTAAATGCTTCTACAGCCCCTTCCTCTCTATCGACGATACTGATGACTGCAACCACTTCGCAATCAGTTGCCTGATGAATCATTTGTACTGCTTTAATAGATGAACCACCAGTTGTAGTAACGTCTTCAAGAATGACTATTTTTCCGCCTCCAGCGAGCGATGAACCTTCAATTCCAGGTGGGTTATTGGTTTTTCTTCCACCCCTTCCTTTCGCCTCCTTTCTTACCATGAATCCTCGGCGTGGAGAATCAGTATCTGAAGAGGTAATGACGATTGCAGTTAGGGGTACTGCGCCCAATTCCAAGCCACCCACGAAATCAGCACCAAGTTCATCAATTCTAGAATTGAATAATTCGCCAAGTAAATGTGAGCATTCAGGGTGCATCATCACTGGCTTTGTATCAAAAAACCACCTAGAAGTACGGCCACTAGCAAGGGTAAAAGCATCATCGCTTCCACCATCGAGGAAGGCTAATTGGCGAACATATTCGACAAGTTTGGCCCAACTGGGGTGGTCTCTAAGCGCAGGATGGACCGTCATCAACCAATCCTCTCACCCAATGAACATGAAGTTTGCTTTGGTATATGTCTCGTGAAATTGATATTATTGAACCGACTTTATCATAAAGGGTCGGCTATTAGTGTGCTTGGATTGCTATGGGTGATGTTGGGGTTAATACAAAGTCAAGAGGGCATAATCCTCTTCTTGGTATTGATATTGAACGTTTGGAACATGAAATGGAATCATACCAAAATTGGCTCGATGAGAGGGCTGATGAAGCATATGTCATCGCTGAAGCAGCAAGGTCATTGGGAATGGACCATCGCGATTTCGTAGAGATTCCTAGGGCTGCAGACCTTGCTGGGCGAACTGAAAAATTACTCATCGAATACTTGGATGGTTACGAGGTTGCTGACGATATCCGAAAATTACTCCCCGTTCATGACAGAGAAACCACTTCTATCATGATGGCCCAATCTGTGGCGAGAGGATTTAGAGAGAAAGGGCACGATCTACAAACTGCAATTGATGTGGGCCTACGGGTCGGATTAGCAATTCTTACCGAGGCAGTTCTAGTTGCACCGCTTGAAGGTATTTCCGAGGTTAGATTATTGAATAATCTTGATGGCTCACAATTCGTATCCGTTCACTTTGCAGGTCCGATTCGTGCGGCGGGCGGTACCGCCCAAGCACTTGCAGTGCTTATTGCAGATATGATCAGGCGCGAATTAAATGTTGGACATTACATTCCAACACAACCAGAGGTTGAACGCGTAAAGGAAGAATTCGGATTATACAGGGGTAACTTGCAATACCGCCCCACTCCTAATGAAATTGAAGAAATTGTCAAAGCATGCCCGATAATGATTAACGGTGAATCTACTGAAAGTATTGAATGTGCAGGTTATGGCCGTGTTAGGAATATAGATGAAGCAAGAATCCGCGGCGGTGTTCTTCTTGTCATTGGGGAAGGAATGTGCCTGAAGGCTCCTAAAATACAGAAGCATACCGAAAGAATGAACATTCCAGGATGGGAATTCATTTCTAAATTTGCTAGTAGAGGCAAAGATGACGATGATGGTGACTCCGCTAACAAATTCAAATCAAGAAAGGTAGTACCGATTACGAAATTCATGAGGGATATTATTGCAGGAAGGCCAGTATTTGGCGCTCCATTACAACCGGGCGGTTTCCGCCTTAGATATGGCAGGGCAAGACCATCTGGTCTTGCAGCCGCTTCGGTTAACACCGCATGCATGCTAGCGATGGATGATTTCATCACCATCGGGACGCAGATGAAGATTGAACGACCGGGTAAAGCCTGTGCAATAACGCCATCAGATGATACAGATGGGCCGTGGATTGTCTTGAAGGATGGCCGCTTTTTACGAGTTGATGATGCAAACTCATATCGAGCGATTAGCGATAAAGTCTCGATGGTTTGGGATAATGGTGAATTGGTTCTTGGTTATGGTGAATTCATGGAAAACAACAAAAATTTAGTCCCAGCAGGATATTGCATCGATTGGTGGGCAAGCGATTTAATAGAAGAATTATCTACTCAAAAAGCGATTGATGAATTCATTGAATTATCTAATCTAAATCAATCGAAATTACCCTCTGGAATACCAGGAGTACATCCAGAGGATAGTGAAGATGGAAACGCCCAATTTCATATTCGCAGGAATTGGCATAGTGCATTGACAAAAATGCAACTTAACTGGGATGAAGCAAGAGATATCGCTATTCGCTTCAAAACATCATTATCCCCTCCTCATAATCCTTGGTTCTTAGACCTCCCAATCGAATGGGTTCCATCTCTGCTCACCATGATCGAACAATCTATTATCGAGCCATTCGGAATTACAAAAGGCAGTACAGTAGAATCTGAAAAGACATTGAATGCAATGCCATTACCAGAATCAAGACAACTTAGAATAGTTGGCGGTGTTAAAGGATGGGATGCTAAAGTAATGGATATTTTACAACCTGAATTATTGCCGGATTTTGATTCCCAACCAATACCTGGTTTTAGTGTAAAACTAGAAGCACCAATTTTTGCAGATGAAATGCCTGAAGGATGGGCATATATCCAGCATGGTTTCGCTAAAGCCAGTGCAATGATACTTGGCCTTGGGCATCACCATGATGGTGATGACCTGGTAATAACAACCGGCTGGCCAGCAATGTTGGAAGGATTTGGATTCTCTAGTGAAGGAGAAACTCCTTTGCGCATTAAGGATGCGAAAAGTCACTTTTCACAGAGGATTTCACAATTAAGGGATGCACATACGGTGCTAGTAAGTGAAAGAGCGAGACAAAAAAAGTTAGCACAGGAAAAAGCGGTGGTTAGAATAGCCGCTGAAACCGATGCAAGACAACGAGGCCTTGGTATTGCGGAAACCGATAACGTTGGAATAGCGGCTTCTGACAAAGTAATTGACAATGGACCAGATGATCCAAAAGGATATCTAGCATCACAAATCCACGAAGATGACCATGCAGTCGATGGGATTTTGATTGAAATTAGAAAAATCTCCGACTTGAGATGGGAGCATAGTGCCCCAGTTAGAATCGGATGCAGAATGGGCCGGCCAGAAAAAGCCGCACCGCGTGTAATGAATCCACGGACTCATACTTTATTTCCAATTGAATTGAATGGTGGCAATCAAAGATTATTAGCAAATGCAATGGAGAAAGATACTATTAGTGTACAAATGGGTAAACGTGTTTGTACAAAATGTGAAAAAATATCGCCGATGGTAATCTGTCATCACAGAATTCTCAACCAAGAAGGAAAAGAAGAGGCGGGATTGACTTGTGGTGGAAGAACTCTAATGAAACCCGCTGATGGGAAAAAGAAGCGCAGACGCGGGGAGTTACAAAATGTCAATCTTACAACACTGATTGAAGATGCTAGGGTTAAATTAGGCTTGGATAGAATCCCTCGTCAAATCAAATGCATGAAGAAAATCGCCAGCAGGGACCAAACACCAGAGGCGATTGAAAAAGGTATTTTGCGAGCTAAGTACGATTTGCCAGTTTTCCGTGATGGCACCATTAGATACGATATGTCGGATGTCCCGATCACACATTTCACTCCTAGGGAAATTGAAGTACCGTGGAAAACTCTGAAAGAACTAGGGTATAATCACGATTGCCACGGCAAGGAATTATCAGATGATGAACAGATGTTAGAGATTTTTCCACAGGATTTCATCGTTGCTAAAAGTGGCGGAGATTTCTTTGTCAAGGCTGCCAAATTCATCGACGAAGTATTGGTTCGCCATTACAAAATGAAACCGTTTTACAATGTAGATACTCCTGCTGATTTAGTAGGCCATTTGATTTGCGCCTTAGCACCACACACATCCGGTGGGGTATTGTCAAGAATTATTGGTTGGACCGATTGTTCAGGTGGCTATGCGCATCCACTTTTCCACGCTTCAAAGCGAAGAAATTGTGATGGGGATGAAGATGCAATAATGCTATTGATGGATGGTTTACTCAATTTTAGTAGAGAAATACTTCCAGCAAACCGTGGTGGTCTAATGGATGCGCCTTTGGTTTTAACCACCAGGCTAAACCCTACTGAAGTCGACAAAGAGGCATTGAATGTTGATACAGGCTGGTTCTATGAACGTGATTTCTATGAAGCAACATTGAACCAACCTCATCCGAAAACTATCTCCGATAGAGTTGATTTTGTTGAAAGAAGGCTAGGCTCAGTAGCCGCTGTAAGAGGCTATGGCTATACTCATGGGTGCCATTCAATGGATGAAGGACCAGCCCTTTGTGCATACAAAACACTAGACACCATGATCGACAAAATGAATGGCCAACTGGACCTTGGCCATAAATTGAGGGCAGTCAATGTGAGAACAGTTGCTTCAAGCGTAGTCCGTTCTCACTTTTTACCAGATTTAAGAGGTAATATGAATGCGTTCGCAAGACAAAAAGTGCGCTGTTTAAAGTGTGCCCATTCATACAGAAGATTACCAATTGCCGGTAAGTGTATACAGCTAAGGAAGATAACTGGGAGAGGGTTATCTGCGGTAGGTGTAATGAAATCTGAAGGTGACCAATGCGGTGGAAAGTTAGCCCTCACAGTTTCAGAAGGTGCTGTTAGGAAATACATTAAGGTCACAAAGCACGTTATGGCAACTTATGGTGTTGATAACTACACCAAACAAAATGTTGAATGGTTGTCAGATAGCACGGATTCACTATTCAAGAACGATCGTGCAAAACAGATGTCATTAGCCGATTTCCTGTGACATCACTCGTTTGTTGGCGAACGCCATGGGTCATCATCGTGGAATTGATCATTCTCAGGCATACCGTCATTATTGGATTTGAATGGATTTTTCTTCGATTTAGAAGTTCGTGGTTGCTGCTTTGGAATTATTTTGCCAATATTCTTCTTTACAATAGGCTCTAAGAATGCCAAAACGATTAACCCTATTGAAAGTAATAAATGGCCCTCTAAACGAAGGTTCTCAAAAGGTTTGATGAACAGATTTTGCTCGGTTAGAAATCCTTCATCCATAGTGGTATTGATGGTATATGTGCCCGGACTTAATTGCCCTTCCCAACCCTGTTCTTGGCCGATAGAACCTTGCCATTTTGCAATTAATTGCCCATTCTCATCAGTTATTTTCCAAGAAGCATTACCAGAATCAGCACTTACTTTAAAAAAATCAACAGAAAACGTGGCACTAATTTCTTTGTCTAAACCAAATACACTGGAAATGTCGATAGTCCTGTCCTCTGTTGAATGTAGTTGGTCGTTAATCTCGTGCTTAGCCTCGCCACCAGCAACGCCATACCAAGTACCGTTGATGATAGCTAAAGCAACAAACCACAACAAAGGATTGAACTTCCCCGCTTCGGCCATAAAAATCCTCTGTGAGCATATTGTTCTTCAAAATGATGTATTGATGTTCAATCTATTTGCTGTTCCAAGCCCAACATTTGAACAACGGTTGCCATCCATTGCAATTTTGCTAATTTTATACCCTTTTGAGTTCTACCCGACCATTGCCCAATACGGGATAAAGTATAGCCGACTAAGTATACATTCTCAAAATCAACCCCCAAAGAATGGGCCATGCACAAGGCCCTGTCGCCATCAGTAAAACCACCCCAATTGTGCATTCCTTGCAAATAATGAGGGGTTTGATGACTTAAAACCAATGCCGGGGGGTTGGAAAACTGAGACCATGTTTTAACACATTCTTTCCAAGCCTCCATGTTATCTCCATGCGCATGTGCAATGATTGTGGCCCCACTTTTTGCTGCTAGTTGTAAATGCGGTGTGCCATCAAAATCACTAACGATACAAGCTAAATCTGCATGTGCTGGTAAAGCACCCACTGCTCCATCGGCCGCGATGAAAACTACTCCATCACCAACCATCTCTTCGAGTTGTTGAGATTCTACAGCAGCCCCTACAAAAACCACTGCAGTTGCCTTTAGCAATTTTAGTTGTAAATCACCGAGTGCTTGATTCCGCTCATCGCTATTCCACTTACTAAGTCCAAATGGTTGATTATTGGCGAAGGATAGTTTCATCGATTCCGCGCTATCAAGATCCGCCTGTAATTCCCAGCCAAAATGGTCGCGTACTTCGTCTTGTATCGCAATGAGAGGATTGACTTCAGTATCGCCCATGCTGAGGTGAATAGGCATCCCTTCAAGAATACATCTTCTTTGATTGAAGTTCATATGCTGTCACCCCTCATGGAGTATTATGCCAGTGCCGACATCTCATCCGAAAATCTCGGACGAGGTTACCTTTGCACGCTATCCATTCTTGCCTCAGGCCGCTGGATGGATTAGGCAAATGGCTATTGATCATGAAATTGATTTGGATGAATTACTCGATGGCGTATGGATGGAAAAGGCAAGACAAAGAGCAAGAATAAGATTGGTGGACTCAATAAATTCTAAGGATGGCGTAGAGGTCATTGGTGGCGATATATATACCGAGGAAGGAAGAATAATAGAAGCATTTTCATTTTACTATGCAAGATTAGTAGTTTGTGCTAGTGAGGACGAAAGACTGATTGCGCGCTGGGCACAGGCTGAAGCTGCGCGTGCTGAACAATTACTAATCAGAGATAAAACCTCATTAGATATCATTGCACGAACATATATTTCACAAATTAAATCGGAAGATAAGCACGGTCTGAATAATCCAATGCTGGTCGATGCTAGTGGTGGGCTTAGAGAAATGCGGCAATCATCTTCCGGCCCATTATGGAAGATTGGACTTTCAGATTTCATTGAAATCTGCCCCAAGATAACCGGTGCAAGATGGAGATTGCCCAATTGCGATGTCAACAAGGGATGGATTACTCTTTTTGATGAGCCCCAATACGGTTCTTCTGCTAAACTTGCTCGATTGCTGAGAGAGAGAATTAAGCGAGGAGTCGAGGCTGAGGCTTTGGAAAAAATGCAGGATGTTACAACTGATTTGGCAATTAGATTGGCAGAACCGGTTGGGATGTTGCGAAACCTGATGTCCAGTAAAACCAGTGAGGCGATTGCATTGGTTGGCGCAGAGGAAAGTGAATGGCCACCTTGTATGAGAACACTCGTCTCGGATTTGTCTAGTGGAGTAAACGTTAACCACTTCGGCAGATTATTTCTTGCTTCTATCTCTGCCACAATCGGATTACCTACTGAATCAACTGTTAATTTCTTCCGCGGCGCACCCGATTTTAGTGAAAGCACGACAAACTACCAGGTCTCTCACGTCTATGAACACGCATACACTCCGGCTGGATGTGGTAAATTGAAAGTAAACCACAATTGCCCTGTATTGCCTGGAGATGACAGATTATGCGACCAGCCATGGCTAGACCATCCACTCAAATATATCAGGGCCACTCAACGAAGGAATGCCAAAAACAAAGTGGTTGTAATCGCCAGTGGAATCCCTCAAAACACTTCAGAAGATGATAAACCTCTGCCAACTGAAATCTCAAAAGATGATGGTAAAGCCTGATCGGTTCTCTTTTATTTTACTAAAAAGAGCCTTATTGACATAGCATTCGCGCGAAGGTTTTGAATTGGAGGAGCAGATAGGTTGTATCAGCCACAGGTGAATAGCCATGACCCGAATTCTAGTATTGACAGTTGACCGAGACAATGATCTTGGAAATAAAACGTCGATTCGAGGACCGGTAATTGGACGTCGTCAAGTTCTTACTGCTGCTTTGAAATTGGGAATTGCCGACCCAGAAGAAAGCGATACCAATGCAATTCTCGGTGCTTTAAGACAGCACGATACTCTAAAGGAAGCAAATTCGGAAGAGGATGAAGTTGAAGTTGCGATCTTAACTGGTGATGAGAAAGTCGGAATGCGCTCAGATAGGGCGATTGCAGCACAATTAGAGGAAGTAGTTGCAGCATTTCAACCAGATGAAGCAATCCTAGTTACCGATGGCGCTGAAGATGAGTCAGTTCTTCCAATCATTCAATCACAAGTGAGAATCAACCATGTTGAAAAGATAATTGTCAAGCAGTCCAAAGGTATCGAAGGAACATATTACTACATTGTCAAGGCCCTTGAGGACCCTAAGTGGAGAGGCAAAATCATGATTCCATTCGGCCTGGTATTGGCTATTATTGGTCTCGGAATAATGCTTCCAGATACAACTGGAGACTTCGTTATCGGCGCCCTGCCTCTAGCGATTGGATTGTATATCTTCAGCAAGGGTGCAGGCATTGAATCAACTGTAAATCGAGTCATTCAAGAAATGAGAGAAAATGCTGACGCGGCAATGTTGTCAACTTTACTTTGGTTTTCAACACTTTTCAGTGCGATATTTGCCGTGGCAGAAGGATGGCGACAATATATTGAAGGAATAAATCAAGCGACTATTAATTCAGTACTTTGGCTTGAAGTAATTCACGCATCACTGGCTTGGATCATCGTAGCATTTCTAACTTCTATTGCAGGATTCATGTTGCTGAGACTGAAGAGAGGTTCTTTCTCTGGACGCTTGGTCGTTCTCAGTATGTTTGCTATGGTTGTTTATTCATTCGTTGATGTAGGTTTGACGATATCCATAGATGTATTAGGAGATTCAAATACAGCAGGTTATGAATTAGGATTCATCAACATAGTAAATGACTTATCAACGCCATTAATGTGGGTTGGACTCTTATGGGTTACAATGACTATCGTTAGGGCATTAAAATCAAAACAAGCTCTATCCGACCGCTATTGGGGAATTTGAGCAGTTATTGTTCTAATCATATGATGAACTTAGGCATATGCCTTGCCATAGTATGGTGCCCTACTACGCCAATTAATGTCCCATCATCATCTACGACAGCGATTTGATTTAGATCGTGTGCTAACATCAAAGCGCCAGCCTTGAGGAGGGGCGTATTCTTTCTAACAGTCATCGGTGGAACATTTACCAACTGCTGTGCAGGTACTGCATGCATCCATGCAACCGAGCGATTGACAGTTTTGCGTGCAATTAGTTTCAGAATATCAACTGCATGAATTCGACCCATAGGCACTCCATCTTCATTGATGATGAACACGTGGTCCCAATTGTTTTGGGTTATTTGTTCTAGAACTTCTGCTACAGAATCCATTGCGAATACTGTGTGTGCTTCAATCATAGTTTCGCCGCAAGTGACAGAGCGCGCTAACATAGAACGCTCCTTTGCTGACATCTTTGCAATCGCTTCGCGAGTGAAGCGTACTGGGGCTGCTGACTTCATCATCATATCACCTATTGAGCGCCGGCGCTCGCCCTTCCGCTTAAAGGCCTTCGGTGATATGTTATTTTCCATATCATGTTAACCGGTTCCCGAATTACGGCGAGATACGTTTACACAACATGGGTCAAGGCTGAAAGGTGATACGCTGCTACGAGGCACTATGAGCACATTACCTGCTGCTGAATTAACCGCATTGGCATCCCTTTCTGGCTATGACCAGATGTTGCAAATTGACCAAATTGCGAGGCAATATAGCGTCGATGAAAGCGAGGTCAAAAGGCAACTTGCAGCGCTATCTACTCAAAGTCATAACGCACAACCAGACACTTCTAATGCTACAACTGAATACGACCCCTCGGGTGGAAGAGGTCATATTTCACAGAACCATAAAGAAGACCCTTTTGCGTCAGTAAATCCACAACAAAGCACAACATCATCCCCTCAAATGGTAGATAAAAATAACCTTCATTTTGAATACGATCCAACCGAAGGTGTAAAACAACGCCGAGCGCAAATTGACCAAGCGATATTATGCCCCGCTTGCGGCGTTAGGCTCGGTATTCCTTCGACACGCCCCATCAAGGTAACTTGTCCACAATGCTTGCATGAAGCAACCTTCACTGCATAAGCGACTAGTTCTTGATGGAGAAGTAACCCCGGCTAATCATGAGCGATTCATCTCCTCGCCTGTGGCCTTATTCCCCGGCCTCTTCTCCGGTCTCTTTACCAGACAATTCAATTCTGTTTACTCAGAATGAAGTTATTGATTTAACTTGCACAGTGGCCGAAATAGACACTACTCTCATTTTGCAAGGTGCTGAATTACAATCATACCTTTGTTCATTTGCAAGTGATTCTGCTACAGTTGAACAATTGATTGGCAAACATGGTGGTGCAGCAATGAGTGAGCGCAGACCATTTTTGTTGCTGGGAGAACTAGCAAACCCATACCGATTACAAGACCTTAATATTGGTGTATTACCCGTTTTTACTATCCGTCTTGAGGGATTATGCCGAACTTATGCTGATGCCCTAGACAACCGCGATATGATACCTGGTGTACATCATGTGACATTAGCAAGAAGTACGGGTTGGTGGGAATTATCTCATATTGCAATGGCTACAATTGAACAAATGAAAGCTATGGTGAGTTGGCTTGACAATAATCAAAGAGGTCGATGGAAACCAGTAAAACCAGCCGAAGGATCAATTCGTTTGCACATTGGTCAGCCATTTGAATGCCCTACCAAAGAGATGGTCAGTTATGACGGGAATGCAGAAGTAGTTGTCCAAGAAATGCCACCTGCAACAGGGCCAACTATCGATTTGAGCAAAGTGATGGTTCCAGTTCACACCGCCTATGGCTGCTATGACCACCGCGGTAGACTTGCCCGCACTGCACATTACCAACAACGCGATTTCCATGAAAACATATTCCGCAAAGGATCCTCAAATAAGTGGGATACCGTGCTAAAAATAGTATGATTTCAATCAACCAGTAGCGACTCTAGCGACTCACTAAAAGACCTTTCCATCGGACAGAAAATCACCCATGCATAACAACAAGTTTTCAAAAGTAAAATTAGAATTTCACAACCATGTCAGCATTTAATTCGGCGATACAAGCGGTCTCTAATGATGTTGAAAACTGGCATTTTATCGCCTATGATCAGTTGCACCAAGAACTGATTCCAGATTCAGAAAAACCATTATTGGGCCTTATTTTTATTGAAACTACTTGGAAAGCAAACCAACTTCCATACCATAAACAGAAACTAGCATTGCTACTATCCAACCAACGTCATTTCGCATTGGAGATGCAAAGTTTAGGTTATCCCATAAAATATATTTTTTCTAATCAAGATTATGGCCCAATACTGGAAAAAATTTCACAAGAAATTGGACAAATTACGGTAACTAAGCCTGCAGAACTAACTCTTAGAAAACCGCTTGAAGAATTGCAGAAGTCCGGAAAAGTAGCTTTTCTTGAACACAAAGGTTGGCTGACTACAAGTGAAGAGTTCCTCTCAATTATGGGGGATAAACCACCTTGGAGGATGGATAAATTCTATCGTAATATTCGAAAGAATCGCAACATTATGCTTGATAAAAATTCCAAACCACTCGGAGGTGCTTGGTCGCTTGATGAGCAAAACCGCTTGCCTTGGGATAATGCGGTAGAATTGCCCCAAAACCCGAAATTTGAGCCTGATGAAATCACTCTTGAAGTGATTGAGATGGTAAATAGTAAGTTTTCTCACCATCCTGGAAAAATCAATGCAAATAACTTACCAGCCTCAAATCAAGATGCACTTATTCTTTGGAACTGGGCTAAATCCTCGCTGATGTATTGGTTTGGGCCATATGAAGATGCGATGACTAAGCATCACAAAACTCTATTTCATACGACTATTTCCTCACTACTAAATTTGAATAGAATACTGGCTAAAGACTTACTCGAGGATACAATCGGGCTAGAGATTCCACTAAACTCTAAGGAAGGATTCATTCGCCAAATAATTGGTTGGCGAGAATTTGTTCGTCATGTTCACGAACAGACCAATGGCTTTGAGGTCGATCATCAAAGCATACAATCTCGTAGTGGAGCAGGTTGGGAAGGAGACTGGAATCATTCACGAATTACGCCGAATGTTTTGGAGAATTCTGTCAGTCTGCCCCCAACCTATTGGGGTGAAGAAAGTGGAATGCTATGTCTTGATACCGCGGTTTTGGACGTGGTTGAAACAGGCTATACTCATCATATTCCTCGATTGATGGTACTAGCAAATATCGGTAATCTTCTTGGAGTAAACCCACGCGAATTAACCGATTGGTTTTGGGCTATGTTTACCGATGCTTATGATTGGGTAGTCGAGCCAAATGTTTTGGCTATGGGTACATATGCTGTTGGTGACATTATGACTACTAAGCCATATATTAGTGGAACTCCTTACATCAAAAAGATGGGGGATTATTGTGGAGACTGTTCACTTCACTTCAAGAAATCATGTCCTATTTCGGACATGTATTGGAACTTTTTAGAAGAAAATAAATTCCATTTTAGCAATAATCATCGTATGGCAATGCCGATGAGAACTTTGGCTAAAAGAACTCAGCAAGCAAAAGATAGCGCTAGTGAAGTGACAGAATATGTTAGATTACAAATGGGCAAAGGGTTGAAATTAGATCCGATGGTACTCGAATCAATCAAGTCTTACCTTTGATATTCAGTACAATAATCAATTCTCTACGAATTGTTTCTTACAATATATCCGAGTTGGTTTGATGATGGTTGCAACTGTCTTAGAATCAAGATTCACTTGCGGCGGTTCGCAATAAGCGCAACTCCGAGTGCTGCGGTAGTGCTGAGGATGTATCAGCCCACTGAATACCCTTTAATACGAAACTTCATTTATGACTGGACATATACGAAAAGTATGGTGACCAGTAAGCGTAAACATCGTCATGGTATTTATCGATTCTATGCACCGTTTTACGACCGGGTATTTGCTCCTAGTTTTTCGGATGGTCATTCGAAATTGTATTCTTCACTTGTTCTTGAAAAGAACGACCACATTCTCGAAGTAGGAATTGGAACAGGGATCTCATTGACCCACTGCCCTGAGTTTGTCCGTGTCGATGCCATAGATTACAGTGAAGCAATGCTTGTAAAAGCCCGAAAACGTTTTCAAAAGGGAGAAATTTCGGCTCAAGTCGAGTTCACAAAAATGGATGCTCACTCACTCGAGTTTGAAGATAATGCATTTCAACATTCGATCGTTGCTCATGCACTGGCCGTTGTAGCAGACCCAAAAGTGGTATTGGAGGAGATGATTCGAGTCACCCAAAGAGGTGGTAAAATAGTCATTGTAAATCACTACAAGAAAAATGGAGGACCCCTCATCTCGATGTTCAATCCATTTCGAAAACGTCTCGGTCTTGGAATGCATGTTGAGTTTATTAAACTCATTGAAGACTGCGGTCTTGATGTACTCGAAGAAATGCGGGTTAATCGGGGTTCTACAAGCCTTCTCGTTTGTGAAATACCTTAGTACTGACTCACTGAATCTCCTTTGTATCGGAAAATAAAAGGCAAACGGGTTTCGGATGACTCTTTGCAACTTATCCGAGTTGGTTTGATGATGGTTGCAACTGTCTTAGCACCAAGGTTCACTTACGACGGGTCGCAATAAACGCAACTCCGAGTGCTGCGGTAGTGCTGAGGATGAGACCCCATCCTAGGACACTTGTTCCGCTTCCATCATCTCCACCTGTTTCAGACATACGTGCGTAATCTGATTCAGAGCAACCGATCTCATCAATAGTCTCGCCTTGTGGTGTATCAGGGCAGAACAAGTCTAGTTTGCCAACCAATCCATCTCCATCACCATCAAATATAGTGTAGAACACTCCATCTTCGCAGATACCTCCCACAGCGAAATCAAAGTTCATAGAGGTTCCAATCGGTTCACTATTTTCTATGTCACCTGCACTATCATACAGATTGGCATACATGCGATAGCATCCACTCAACAGTGAAAATGTCTGATTGTATTGGTTGTGGTATCCATCGCTATCTTCATCGTAACCACCTTCCCAGTCGATAGCCCATGACCACTCAGGGCCTTCCCATGTAGTATCGTCAATAAGATTCATGTTGATTACAGCAGTATAATTGATATCCATACGAAGGTCACTGACCTCAATCTGGTAACTGTAATCCCATTCTCCTTCTTCTTGTGGGGGGGTCTCAACCAAGATGGCATGGTTCACTGTGATGTTTTCGCTACCGCTCCCTGATCCAGAGTTTTCTCCATCCCCGATTTCAGTCTCGGCGCTCGGCTCCCATAGCCAGACCATGTTATTTTCATGCTTGCCAGTGTCTTCTCCAACCAGAACCCGTCCATCATCAAGAACGACGAGGTTGTCCGGTCCAGCGAGATTATTCACATCGCATTGATATGTGGCTGAGGATGTGTAAGGGCCTCCGGATATCACTGGCTCAATCCGATTCACATTCCATTGATCATTCAAGGTCATGCGGTAAACGATTCCACAATTATTGTATGTGACATCGATGTCTCCTTGTCCATCACTCATATCGTAGCCAACAACAGACATCGCCAGATAGAGGTAATCGGGTGCGTTTGGATTAAACGCAACCCCTTCCATTTTGTTCCATTCATCGCTGGCTCCAAGCGCAGCAGCGGCCTTACGAGATTCAAGGAAAGCCACCCGATCATCAGCTGCCTGTCCAATCATTCCATCATCATTCAGGTCTTCGTTGAGACGTCCTTCAGCCCAATCTCTGATATCTTCATCGCTGATGTAAGAATTCTGTCCATTGATGAAGTCGGCTGTGGTAATGCCATCGTATTCTTCAATCCAGGTTTGGATAACCGAATTTGACGACGAAGCCATTTCTATCCACTCTACATCAAATCCGGTAGTGGCCGAATCGCTGCTATCGTCTTGAGCGACTTTGGCAGAGTAGAGAGTTCCCGCACTGAGGTCTCCAGCAGTGTTGGCGACGAACTTGAACAATACCGTATCGTAGCCATCGTCGGAGAGATAAACTGTTCTCTCATCAGGCATCACCTGTGCATTTTCATGTGAGAATCGGCCCATTGCGAAGTGCTTGGTGAAGTCGGGCTCGGTAGTGGCCGGATTATCAATTTCCATGATATACCCGTAATCATAGGGGTTCGGATAGTAGCCGAGATAATTCTCCAACTTTTCTTGGTCGGAGTGGTAATTGTGATTCTCATCATTCCAATCCCGAGTATCGGTGAAGTAGAGTTCTTCGGCCATAAGAGGCGTCCCCCAGGGGCTCATGCTGCCGAAGCAGAGAACCCAGGCACCGTTGACGCTGCTGAGATTTAGCATCTCACCGCTCAATACATCCCATTCGGAAGATGAAGTATTCCATTCAATCTCCAATTGGCTGATTCCCGCAGGTCGTTCTTCCCAGGCGGTGTAGAGGTATCCTCGGCTGCCATCGGCATTCAGGGGCACGAAGGCATTGTAGTCCGGTTTTTCGCTGATGAATAGTCTATTTCCATCATCAGCGGCGTAGATTCCTCCTGCAACTTCATCTTCAGAGATGGCATCTCCACTTTGCATGAGAACCTGAAAATCTCCATAGGAATTTCGAATGCCATGCCAGATATCGCCTTCGCTGCTGGACGATGCTAATTCTGGAACAGAACTCGGAAGGTCATTCCAATCGATTCCATTAATCACTCCGATAGTTGCTTTGTAATTTTCATTATCGGGATGCATAGCGTTCACGAAGAAATGACCATTGGCGTCAATGTGCATGCCAGTGACCTCAGCATTGGGTGGAAACATCATGATACGAGTCATCGATTCTGGTGTTGTTCCTTCGCTACTTTCGGCGTTTGCAAAAGGTGCGATAAGGATGGCAAGCAGCAAGGTGATTGAAAAGGCGCTCGCGACCAACTCGTTTCGCATGGATTGCACATTATTGGGGGGGTGAAAAACGTTACCCAACAAACTGGTCTTGCAGGGCTAGCCTCATGAAAACCTAAAGAATACTAAATCGTAAGTATTTGTCCAGATTGCTTCAAACCAAATACCGAATCCATCCGCCCCATTGATACTGATGAGGGTCACCAGCAAGATGGCCATAATATTGGCTGGAATGAGGAATATAACGCTGAATGGAAATCCAACCTTTTTCAGATCGGTTTGATTCATGTGAAAATCATCTTGGAGGCTAAAGTAATAGAAACCCATTGAAAAACCGGTTAGAGTTATTACAAAATATGAAAATGGTTCTGCAATTAAAGTTGACGCGCATGCAATGATAAGCGGAAGTAGTGGGAGAAAATAGGGACCTATCGTAATCAACCAATTGCCTTTACCTCCGTATTTGACATGACCTCCTTGGCAACGACTTGCTCTGATTTCTTCAACCGTGCAAAAGCAACATAGAGCAAGGAAAGCATGAATTAATTCATGATGAAGGACTTCAAAGGTAGATGTCCAACTACGTTTACCTAAGAATATGTGGCGAACAGCAGCATATATTATGATTCCAATCGTTAAGGAGGCGAACTCGATCCAATTTCCAGATACACTTGATGCAACATCTACAATTGACATGATCAATGCTGGAGTCATAGAAAATATGATGACGCCAATTGGCCACTTAAGTACGGTTGCAGAGTTCGCCATGAATGTATTGGCTGAAACTCTCCAGCCATTCCACTCACGTCCGATTTCAGTTGGCATACTTCTCTACCCGTATATGCCAATAGATTGACACATATAATGCTGATATCATATTTCAAACTAAAAATGGAGATTCTCTAATAGTCACAATTCTATTTGAATATTTTATATTTATTTCTGAGTTCCTTTTCAAGAAGCCTCGCTTTTTCAATTGATTCAAACCCCATGTCAATGCCATCAATCGACTCAAAGAATGCAATCCAAGTGTCTATACTTTGATCTGATATCTCTGAAAAAGCCAAAAGCTCGTCTCTTTTTTCATTTTCATTACCAAGATGAGCCATATACGCGGCAATAACATAATCGATGATATCTTTCATAATAACTCATCGAATCGACATTACTTGAACTTAGGAAAAACCCTTGCAAAAAGTCATTCAACAGCCACTAAATCAACTGTTTAGGCCGATTAAGAGTCTGCGATATCATTTACTTGATTAGAACTTGTAAATTTCTTCTCAGCGGTTGAATAAACTTCAGCATCTAATGAACCATCTCTAACCAGTGATGAAAGTGCAGCCAATGTTACTGAAACAGCATCGATTTCAAAGAAGCGGCGTAGGGCGGGTCTAGTATCAGACTTGCCAAAACCATCTGTTCCCAATACTGAATATTCTCCACCAACCCATTGACGAATCATATCTGGAACTGCAGCCATATTATCTGATACAGCAATAGTAGGATATTTTCCACTTCCAAGTTGTTGTTGGACCCACGGTTGCTTTGCTTCTTTATCCGGATTTTGTCGATTCCAACGGGAAACTTCCAGTCCCTCTCTTCTTAATTCACCATATGATGTTGCGGACCAAATCTCACAACGGACTCCAAACTCTTCCAATAATTCTACAGCCTCAAAGGCTTGTAGCATAATCGGTCCTGAAGCGACTAAACGTACTACAGGGCCATCGCCCTTTGGCGCAACACGCAATCGGTACAGGCCGCGAATTATCCCTTCATCGACATCTTTTGGCTTGGGTGGCATAGGATGGTTTTCATTGTAGATTGCGATATAGTATAGCAAATCCTTGTTTTGACCATACATCTCTTCTATTCCATGTTTGATGATTGTCGCTAACTCGTAAGCAAACGCAGGATCCCATGCTCGTACAGCGGGATTTGTATGAGCCATCAGTAGAGAATGCCCATCTTGATGTTGTAATCCTTCACCATTCAGAGTAGTTCTTCCAGAGGTCGCTCCCATCAAGAATCCACGAGCGCGTTGGTCTGCTGCTGACCAAATTAAATCAGCAACTCGCTGGAATCCAAACATTGAGTAAAATGTGTAGAATGGTATCGTTGGGCAATCATGTGTCGCGTAAGAGGTCGCTGCGGCAATGAAAGTAGATGTTGCACCAGCTTCATTTATTCCTTCTTCAAAGATTTGACCTTGTGAAGATTCCTTGTACTTCATCAAAACTTTGTGGTCTACTGGCTTATACAATTGACCTTTAGGGTGGTAAATACCGAATTCGGAAAACAGTGGGTCCATACCAAAGGTTCGACCTTCATCTGGGATTATTGGAACGATTAGGCTACCGATTTCTTCTGACTTCATTAATGATCTCATCAATCTAACGAAAGCCATTGTTGTGGAAACTTCTGATTTACCTTTTGTTCCTTCATCGAATGCTGAATATGTTTCATGCTGTGGCAGTGTTAGAGTTGATTGGTGATTGAGTCTTTTCGGAACAAAGCCATCCAAAGCAGCACGACGTGCTTTTGCATACTCGACAACAGCTGGAACACTCTTTGGTAGAATGTATGGATATGATTCCAATTGCTCATCAGTGAAATCGAGAGACATATCATCTCTCATCCATTGAATAGAAGCCATATCAGCCTTTTTCTTACCGTGTGTAGAATTCTTTCCAGCAAAGGAAGGGCCAATTCCATGGCCCTTGGTAGTACGCATTATCACAACAGTGGGCTGTCCTTTGTGTGCGGTGGCAGTAGCATATGCAGCGTGCATCTTCAGGAAATCATGTCCGCCTAAGTCAGCACATAACTCCTCTAATTGTTCATCGCTTAGATGGGAAATAAGTGCCTTTAATCCATCACTGTTGAATAGGTCATTACGGATTATTTCGCCAGTAGAGGTCATGATTCTTTGTTCATCTCCATCAACCAATTGTTCCATTCTCTTTGCGATTAGACCTTCATTGTCCACTTCAAACAAAGCATCCCATGAACTGCCCCAAAGAACTTTGATGACATTCCAGCCAGATCCTCTAAAGCGTCCTTCTAATTCTTGGACTATTTTCGAATTTCCACGAACAGGTCCATCAAGGCGCTGTAAGTTACAATTCATTGTCATCGTTATATTGTCAAGACCTTCACTTGCTGCCAAAGATAGTTGTGATAATGATTCAGGTTCATCAGATTCACCATCACCCATGGTATACCAAACACGAGATGCAGTAGTTGAACAAAGACCTCTGTCTTCTAGATAGCGATTGAATCTTGCTTGGTGAATGGCGGTCATCGCCCCCAAACCCATGCTGACGGATGGAAACTCCCAATATTCAGGCATTAGGCGAGGATGTGGGTAGGATGACAAACCCTTTCCTCCGACTTCTTGTCTAAACAAATTCATTTTCTCTTCAGTGAATCGTCCTTCTAACCAAGAGCGGGCATAGATTCCTGGGGAAGCGTGGCCTTGCCAATATAGGTGGTCGCCAGATCCATCTCCATCCTTGCCTCTGAAGAAATGGTTGAAACAAACCTCCCAGGCATGGCTGGTGGAAGCATAAGTCGAGATATGTCCTCCGATGCCATCATTGGCATTGTTAGCACGAGTGACCATCATCATAGCATTCCATCGAATAACTTGGTGCAATTTTATTTCTAGTGCTAAATCACCTGGATATTTTCCTTGCATAGAAGGATGTATTGTATTCAGATATGGCGTATTAATCAAGTCGATATCAACGCCAGCATCTTGAGCAGCATTGACGGTTGCGAGAAGTAAGCGACGGGCTTCTTCGTCTCCCAATTTCTCAGCAACGGCAAGAATAGATTCAATCCATTCTTGCGTGACAACAGGGTCAGGGTCGGGTAATGTGTCACGAACGCCGAATCTCATGTCTGCATCTCCCTTAAACAGCCCTTTAGCATTGAGGTTTTCAATTATTGTATGAGACTCTCTCAAAACCGACAAATCCGATTACTCAAAAAAAGATTTTTAGCAAAAACACGAACTTGCTCTCAGTAGTGCGTTTATCGCGGAAAACCACGAAACGGCGTAGGCGCAATAGATAAAGGCCGAAGGCGCTGCGCTGTAATTATGTCCGTAGAGGCTAATGTTCAGAAGATGATTGACGATTTGACCGCCGCACTTGCCGATGCTGTAAAGCACGACAAGGGCAACAGTGCAGCAGGTACACGAGTACGAAAGGCTATGCAAGCAATCAAAGCTGATTCACAAGGAATCCGTGTTCAAGTTCAAAACGACAAGAACAACTGAATAAAGAATAATTCTTTTTCAGATTCAATAATACATTCAAGTGCGCTTGAATGAACCCGAAGTTATCAAGGTCGAGGCCTTGATAGCTTCCCAACCATTTCTTTCATAATTTAGTAACTGTAGGGTGTAGCATGCAAGAGATTCTAGCCGGCGTTAAGGTTCTAGATCTGTCACGTATTTTGGCAGGCCCATTAACAACTCAATATCTCTCCGATTTCGGGGCAGAAGTGACCAAGGTAGAGGCACCTTGGGGAGATGACACTCGTAATTGGGGTCCTCCATTTGCTACAGGTTTTGATGGTGAAAAAGTAGCGGCCTACTATCTGTCGGCGAATCGCGGCAAGCAAGTAATCACCGCTAATTTGAAAAATGAGAAACAACGAATTCGTCAACTGATTGAACAGAGTGATGTGGTGGTTGAAAATTTCAAACCTGGAACTCTGCAACGCTTACTAGGTCCAATGCCGCAACATGTCATTTTGTGTTCAATGTCTGGATATGGAGCAACAGGTCCTCGCAAGGATGAACCTGGATATGATTTGGCAATGCAAGCACAAAGTGGATTGATGAGTGTTACCGGTGAAGCGGATGGCCCACCTAACAAAGTAGGCGTGGCATTGATCGATGTCATTACTGGATTGAATGCAGTATCAGCAATTTTGGCAGCATTATTACATCGGGAAAAAACAGGTATAGCAAAGAACATTGAGATTTCATTATGGGATTGCGCAATCGCAGCACTTGTCAATCAAGCACACAATTATCTTGAGAGTGGTAAATCACCTCATAGAATGGGTTCTGCTCATCCGAACTTAGTTCCATATAGGGCATTTGAAGTTGAAGATGGATGGTTTGTAATAGCAGTTGGTAATGATACACAATGGCATAAGATGGCTGAGATATTGTCGATTCCAACAAAGCCTCAATGGGATACAAATTCAGGTAGAATCGCTGAGCGATCGGCGATAGAAACACTTGTTCAAAATGCCTGCAGACCATTCACTAGGGTACAACTTGCGCAATTGCTTGAAGGTATTCCAAATGCACCAGTCAACACTATCGAAGAGGCTCTCAACGACCCTCAATCAATAGCGAGAGGAAATGTCACGCAATTCGCAGGCGTCAATGTATTAGCAAATCCACTTAGATTTATGAGCGATGATCAGAAAGAGAAAAGAGATGTTTGACCACCTTCTCTAATCAAACCGCCTGCTCTTAACTTGTCGAATGCATTATCCATTCTTCTCTGACTAAACTGTCTTTCTTCCATTAGGAATTTATTGAGGCCAGCAACATCTATCACCCCGGGTTTTAGGTCTTCATCTGATACTTGGTTGACCGGATGGTTGTGGAATATTTCTCTAATTTCATCCAACCGTTGTGGAACTTCTTTATCCTTGGCTGCACATATCGCTTCAATAGTATTGAATTCTTTAATCAACTTTAGACCCGTCTTTGGGCCGATTCCTTTGATTCCAGGATGGAAATCAGTACCGATCATTATCGCTAAATCAACTAATTGTTGTCTGCTGATTTGATTTTCCTTCAATACATCTTGTAACATTATTTTTTCCGCAGTAACAACCTTGCCATAACTCTTACTTCCGTGATTCATTAGATTTCTAACCAAGAACGGAGTTCCATAAAGCACAGCATCCCAATCTTGTGTAGCGACAACATCTAGTTGTCCATTTGCAGCCATTACCGCCGCCTGCGCTTCACCTTCAGCCTTAGCAGCAACCCAAGGAACGCCCAATAAATCTAGCAACCTCTTCGTTTCTTCAACCATCTCTGGGCTATAATGCATAATTCGTTGAGCCATTTTTTGTGCTAACTTAAAATCACCAGCAGCCAATGCTTCTTTGTGGATATTTTCAGCCTCTACTCTTCTTTTTCTTCTCGAAGCGATTTCATCTGCTTTCAACTCAGGAGCGCGGCCATCAAAGACATAAACGGGTTTGATTCCATGCGATAATAATGTGCATGTGCGATTTAGAAAACCCATCAAATGTGCAACTACTTTCCCATCCTTGCTTCGCAATGGACCACCGTCACCTTGGGGAGATAAGTCTCTCATTGTCGTTAGAAATTGGAAGGCTGTAAGAAAAGCATCGATGCCTACACGCTTGCCGGAAAGGCTCGCAAGTTCTATTGCTTCCTTGGGCGCGATGTCCTTCAGGTTACAGCCCATATATTGACAAATAAGGCGACAGTATGTAGCCATTGGCCTGCGAGAGCATCAAGAAGGATTGACGTTGAGCAGTGAATATGGCGCAGCATATTGCAGTCCTTCGCGGATGGCATCCAGCTCTTGCCTTGGCAGAGTTGGCAGCCTTGTTGCCAAGCCATAACCCGATGGCAAGCGAATCAAATCGCCTTGCAATATTAGAGGGTCCATTGAATTTGAGTGAAGCGTTTGAAACGCTATCGGTATCTAGCGGTTGCCAAGCAATTTTACTAAATGGGTTCATTCATAATTGGCAAGATGACCAATCTGTTTTACTGGAAAAAATTGAAAATTACTTACAAAACAATCAACGAGATGGCAAGATGGCTGTTGTACCGCTACGAATCGAAGGAAAAATCTCACAATTTAGTTCTAGCAAAATCGCTGGAAAAATTGGTTCCATAATGAGTGAGATGGGGTGTCAAATAGATCTGTCAAATCCTCAGCATCGCTTTTCACTAACCATCGATGGGGCCTCGTCTCAAATCGCCTGTGGCTGGATGGTTGGAGGCGATGCAGGCTCGGATGGAGTGGCAACTCGGAAAGCAACACAGCGACCTTTTTTCAAGCCGGTTAGCCTTTCTCCTCGCTTGGCATTATTAGCAGTAAATCTCGCTACTGGGCCTATTGGGCAAGGCCCAGTAATTGATGCAATGACCGGAACTGGTGGATTCATCATGGAGGCAGCAGCGACCAATCGTCAAGCATTGGGTATTGACCTCAGTTCAGAAATGGTTGAAGGTGCTAATCAAAATCTTAAATGGTTATTAGAACAGCAAAAAATCACCGAGTCTTCGGCACAAATAGTGCGCGGAGATGCAACAAATATTGAGGCTAGTATTGATAAATCGTGGGTTGGTGAAGTCCAAGGATTTGTATTAGACCCCCCATATGGGAGAAACTCTCAAGGCTCATTAAGCCATGATGATCTACTAACTAAAACACTGACTAGCGCCCATCGGGTGGCATCTAGTGATGCTAATTTGGTAATGATTGTACCCATTAATTCAATGCCTGCGCAGATAAACTCTCCATTAGCAGATAATTCTCAAGTTGAGTTATTACACGGTGATTGGGATTCACTACAACAATTGATGAAATTGAGTGGCTGGGTAATAAAAAACCGATGGGTTGAACATGTTCATGGCAGTCTTAATCGTCTTGTGATTCACTCAGAATACGTTCCTCTAGATTGAGTAATGTCGCAGCATCATCATCACTTGGTGGTGGGAATTGGTCTCTATGTGGACAACCTTCATCTAAAATCGCAGTATCATCTTCGGATAAAACATAAGGATAAGTTTGGCAACCCTTTGGTCTTGCATCATAAACCGAACAAACTCCTTCTGCAGTTGTTTCGGCAGAATCGGTCAGCAAAAACACACAAGCACGAGTAGTTTCATCATTGAGCAGAGTTAGAATTCCTGCATCATTAGCATAAGAGAATTTGTCGACAGACATTCCAGTTCTTCTTGCTAATTTTGCAGCCTCTGCTTTGGTAAGAGGCATCGTTGTCTCTCTACAACATGCCGAGCAGCCCATTGGAATACAAGGAAGTGAGCGACCCATATTCCCACCTGTGCACCCAACTTATTCAAAAAGGGTGGGCTGTTGGAACGAAATAAGGGCGGTTAGGGTAGCCTGGATATCCTGATGGGCTTCGAACCCGTCGACGCGGGTTCAAATCCTGCATCGCCCATTCACAATAATTTGTGATGTGTCGTGAATGGGCTTGCGCCACGAACTTCCTTCGCTGCACTCAGTCCAGTTCATTGGCTGCATCGCCCACTTTAGTTTCATTTTATTTTAGCCAAGTGGGCTGTGCGTCTTTGACATTCCTTCGGCAATTATTGATTGTTATCAGTCCATATCAAAGACTGCATCGCCCATTCACAATAATTTGTGATGTGTCGTGAATGGGCTTGCGCCACGAACTTCCTTCACTATGTTCAGTCCAGTTCATTGGCTGCATCGCCCACTTTAGTTTAATTTTATTTTAGCCAAGTGGGCTGTGCGTCTTTGACATTCCTTCGCTACCGTTTCAAGTACTGGGTACAACTCTATTCGGATAGGGTATCGGGTAGACCCTTACAAATTATCCAGATTCAATTATCTACTGTAGCGCTGTATATTATGACCGGCAAGATTGGTCTATCTGAGCCTTCGGTAGCAACTTCAGAAATAGTGGTGATATGTTCACAACCTTCAGTCACTTTACCAAATACTGTGTGGACTCCGTTGAGATGAGTCGGATTACTGTCCTCTGGAATGATAAAGAACTGACTCCCTCCTGTGTTAGCAGCACTTGTTTTCGCCATTGAAATTGCGCAGGGTTTGTGAAGAAGCCCATTGTCTGCTTCATCAGGTATTGTCCAACTATTTTGATTACAAGTGCTCTGATTGCTGGCACTTTGCCCATTACAGTAACCATACCAGTCTGCTGCATAACCACCAGTGCCATCATGGTTCTCAAAATCGCCACCTTGAATCATAAAGTTGTCAATAATTCGATGGAAGTGTGTCATGTTATAATTTCCTGCAATCACATGTTTCTCCATGTTATCTGAATGAATCGGAGCTGCTGTGTGATCCAACATGATTTTAATTGTGTAATTTGATGTTGCATTCTCAAGGTTTTCTCCATGGAATATATTCAGTGTAATAATACTGTATGTGCCATTAGAGGTTTCACTGTCTTCTAATTCCAAACATCCTGGAAAAAGTACAATTAGAATAATTAGGAGTGCTTTAATCTTCATGCTATCACATACAGCGAATCAGTATTGAGTAATGAATGATTCCATAGAGAGTGGAGGAGTAGCCCATCCGAATGAATCAAGATAGAGATTAATTTTCAAAACGGAACCACGGAGATTCATTTTCAGTACGATACCATTGAACTCCTTCATGGATTAACCAATGATATCCATTAGCATCTATTTGCTCAGCCTCAGTCTCAATAGCCGGACCTGTAGATATTTGTGGAACCATTTTTTCTTGAGCCTCAACGAGTGGAGTCTGATCGACTTCTGTCATCGGCTCAAGCTCTTCGCTAAGCATTAGATTTTCAGCATTTTCAAATCGATCATCAAGTTCGGACCTAATTCTCTCTAAACGGATACCTTGGTGTGGACCTATCATTCGCAACATAAGGCTGAATTCCCATCGTAACGCGACTCCTTCAAGTTCTTCTCTAGAATTTGCATTCTCAAGTTCTTGTTCAAATCGAGAACATCGAGTATTTCTTGTTACGAAACCGAAGGCTAACCATGCGAAAACAGGGATTCCACCAAACATTCCGATCAAATCCCATGCGCCTAAGCCGACGCTTGTCCCAGGAATGACAATTTCAAAACTATCAACTGGTGTATCGTTAGGGTTTAGAGCATCTGTACCTTCTCTTCCTTCATCAGCATCAGTCCATCCATCATTATCATCATCAGCATCAGCGTTGTTGCCAATTCCATCACCATCTGTGTCTAAGCACTCTAGTGAATTGGTAGGAAATACGTCCTCTTCGTCCATGCAACCATCATTATCTAAGTCACCAGGTGAAGATAGACGTGGGAGAATATCGATAGAATCATTGTAGCCATCATTGTCTAAGTCGTTTAGATATGGGTCAGCATCGGTTCCATTTTGGTTGTCACCAAGCCCATCTCCATCTTCGTCAATCCACTGTGTAGGATTATCAGGGAATTGGTCATACAACCTGCCGGAAGGATTGTCTCCGTATCCGTCACCATCACTGTCAGACCATTGCGTAGCATCTGTAGGGAATGCATCTGGATTGGTTCCATTTTGGTTGTCTCCATAGCCGTCACCGTCGATATCGCCCCATTGAGATACATCATCAGGAAACTTATCAGCTCCAATTCCCATTGGGTTGTCACCCATACCGTCACCATCTCTGTCTTCGGTTTGAGTCGGGTCGTAAGGGAATGCATCATTGCCATCATCTATGCCATCACGGTCAGAATCAGAGTGCCTTGTTGGGTCATTCGGAAAAGCATCCCCTAGGTTTCCATTTCTGTTGTCTCCATACCCGTCACCATCACTATCAGTTTGCTGAGTAG